>ENA-UPWM01000150-UPWM01000150.1-human-gut-metagenome-genome-assembly--contig:-NODE-150-length-24344-cov-19.891458_pt1 | contig 24344 bp, 20 predicted proteins | sample MGYA00250051_ERZ773379 | MGnify/ENA primary metagenome ERZ773379 (study PRJEB29103, sample SAMN06112020) | human gut metagenome | biome: human gut; feature: ankylosing spondylitis patient; material...
TGCGCGCTGGCAAAGTTACCCGCGCTGTCTAATTTGGTGTATGTGGCCGGTCACTTTGTCGAGTGGCCGGCTTTTTTATTTGCCGCAAGGAGAGGAATAAAATGTCTTTGCCTGTTGATCCCATCATGCTGCTGAGCGTGGTGAACCTGAAACTGCGGGATCAGTATAAGGATCTCGATGCGCTGTGCGAAGATCTGGAGGCCGACAAGGCCGGTCTGTGCGCAAAACTGCACACTGTGGGCTACGATTACGACCCGCAGCGCAACCAGTTTGTCTGATTATAGCTTCCAAATCCGGCACCGGTGCGCAGCGACTGTGCCCGGGCCGGTGAATGATAAAATAAGGAGTGCTTGATTTATGATCCAGGGTACCTATTACAAAGAGTGGAGCACGGTTCTTGGCCGTGAGATGGAGTTTAAGGTGTACGGCCATGCCGGTGTGCCGGTGCTGGCACTGCCCGCCCGCGGCGGCCGTTTTTATGACTGGGAGAACAACGGAATGCCCGATGCCATTGCCCAGCTGCTGAACGAGGGCAAGGTGCAGCTGTTCTGCGCAGATGCCATGGACGGCGAAGGCCTTTTGAACGGTGATCTGCCCCAGCGCCGCCGCGCCGAGCTGCAGGAGAAGTATTTCGTCTACCTGACCGCTGAGCTTGCTCCCCGTATTCTGACCCTGAACAACGCCAAAAAGGGCACCCGGATCTGGACTGCCGGTGTAGACTTGGGCGCTTACCACGCCGTCCACTGCCGTCTGCGCCGTCCCACCCTGTTTGCAGGTGCTGTGGGCATGGGCGGCATCTACGACCTGACCCGCTTCTGGGGCACCGACAGCGATGACATGGTGCTGCGCTGCGCTCCCCTTTCCTATTTGCAGGAGAACGGCATTGCCAACAAGCCTGCGCTGGCCAAGGCTGAGGAGAACAGCCTGATCCTCTGCGCCGGTCAGGGTGCCTACGAGGGCGATGCACTGGACGACACGCAGGCATTGGCTGATCTACTGAAGGATCAGGGTATGCCCGCGCATCTGGAGATCTGGGGCGGTGACGTATCCCACGACTGGTACTGGTGGGGCAAGATGTGGAGCCTGTTTGCACCGCGCATTCTGGAAGTAAAGTAAGCGTTTACAACGAGGGAAGGTCTGCGGACTTTCCCTCGTTTTCTTATGTGCAGCGGTTTTGAATAACCCTCGCGTGCGCTCCGGCCATGTTCAGCGGAATTTCATCTTTTAATTTATGGTTCAGAAACGCCTGCGGCGTTTCTGAACCATTTTTTGTTTGCAGTACTATTTATATTTCATTTCCTACTTGAATTGTCGGATATTATGTGCTATACTGCTGTTGCAAGAAAATATACCCCATAGGGGTTTATGAAAGGAGCGATTCCGATATGGAAGAGACCAAAAAGCACTGTTGCTGCTGCGTTGATACGCCGGAAGCGGACGTTGCAGCAGACACTGCTGTCCCCTGCTGCTGCCGCCACAAAGAGCGCAGCCCGGAGGAACACAAAGCTCTGCTTAACCGGCTGAACCGCATTGAAGGGCAGGTGCGCGGCATCCGCGGGATGCTGGAAAAGGACGCCTACTGTGTGGATATTCTGGTACAGGTAGCCGCAGCCAATGCGGCGCTGAACAGCTTTTCCCGGGAATTGCTGGCACAGCACATCGGCAGCTGCGTGGCGGATGACCTGCGTGCCGGCAGCGATGAAAAGCTGGAAGAGCTGCTCCGGCTGCTGCCCAAACTGATGAAATGACCGCCCGCCGGGCAGACTGACCACAAGGAGAAACAACAATGGAACAATTCAACGTTACCGGCATGAGCTGCGCGGCCTGCTCTGCCCGGGTAGAAAAGGCCGTAAAGAGCGTGCCGGGCGTCACCGGCTGTTCGGTAAGCCTGCTGACCAACTCCATGGGCGTAGAAGGCACCGCTGAGGATGCCGCCATTATCCGTGCCGTAGAGCAGGCCGGTTACGGCGCAAGCCCCAAAAAAGCCGCCGCAGCGGCCAGCACCAGCGCAGAGCTGGATGCTCTAGCAGACCACGAAACACCCAAGCTGAAACGGCGGCTCATCGCCTCGCTGGGCTTTTTGCTGGTGCTGATGTACTTTTCCATGGGGCACATGATGTGGGGCTGGCCGCTACCCCGCTGGTTTGACGGCAACCACATTGCCATGGGACTGGTACAGCTGTTGCTGGCAGGCATCGTGATGGTGATCAACCAGAAGTTTTTCATCAATGGCTTCAAAGGGCTGGTACACCGCTCCCCCAACATGGATACGCTGGTGGCTATGGGCTCGATGGCAAGCTTTGTGTGGAGCACCTACGCCCTGTTTGCCATGACCGATGCGCAGCTGCACGGCAACGAAGAACTTGTCATGCACTATATGATGGAGTTCTATTTTGAGTCTGCCGCCATGATTTTGACCCTTATCACCGTGGGCAAGATGCTGGAGGCGCGCTCCAAGGGCAAGACCACCGATGCGCTCAAAAGCCTGATGAAGCTTGCCCCCAAGACCGCTACCCTGCTGCGGGACGGCACCGAGGTGACCGTACCCATTGAGCAGGTACAGAAGGAGGACATCTTTGTGGTGCGCCCGGGCGAGAACATCCCGGTGGACGGCATTGTGCTGGAGGGCAGCAGTGCCGTGAACGAGAGCGCCCTGACCGGCGAGAGCATCCCGGTAGACAAGGCCGTGGGCGATAAGATAAGCGCCGCCACCACCAATCAGTCCGGCTATCTGCAGTGCCGCGCCACCCGCGTGGGCGAGGACACCACGCTGGCGCAGATCATCCGCATGGTCAGCGATGCCGCTGCTACCAAGGCACCCATTGCAAAGATCGCAGATACCGTATCCGGCTTTTTCGTGCCTGCGGTCATCAGCATTGCAGTGGTCACCACCCTTGTTTGGCTGCTGCTGGGGCGGGATGTAGGCTACGCGCTGGCGCGGGGCATCTCGGTGCTGGTCATCAGCTGCCCCTGTGCGCTGGGTCTGGCAACGCCGGTAGCTATTATGGTGGGCAACGGCCTTGGTGCAAAGAACGGCATCCTATTCAAGACCGCTGCGGCGTTAGAAGAAGCCGGGCGCACCCGCATCGTAGCGCTGGACAAGACCGGCACTATCACCTGCGGCGAGCCTACCGTCACCGACCTTCTGCCCGCTGTGGGCGTGACCGAGACCGAGCTGCTCACGCTGGCAGCCGCGCTGGAGGGCCGCAGTGAGCACCCACTGGCGCGGGCAGTGCTGGCCTATGCGGAGGAAAAGCAGCTGGAGCTGCCCTCTGTTACCGATTTTACCGCCCTGCCGGGCAACGGCCTTACCGCCAAGCTGGAGGGCAAGGAGATCTTTGGCGGCAACGCTGCTTTTATTGGCACAAAGGTCTCTATCCCCGCTGCGCTGCAAACGCAGGCTGCTGCACTGGCCGCTCAGGGTAAAACGCCCCTGTTCTTTGGCGGCGCAGGTCGTCTGCTGGGCGTTATCGCGGTGGCAGATACCATCAAGGAGGACAGCCCGCAGGCCATCCGGGAGCTGCGGAATATGGGTATCCGGGTCGTGATGCTGACCGGCGACAATCGGCGCACTGCCGAGGCCATCGGCCGACAGGCCGGGGTGGACGAGGTGATCGCGGGAGTGCTGCCGGAGGGCAAGGAGGCCGTCATCCGGCAGCTGCAAAAGTACGGCAAGGTAGCTATGGTGGGTGACGGTATCAACGACGCCCCTGCCCTGACCCGCGCTGACACCGGCATTGCCATTGGCGCAGGCACAGACGTAGCCATTGACGCCGCGGACGTAGTACTGATGAACTCCAAGCTCTCGGACGTGCCCGCCGCCATCCGGCTGAGCCGCGCTTCCCTGCGCAACATCCACGAAAACCTGTTCTGGGCGTTTATCTATAACATCATCGGCATTCCGCTGGCAGCAGGTGTGTTCATCCCCTTGGGGCTGACGCTGAACCCCATGTTCGGCGCAGCTGCCATGAGCCTTTCCAGCTTCTGCGTGGTGAGTAACGCCTTGCGACTGAACCTGTTTGACCTGCACAGCGCAAAGCGTGACCACCCGCCCAAACACGTCCCTGCCCTGCCCGCTGCCCTTGTGCAGCCCGCAGCGGAGGAAGATACAACTCAAAAGGAGGAGACCGCTATGAAAAAGACCCTGACCGTAGAAGGCATGATGTGCCCCCACTGTGAAGCCCGCGTCAAGAAAGCGCTGGAGGCTCTGCCGCAGGTGGACGAGGCTGTTGTCAGCCACGAAGCCGGTACTGCCATCGTTACCCTGAACGCAGAGGTGGACGATGAGGTGCTGAAAAAGGCCGTGGAGGCACAGGATTACCCCGTTACCGGTATCCAGTAAAGGGTATCAGCCACCACAAAATGCAAGAGGCAGCTGCGCAAAAATCTGCGCAGCTGCCTCTTTTGTAGCGGGACGATTTTGAATGCGCGCCGCGTTCGCTTTGCGCATCTTTAAGATCATTTTGTTTCGGAGTACCGGAGCGCCTGCGGACGCTCCGGTACTCCACTTTTACGAAAGAAGTCGTCACCACGATTAAAACGCAAAAAGCCCGCTGCAAGGCGGAATGTCCTTGCAGCGGGCAGCATAGATAACTGGGGAACCCTTATCAGACTTCGGTGTTGAAGTAGCGCTTCAGCAGGCCCTCGAAGCCACGGCCGTGACGGGCTTCATCCTTTGCCATCTCATGGACGGTATCGTGGATAGCGTCCAGATTCAGCGCCTTAGCCTTCTTGGCCAGGTCCATCTTACCGGCGCAGGCACCGCACTCGGCCTCGGCACGCATCATCAGGTTCTTCTTGGTGCTGTCGGTCACGACCTCGCCCAGCAGCTCTGCAAAGCGGGATGCGTGGTCAGCCTCTTCGTAAGCATAGCGCTTGTAGGCCTCGGCGATCTCGGGGTAGCCCTCACGCTCTGCCACGCGAGCCATAGCCAGATACATACCGACCTCACTGCACTCGCCCTCGAAGTTTGCGCGCAGACCATCAACGATCTCCTGCGGCACGCCCTCTGCCTTGCCGATGCCAACAACATGCTCGGTGACGTAGGTGTTGCCGGTCTTTTCCACAAAAGCGGAAGCGGGAGCCTTGCAAACGGGGCACTGAGCGGGGATCTCACCCTCAGCGATATAACCACAAACGGTGCAAACGTATTTCTTCATAAGAATTTACCTCCATTCGATCTGTTAAAAATGATACAGGACGGAAACCACCCGCCTGTTGCTTCTATGCTGGGCAGCCGCGCTGCCGGGTATAGAAAGAGCCATGGAAGGGGGCTTTGTGTACTTCCCTTTCCATGGCTCTATTATAGCGAATAATTCCTAGTTAGTCAAGTATATTTTTAAGAATTATTCCTATTTATTAAAATCTGGCAGGATGCCCAAATTTCCTTATAGAAAACTGGACGCATTCCCGAGGATCAGACCTGCAGGTTGCCGCTGGTAGCAGCATCAGAACCGGCGGTAGCGTCAAACTCGTAGTCATTGCCGGGCAGGATGGCGTTGAGCAGAATGCCTGCAATCGCAGCCACAGCCAGACCGGACAGGTTGATGGTGACACTGCCAACGGTAAAGCCAACGCCGCCCACAGAGTTGAAGCCCAGTGCGCACACCAGAATGACGGCGGCAACGATCAGGTTGCGGCTGTTGGTGAAGTCAACGCGGTTCTCCACCACGTTGCGCACACCGATAGCGGAGATCATTCCGTACAGCACAAAGCTGATACCGCCGATGATGCCGGTGGGGATGGTGTTGATGACAGCCTCAAACTTGGGGCTGAAGCTCAGGATGATAGCCAGCACAGCGGCAATGCGGATGACCAGCGGGTCGTAGATCTTGCTCAGTGCCAGCACGCCGGTGTTCTCGCCGTAGGTGGTGTTGGCGGGACCGCCCAGCAGACCAGCCATGGTGGTGGCCAGACCATCGCCCATCAGGGTGCGGTTCAGGCCGGGGTCATTGATGTAGTTGTGGCCGACAGTAGCGCTGATGGCAGCGATGTCGCCAACGTGCTCCATCATGGTAGCCAGTGCGATGGGGATAATGGTGAACAGAGCGCTGATGAACTCCGGGCTGCCGTCAATGGCGAACAGTCCCATAGCCTCCTTGTGCAGAGGGATGCCCAGCCAAGCGGCCTCGGAGATCTTCTGGAAGTCCACTGCGCCGGTGACCAGTGCCACTGCGTAGGAGACCAGCACACCGATGAGAATGGGCAGGATCTTGACCATACCCTTGCCCCAGATGTTGCACACGATGACAGTGCCCAGTGCCACAAAGGCCAGCAGCCAGTTGGACTGGCAGTTGGTGATAGCAGAGGGAGCAAGGATCAGACCGATGGAGATAATGATGGGGCCGGTGACCACCGGCGGGAAGAACTTCATGATGCGGCGGATGCCAAAGGTGGAGATCAGCAGGCTGGCCACCAGATAGACCAAACCCGAGAATGCAATGGCAGCGCAGGCATAGGGCAGCATCTTGGTGTTGGCAACGGTCAGGTTGCCATCGGCATCAGCCAGCATGGGAGCCACGATGGAGAAGCCGCCCAGATATGCAAAGGAGGAGCCGAGGAATGCCGGGACCTTCTTTTTGGTGATGAGGTGGAACAGCAGCGTGCCCAGACCGGCACACAGCAGAGTGGTGGAAACGCTCAGGCCGGTGAGCAGCGGCACCAGAACCGTTGCGCCAAACATGGCAAACATATGCTGCACACCCAGAATAAACATTCTGCCGGTGCCCAACTTTTTGGCATCGTATACGCCCTTGGAGTAATCGATCTTTTCGCTCATAGAAAACCTCCTATCCTGTTATTCCCAAAAAAAGAGGCATTGCCGTTGAAACAGCAGTGCCTCTGAATTTCAGGAACAAGACCTCCACACAAAAATGGGAAAGAAACCACTATGCAGTCGCTCACGCTTGAACATTGTGCTCCTCCCCTTCTTTTTGTGTTCTTTCCAACAACCGGAATCGCTCCGGCAAGGCAGCAGCAACGCTGCGGCCTTTTTGTTAAGTATAGCAGATTTTGGGCTTTCCAGCAAGGTGTTGACAGCTTTTTCTTGCCGGTTACACTGCGCCGTGGGCTGCGGGGGTTGCGCTTTTGGACGGAATGCCCTATAATAGAGCCTGTTCTTATTTCCTACCATTATAATGTGTTGATATTACAGGAGGCTTTATGCTCTATCTGGATTACTCTGCCAACACCCCTGTGGACGAGGAGGTGCTGCAATGCTTCTGCGAAGCTGAGCGGCGCTACCCGGGCAACGCCAACGCCCACCATCAGGCAGGCACTACCGCAAAGGCTGCTATAAACGAGGCGACCCGCAGCATTGCCCGCTGTCTGGGCGCACCGCCTGCGGGCATCATCTATACCTCCGGTGCAAGCGAAGCCAACAACCTTGCCGTAAAGGGGCTGGCAGCGCTGGGAGGTGCAGCAGGCAGGCACATCCTCTCTACCCCGCTGGAGCATTCATCTGTCAGCGGCAGTCTGGAGGCGCTGCAAAAGCAGGGGTACGAGGTGGAGCTGCTGGACATCCTGCCGGACGGCACGGTGGACCTCGCTGACCTGAAACAGCGGCTGCGCCCGGACACCGTTCTGGTTGCTGTGACCGCTGTGGACAGCGAGTTGGGTGTAGTACAGCCCATTGCAGAGATTGCAGAGCTTTTAAAGGCATACCCCAACTGCCATTTCCATGTGGACGCCACGCAGGCTGTGGGGAAAATTCCTGTGCAGTTTGAGGGCATGGACACCATGAGCCTGACAGCCCATAAGTTTTACGGGCTCAACGGCATCGGTGTGCTGGTAAAGCGGCTGGGGCTGGCACTGCCGCCCCTCATCCACGGCGGAGAGAGCACTACCCCCTACCGCAGCGGCACACCTACCATAGCCCTTGCCTGCTCGCTGGCGCTGGCTTTGGAAAAGGCTACTGCGGAGCTGCCAGCCCGCGCCGCAACTGTGCGCAGCCTGAGCGACCGGCTGCGCACAGAGCTTTCCCGCTATCCAAAAGTACGCATCAACAGCCCGGCAAACGCTGTGCCGCATATCCTGAACCTGAGCGTGCAGGGCGTAAAGGGTACCGTGTTCCAGCGGGAGTTGGACACACGCGGGGTATGCGTCTCAGTCAAATCCGCCTGTTCGTCCGATGGGTTGCCTTCCCGCGCAGTGCTTGCAGTCAGTCAAGACCGGCGCAACGCCCTTTCCTCCTGGCGCATCAGCCTGAGCCACATTACCACAGAAGAGGAAGTGACCGTCTTTCTGCAGGCCTTTGCAGACTGCTATAACACCCTGACCCGGTAAAGGAGCTGTGAAACAAAGCCGTTTGTAGCTGCCATAAACAAACAAAAAGACCTTCCCGCTCTCCGGAACGGGAAGGTCTTTATAAATTGCTAATTAGCCTTGGAACTTACGTTCAAGGACAAAATCACTCAATGATCTTGCCAACAACGCCGGAACCAACGGTACGGCCACCCTCACGGATAGCGAAACGCAGGCCCTCTTCCATAGCAACGGGGGTCAGCAGCTCAACGTGCATCATGACGTTATCGCCGGGCATGCACATCTCAGTGCCTTCGGGCAGAGTGATGATACCGGTCACGTCAGTGGTACGGAAGTAGAACTGAGGACGATAGTTGGAGAAGAACGGGGTGTGACGGCCGCCTTCGTCCTTGGTCAGAACGTAGACCTGAGACTCGAAGACCTTGTGGGGATGGACAGAACCGGGCTTAGCCAGAACCTGGCCACGCTCGATCTGGGTACGATCAACACCACGCAGCAGAGCGCCGATGTTATCGCCAGCCTCAGCGAAGTCCAGAGACTTACGGAACATCTCCAGGCCGGTGACGGTGGTGGACAGACGGTCGGGCTTGATGCCGACGATCTCCATTGCATCGCCAACCTTAGCAACGCCACGCTCAACACGACCGGTAGCAACAGTACCACGGCCGGAAATGGTCATGACATCCTCGATGGGCATCAGGAAGGGCTTGTCCTCCTCACGATCCGGGTTGGGGATGTAGGTATCGACAGCGTCCATCAGCTCCTTGATGCACTCGTAAGCGGGATCGCTGGGATCGTTGGGAGCCTCCAGAGCCTTCAGAGCGGAACCACGAATGATCGGGGTGTCATCGCCCGGGAAGTCGTACTCGCTCAGCAGCTCACGGATCTCCATCTCGACCAGATCCAGCAGCTCCTCGTCGTCGACCATATCGCACTTGTTCATGAAGACAACGATATAGGGCACGCCGACCTGACGAGCCAGCAGGATGTGCTCACGGGTCTGGGGCATGGGACCATCGGTAGCAGCAACGACCAGGATAGCGCCGTCCATCTGAGCAGCACCAGTGATCATGTTCTTGACGTAGTCAGCATGGCCCGGGCAGTCAACGTGAGCATAGTGACGAGCGTCGGTCTGATACTCAACGTGAGCGGAGTTGATCGTGATACCACGAGCACGCTCCTCAGGAGCCTTATCGATGTTGGCGTAGTCCATGAACTCTGCGTCGCCCTTCAGAGCCAGGTACTTGGTGATAGCAGCGGTCAGAGTGGTCTTGCCGTGGTCAACGTGACCGATGGTGCCGATGTTAACATGCGGCTTAGAACGGTCAAATTTTGCCTTTTCAGCCATTGGAATATCCTCCCTTAAACGGATTGAATTTGGTTACAACAGTCCTGCAAACACAGAATTGCATTGCAAAACTATTCTACTAAATTTGTCCTGTAAAATCAAGTGCTTTTACAGGAAATTTTGCCGGAGCTACACTACCCCGGCAAAATTTTACTTTGTTTCAGGCAATCAAGCCTTGGTGCGGCCAGCAATGATCTGGTCGGCAATGTTCTTGGGAACCGGCTCGTAGTGAGAAGGCTCCATGACATACTGGCCACGGCCCTGGGTCTTGGAACGCAGGTCGGTGGCGTAGCCGAACATCTGAGCCAGAGGAACGAAAGCGTTGACACGCTGAGTGCCTGCCATTGCCTCCATGCCCTGGATCTGGCCACGGCGAGAGTTCAGGTCGCCGATGACATCGCCCAGATACTCATCAGGAACGATAACAGCAACCTTCATGATGGGCTCGGTGATGATGGGGTCAGCCTTGCGCATAGCATCCTTGAATGCCATAGAACCAGCAATGGAGAAGGCCATTTCAGAGGAGTCGACCTCGTGATAAGAACCATCCCACAGGGTGACCTTGACATCAACGACAGGATAACCAGCCAGAACACCGGACTTCATAGCACCCTGGATACCATTGTCGATAGCCGGGATGTATTCCTTCGGGATAGCGCCGCCAACGATGGCGTTGACGAACTCATAACCCTTACCAGGCTCATTGGGCTCGATCTTGATCTTAACATGACCGTACTGACCCTTACCACCAGACTGACGTGCGTACTTGGTCTCCTGATTGGCCTCCTTGCGGATGGTCTCACGGTAAGCGACCTGAGGTGCGCCAACGTTGGCCTCGACCTTGAACTCACGCAGCAGACGGTCGACGATGATCTCCAGATGGAGCTCGCCCATACCTGCGATGATGGTCTGACCAGTCTCTTCATCAGTGTAGGTCTTGAAGGTGGGATCCTCTTCGGCCAGCTTTGCCAGCGCAATGCCCATCTTCTCGTTGCCAGCCTTGGTCTTGGGCTCGATTGCAACACGGATAACGGGCTCGGGGAACTTCATGGACTCCAGAATGATGGGATGATTCTCATCACACAGAGTATCACCAGTGGTGGTGTTCTTCAGACCGACAACAGCAGCGATATCACCTGCATAGCAGCAGTCGATATCCTTGCGGTGGTTGGAGTGCATCTGCAGGATGCGGCCCATACGCTCTCTAGCGTCCTTCACGGAGTTGTAGACAGTAGTACCAGCCTCGACCTTACCGGAGTAGACACGGAAGTAGGCCAGCTTACCAACGAACGGATCGGTTGCGATCTTGAAGGCCAGAGCTGCGAAAGGAGCGTCGTCGGAAGACGGACGGGTCTCCTGCTCTTCGGTCTCAGGGTTCACACCCTTGATGTCCTCAACGTCGGTAGGAGCGGGCATATAATCCACGATAGCGTCCAGCAGCTTCTGGACACCACGGTTCTTGTAGGAAGAACCACAGACCACGGGCACCAGAGTGTTGGCAATGGTCTCCTTGCGGATGGCAGCCTTCAGCTCCTCGCGGGTGATCTCCTCACCCTCGAGATACTTCTCCATCAGGACTTCGTCGTTCTCGGCAACAGCCTCGATCAGGATGTTGCGATACTCCTCAGCCTGCTCGACCATATCCTCGGGAATGGGCTCGGTACGCATATCATTGCCCATGTCGTCGTAGTAGACCTCAGCGTTCATATCGACCAGGTCAACGATACCGCGGAAGGTATCCTCCTGGCCGATGGGCAGCTGGATTGCCACGCCGTTAGCGTGCAGACGATCATGCAGCATCTTGATGCAGCGGAAGAAGTCGGCACCCATGGTATCCATCTTGTTGACGTACACCATGCGGGGGACTTTGTACTCATCAGCCTGACGCCAAACGGTCTCAGACTGAGGCTCGACACCGCCCTTAGCAGCCAGAACGGTCACAGAACCGTCCAGGACGCGCAGGGAACGCTGGACCTCAACAGTGAAGTCCACGTGGCCCGGGGTGTCGATGATGTTGATGCGATGACGGTTCTTCTTGAACGCAACCGGATCCTTCTGAGTCTCAGAATGAGACCAGTAGCAGGTGGTTGCTGCGGAGGTGATGGTAATACCACGCTCCTGCTCCTGAACCATCCAGTCCATGGTAGCGCCGCCATCATGGACTTCGCCGATCTTGTGGTTGATGCCGGTGTAGTACAGAATACGCTCGGTGGTAGTCGTCTTACCAGCATCAATGTGGGCCATAATGCCGATATTTCTCGTCATCTGAAGAGAAACTTCTCTGGGTGTAGCCATGAAATTAACCTCCTACAGAACAGATCAATAACGGAAATGAGCGAAAGCCTTGTTGGCCTCGGCCATCTTGTGGGTATCCTCGCGCTTCTTCACGGCGTTACCAGTGTTGTTGGCAGCATCCATGATCTCTGCAGCCAGACGCTGAGCCATGGTCTTCTCACCACGGCTGCGGCTGTAAGCAGTCAGCCAGCGCAGACCCAGGGTCTCGCGGCGAGCGGGGCTGACTTCCAGGGGGACCTGGTAGTTTGCGCCACCCACACGGCGGGTCTTGCACTCGAGGCTGGGCATGATGTTCTCCATCGAGGCGTTCGGGGTCGTGCTGGTAGCTGGGGCGGGGGTCGCTGCGGAGCACGCCGAGTAGGGCATCCCGCTTGTCCGCCGGGATCTGTTCCAGCACTTCCGGTTCCGCCTGTACCTGCAGCGTATAAAACTTTGTGGTGTCGGTAAAGCCGCCGCGGGCATCCGGGTGAGCGTCCACATAGGGCAGGTAGGGCTTGATGTCAAAAATCGGCGTACCATCCAAAAGGTCGGCCCCACCAACGGTCAGTACCGGTCCCTGCGGGGTGTTGGGTTCCACTTTCAGCAGCTTTACGCTGGAAAGCCCCAGCGCATTGGGCCGGAACGGGCTGCGGGTGGCAAACACCCCCATGCGGGTATTGCCGCCCAGCCGCGGCGGGCGCACGGTGGGGCGCCAGTTGGTGCCATCCTGCCCGGCCTGCACCACGGTGGAAAATTGCCACACCAGCCAGATATAATCGTACCCATCCAGCCCGCGCACCGCATCCGGGCTGCGGAATTCCGGTTCAAAAACAAAAATCATCGACGAAATGCATGAACAGGGGTATATCGATGAGTATGGAAAGCTGGAAACCAACGGTGGGCGTCATCCTATTTTATATGGACTGAATACAGATTCAGGATATTTTGTTGGAGTAGATGTAACGTGGAACAGTATCAATATAGGAATTATCAACTTTAAAGGTGAGGTTTTGAAACTACAAATGGGAATTCCTTTTGAACGAAGAGACACATTAGAATGCATCGATGAACTATGTAACCACATCGAACATTTCATTGCGGGATTAACAATAGACGAAAAAAAGATATTACATATCAATGTAACTCTTTGCGGAAGAGTCAATCCGGAACTGGGCTATAGCCACAGTTTCTTCAATTTCGGCGAACGCCCACTGGCAGAAATCCTGACCGAACGCCTGAAGATAGAAACATCTATTGACAATGACAGCCGGACCATGCTTTACGGTGAAAACATAAAGGGTGTTGTCAAGGGAGCCAAAAACGTTCTTTTCATCAATATCGGATGGGGACTGGGAATGGGAATTATGATAGACGGGAAACTTTACAAAGGAAAATCAGGATTCTCAGGAGAAATCGGTCACACATACGGCTACGACAACCAGATTATCTGTCATTGCGGAAAAAAAGGATGCGTAGAAACGGAAGTTTCATGTTCTGCGCTCTACCGTAAGTTTATCGAACATCTACAAGCAGGAGAAACTTCAATCATTCTTTCAGAAAAGGATATAGAAGAAATAACACTCGATGATATCTTCAGTGCAATAAACCGCGAAGACTTGCTCGCCATAGAACTGGTAGAACAAATAGGCCAGCAGTTAGGTTTCCATATCGGAAGTCTGATCAACACATTCAATCCAGATATGGTCATTATCGGTGGAGAGATGTCACGTGCGGGAGATTTTCTTTTGCAACCGGTTATCTCTGCAATCAGAAAATATACCCTCAGCCTGATGAGCCGTGATTCTGAAATTGTACTATCGAAACTGAAAGATCAGGCATGCGTCATAGGTTCATGTCTGTTGTCAAGAAGTAAACTGTTTGAAGCATAGAAGTATTTATGAGATATAATAAAAACAATTAAGCAGAAAACTTGGATGTTGTGACTCACCCAAGCTTTCTGCTTATAGTATATTGATTTTAATCTTCTACGACTTTAATTATCTTGCCAGATTCATCTATAAAGACTTTGTATTCTCTTCCCTGACGACGAACTTCTACCTCATACCATGAAGCATCGGGAGTTTGAACTACTTCCACTTCGTCATCATCTCTTTGATATCCTTCAGCCTCTAAAGCAGAAGTTACAGCCGAAGGCAGTTCATTATATCTGATCTCCCAGGAAGTGCGTATCCATTCATTCTTTCCATTGAATAAGAGTTCTTTTTCCTTTCCATCGTGACGGATATCCACTTCTATATAACCATCATCATATCCACGTTCAATAATAACTGCACCCGGATAATTTTCCTGAATGAATTTTTCTATATCAGTAGCAACGCCAGCACCTCCGGAGCTTTCTCCTCCAAAATCAGGACGCCCCTGTAAAACAGTTCCATCACTACCTATATATACTTTCACATCATCGTCGAAACGATTCTCCAGTTCAAAGCAATAAAAGGTTCCTGCTTTCTCTGTTTCATACTTTTCGGCATCTTCTACCCATCCAGCTTCCAGATATTCGGGAGTTGCTTTTAAGGCAGCGAGAACTTGAGAAGGAATATCGGTTACCTCATCTATATTTCTGAATCGATACTCAGTCTTGGTATACACCCAGTTTTGAGAACGATCGAAAAAAGCCTCATGCTTCATATTACCGGAAATAAACTCTACTTCTGTTCCTCCATCTTCATTATCCACATCTATAATCCTGGCATCCGGATATTTTTCTTTCAACCAGCTTTCCACTGTTCCTGAAGGTGTCTGCGGCAAATAATCCTGATAATCCTTTTCATCTTCCGCATCAATGACTTCTTTTACCAGAACACCTTCTGCCGTATAATACAAATCAACATCCGTTTCTTTTCCTCCTTCATTTTTTTCGACATCGATAACATATAAGATTTCAGAGTTACCGTTTCTTTTCAGCACATCAACTTCATCATCCGCACGCCACGGAGCCTGTCCATACTCACTTGCTCCAAAAGCATTTTTCACAGCCTCCGGTAAATCTGCAAATCTGATCTCTTTCTCTGTCATACCCCATACTCCATTTGCCAATGCAAACCAAGCAGTATGGTTACGAACGATATTATCTGCACGAGAACCATCCCAATAGAAATTGGCTACAGCATATTCTCCCTTTGTACTCCAAACAACATTGGTAGCACCAGGAAATAAGCTATTAAACTCATCCAAGACTAGAGCAGGAACCTCTCCCGAAGTACCATCGGGCAAAGGATTATTTTCATCGTTACTACATGATGCAAAAAGTAATGTACCTGCAACCATACATACTCCAAATAATAATCGGGGCTTTATCATAAAAAATCATTTTATTGTTACAGTACAAAACAAAGGAACAAAACTGAAAAGAATCTGAAAACAAGGAAAAATATAAAAAAAATAGGCCATCTTTTTAAAGATGACCTATTATGAATTTTGTCATAAGACGATTCGATTATCCCTGGTGGATTGCTTCAGAAGGACATACATCTGCGCATGTTCCACATTCTGTACACATATCCGGGTTGATAGAATACTTATCACCTTCAGAGATTGCGCCAACTGGGCATTCATCGATACAAGTACCGCAAGCGATACAATCGTCACTAATTACGTAAGCCATTGTAGTAAAAGTTAAATTATTATTAGTACTAATTTGATGATGCAAAGGTAATCTTTTTGGTGAGATTTGTAATATCTACATTGCAATATTTCCCTAATTTGTATTATGTCTAAATAGTATTAATACATTATAGATTGATACATTGCTTGTTGAATACGAGAACGAATATCCAGCTTCATCAAGTTATCATGACCAAATGCAACAGGATAAGTACGATTACTCAAAAAGATAAACACCAGTTCATTATCCGGATCAACCCAGACACAAGTTCCGGTAAACCCAGTATGCCCAAAAACAGAGGCAGGAGCTTCAGGAGCACAAGGACTATTATCATCACTCTCAATATCAGGTTTATCAAAACCCAATCCCCGGCGACTGTTTTTGGCTTTCATACCCATAAACAAATCGCAAGTAGCACGGCTCAGATAACGACGGTCACCACATATACCCCGATCAAGCAACATCTGGAAAATCACAGCAAGATCATGTGTTGTAGAAAAAAGTCCTGCATTACCCGATACACCTCCCACAAATGCAGCAGCCTCATCATGAACATAGCCCTGCAACGGACCGCCACGCAGGAAATCAATCTTCGCACTAGGGGCAATTTCCTCTTTAGGGAAACGTTTCAACGGATTGTATGCAGTATGCTTCAGTCCCATAGGTTTAAAGAAAACACTGTCCAGATATACATCCATAGGTACTTTCGAAATTCTCTCAACAACCTCTTTCAGCAGCATAAAGTTCAAGCAACTATACCGATATGAATGTCCCTTCAGCGGTGCATTAATGATTTGTTGCATAACGACGCGTTGATATTCCTTATTCAGATACATGCTGTCAGCAAGTTGCAATGAATAGATTTCAGAAGGGACAGAAGACACCCATTCTTTTTTAAAAGAGAAATCGGTACATGCATATAAATTCGAAGCAATCTGCAATTTATGTCCTGCATCAGGTTTCTTACGGAACAATCCTCCTTTGCACGTTTTCAGGTCAATAGCCTCCTCATAGAATGGAAGATACGAAGGAAGTCCCGACTCATGAAACAGCAAATCCTGTATGGTTATATTTTGCTTATTCGTTTTTCTCAATTCCGGCAAATAAGTGCTGACTTTATCCGTCAGGCCGAATTTACCTTCATCGTATAACTTCATTATTGCCAGCAAAGTTCCCGCAGCCTTAGAGAGTGAAGCCAGATCGTATATTGTATGCTCTTTCACTTCTTCTTTTCCATCATAAGTCAATGTACCGAAACATTTATTATAGACAGGATAACCACCTTTGGTTATCAGTACATGACATCCCGGATATGCTTGCTGGCGAATACCTTCTTCTGCAATGCTATCGATAGCCAGAAGAATCTTAGAATCCATGCCCAGCTCTTCAGGACTGTAAGAACGAGGTTTATCCGGATCGATAGTAAGACCTGTGCCGCTTTTCCATAAACCGTTCATATCAACAGAAAGACGGCCATCAACAAGATCCTGCCCAGTCATAACATCTGCTACATAACGTTGAATTTCGGCTTTATCTGTATGTGCCAAGATCACAGCCGAAGCCTTCTTCAATACAGAAGACATCTCCTGCAAAACTTTTTGCGACGCAAAACAAACAACGACAAGAGGTTTATCGGCCGCCACCTTTTCTAAAAAAGGAAGAAAAGCAGACAAATCTTTTGTTTGGTGAACAGCTACAATAACCTGATGAGCTGGAGCTACACGTTCCTGAATTTGTTGCAGAGAATCAGCATTGCCATGCAACCAACTCAGCGAAACCGATTCTTTCAACTCTTTATAAAAAGGATATGCTTCCGACAATGAAGAGGATAAACTCAACAAGATATTTTCAGATAAAGACAGATCGAGAGGCAACACATCTACAGAATCTTTTAGAACTGTAACAGCAGCCTTCTCCAAAGCAATCATCAGACTGTCGCTTTTAGCAGAGCAAATACGGTTTTCAATTCCTTCGGCCGCTACCTGTTGCTTATGACTCAAGCCTAAGGCATATTTATAAGTAAGCACTTTCCGGCATTTTTCCGTAATGACATCTTCTGTAAGCTTGCCGCTTTTTACGGCACGCATTACACTTTCAAGACTCTTTTTCAAGTTTCTTGGAACCAGTAACATATCGTTTCCCGCCATCAAGGCCTGTGCACAAAGATCATCGGCATTTTTTGAAATGCCTTTCATCTCCAGTGCATCTGTAAACACCAATCCCGAAAAGTGCAGTTCTTTACGCAATAACGAACTAATGACCTCCGAAGATATCGAGGCTGGTTTCTCATCAAGTTCCGAAACATGCAAATGACCAATCATTACGCCTCCGACTCCTGCTTCGACTGCCTTTTTGAAAGGATATAACTCTACGCTATCCAAGCGGGTACGGTCAAAATCAAGCACCGGCAACACATGATGAGAATCAGTATCCGTATCACCATGTCCCGGAAAATGTTTACATACCGCCATTACTCCCCCGTCTTCCAGCCCGCGAGAATAAGCTACAACCTTATCGGCTACCACTTTCGGATCACTCCCGAAAGAGCGGACATTGATAACCGGATTATTGGGATTATTATCAACATCGGCTACAGGAGCAAAATTTACATGCACACCTATTTCACGCAACTGCCTTGCAACCTCACGTCCGTACTGGTATATCAATGTATCATTCTGCACACATCCCAATACTCTATTTCGGGGAAACTCCGGAGTATCTTCCAGACGCATGCCCAATCCCCACTCACCATCGAATGTAATCATCAAAGGTATATCTGCCCACTGCTGAGCCTGATTGGTAAGCTGCACCTGCTTCTTCAGTTCTCCTTTGGAGAAAAGCAAGCCTCCGACTCCATATTCTCTAACAGCTCTTTCTATGTTATCTTTATTCTTCTGTATGTTTATCGGTGCAACCGTATGAATAAACAACTGACCGATTTTCTGCTTCAATGTCATTCGGGCAAGCTGCCCGTCAACCCAACGGCGACACGCCACAGAATCATCTGCCTGCTCCAATATTCTTACAGACGAAGCATATGCACCTATCCATAACGATATACAAACCAATAATCCCGTAACACGTCTATTCATAATCTTTCCTTTATTTTTATAAACCTTTGCCGTAAATTTTACCTTTATACAAGCAAGTGTTTTCTAACAATCAATTCTTCTGAAGTTTCAAAATCATCTGTCCAACAAAGGCTCCGTTCTTTCCCATCTGCTGTACAGGAACCTCTATTCCGTCTAAATTCTTATAATACTTCGGCGCATCAAAATACGAATGAGAATGTCCACCCAATACGACATCAATATCACGCGTATTTTCTATCAGTTCAATATCGGAATAAGGTTCTCCCTCCCATCCCAGATGAGAAAGACAAATCACCAAATCGCAATGTTCCTGATTTTTCAACAAATCCGTGACACGCTGAGCCTCCGAAACCGGATCTTCAAACTTTACATTCCCATAACATTCGGAAGCAACCAATCCTTCCAGTTGCGCTCCCAAACCAAAAACTCCGATCTTTATGCCGTTACGCTGAATGATAGTGTACTCTTTAACCAGTCCTTCGAGCACAGTGCCCGTCACGTCATAATTTGCACATACTATCGGATAATTCGCCATTTTAAACAATCTTGCCATATTATCCAGCCCGAAATCGAACTCATGATTGCCGATGGTTCCTGCATCATAGCCCATTTCGTTCATCAGCTTTATTTCCACTTCCCCTTTAAACATATTATAATAAGGAGTACCCTGCGAAAAATCTCCTGAATCGAACAACAGCAAATCCTCATGTATTTTGCGTTGCTGCTTGATAAAAGTCGCACGGCGTAAAAGTCCAGCCTTATCAGCCAGCATCGTATCCTGAAAATCCTCCGGGAAAGGTTCTACACGGCTGTGCATATCATTTGTATGGAACAAATACAATTCCTTGGTAGACTGGGCAAACAATACTCCTGCAAAGAGGCAAGCCCATAAAACGAAGTATATTCTTTTCATATCAGTTTCTTTATCATTGTTCTACAATACGTCCCTCTATCTCAGCGTTTACAAAAACACCTTTGGCCTCACACTGCTTTACATAATCGATAAACAAATCACGCAACACAGCATCCTGTGGTTCTGTTCTCGATGTTGCTTTCTTAAAAGCCTCCATACGATCATTTCCTTCAGCCAGATAGTCAATCGTAGCTACCCGATATTCTTTTGCCGGATCAACAGGCTTTCCACCTACCTCCGCACGTAGCAGACGTCCGTCTTTCGAGATAACCAGTCGGGCCCCGCTCAAGCCTTCACCATGTACGGCCGCAATCTGTTGAAAGAGTTCCAACAAATCTTCTCCTTTTAATACAACAACAGAAAGAGCATTCTGGAAAGGACTGATTTCATAAATAGAACCAAATGTAATATCTCCTTCATTAAGAATATTACGGATACCACCTATATTCATAACCCCGACGTCAACACTTATTCCCAATTTACTCTTTGCTCCCTCGCAAAGAATATCTGCCATCAGGTTCGACAAAGGCGACTCCGGACGATACGCTTCGAGCTTACGGGCAGAATGTCCGATTACTGGAGTCATCAAACTATCTATTTTAGCCCGATAAGGTTGCAAAATTCTCCATGCAGCCTGATCCTGCTGTTCGTCATAAACACTGGTAATGGGTACTCTTCCTCCTTCTACCGATACTAAAGAATAACTGGAGTTGCAGGCCGTAAATATAAAAGAACCTGCCAAGAGAGTATAAAATACATGCTTTTTCATACAAAATTATTCATATTTAGTGTTCAAATATAGGGAAAAAAGCCAAGCAACACAAGATTTCGTATTAAAATACACGAAAAAGATTTGCCTATATCACAGAAAATTACTTACTTTGCACCGCTTTCGCGTAATCGCTGTCAAGAAGAGTTACTTGATATGTTACGTTGTAACGATAAACAATTTAATTTAAAAAGAAAAAATGGATTTAATTAAAATTGCAGAAGAAGCATTTGCTACTGGCAAACAGCATCCTTCATTCAAAGCTGGTGATACAATTACAGTAGCATACCGTATCGTTGAAGGTAGCAAGGAACGCGTTCAGTTGTATCGCGGTGTTGTTATCAAAATCTCAGGTCACGGTGAAAAGAAACGTTTCACTGTACGTAAGATGTCAGGAACTGTAGGTGTAGAACGTATCTTCCCTCTGGAATCTCCGGCTATCGACAGCATTACTGTCAACAAAGTTGGTAAAGTACGTCGTGCTAAATTGTACTACTTGCGTGCTCTTACTGGTAAGAAAGCTAGAATTCAGGAAAAACGCGTTAACTTGTAATACTGAATCTATTATTCCTTACATACAGAAAACCGATTCTCATTATGAGAGTCGGTTTTTTGTTTTTCTCCCTTTTATCATCGAAGACTGCAAATTTCTCACTCAATCTGATTGAAATTCAACATCACGGCTGGTCGTATTTCCCCAAAAACATCTTGAAAAGTCAGGAAAAACATCATCTTCTTTTCGAAAAATTTGTACGAATGTCTGTTCCTTTTGTACAAAAAATACATAAAACAACAGTATATTTTTTGAATGAATCAAGTTTTTAAGAATGATTCGTCCTTATATTTCCAAAGAAACCCTTTGCTATAATCATGAACACACTGATAATTCGTACAAATTTCACAAGACACACAGCCATATATATCAGCAAAAAGCTCTGTTGGGAAACAAAAAAATCGGACAGACTGCCTGAAATCTGCCCGAAGAAAGTAAAAAATTAAACCTTAAAATACTAATACCTATTTAAAATCTAAAACCTGTTTCCTGATTATATTGTCATTAACTTTAACATTTTCCAATACAAAATTATCAACACAGTCAACTTCTATTTTCGCATTCTTTTTCACCTTCAGATTCAAATTCTTAAAAGTAAAATCAGACAATTTATATTGATCGTCCGCCTTGGTCACATCAAACAAGACATCACATTCCATCGTGATATTCTGCATTGTCACATGACTGGAATAGGAGTATGGTGTATCCTTACGCCCTTTCAGATCGAAAAACTGCTTCCATGGCTTTGCAAACAAGAAACTGGAAACTGTGCCCGTAATCTCTTCTACAGTAATATATTCATAATTCTGCGGTGTATCGGGACGCATTTTCAGCCACAACAACCGTTTTGCATTATCCAGCCGACAACGGCGAAGGATTATATTATGATTATGTATTGACTCACTACCACAAGTCAGCGCACTATGGCAAAGACCATATACACAATCTTCAATAATAATATTGCGGTTAGCCCCATTATTCTCTTTATCCTGATCTGCCCAAGGACCTTTTCCACCCTTCAGTGCAACCGCATCATCATTGACAGACATATAGCAATTTTTCACCAAGACATTGGTACATACATCAATGTCGATAGCATCAGAACTGGGAGCTTTTACAGGAAAATGAGGTGCAAAAATATGGAGATTCAACAATTTTACATTTTCACAACGATACAAATGAGTAGTCCAAAATGGAGAATTCTCCAGACGAACACCAGACAACTGAACATCTTTCGAATCGGCAATATGAACTAAACGAGGACGCAGTTCTTCCAAATTCGTACACTTAGGATTCACCTGACGACGCAACCAGAAAGACTTCCAGTAACGCAGACCATTACCGTTTATACGTCCCTCTCCTGAAATCGTAAATCCGTCCACACCAATAGCATTGACCAGCGCTGCAAAATACTTCAGGTTCTGTCCTTCCATACGTGTATCAATGACCGCAAAATCGCTGATATCATCACTACCTTTCAGTGTTCCTTCTTTCTCTATATAAAGATGGGTATTAGGTTTAAAAAATAATGATCCACTCAAAAAAGTTCCCTGAGGAATATAAATCACCCCTCCCCCTTCCTGAGAAGCTTTATCAATCACGGCCTGTATCTGCTGAGTCTGTATGATTGTGCTGTCATTCAATACTCCATAGTCTGTAATACGATAGCTTTTTCCTAAATCTTCCAACTTAACGATTTCTGTCTGACGAAACCAGTCGGGTATAGGAGTTCCGTCCGGGAAAACTTCTTTTGCTGAAGCCTGCAAAACGAACAAAGCTAAAGCAATAGAAACAACACATCTTGTCCACACTTTATTCATAGTATATTTTTTATAAAACAAATTATCTTTACTTTTCACATTGGCAAAAATAGAGAAAAGCCTATAACCTCAAAATAGAAAATCATACATTATCCTGATAAATTCGTACATTTTTATCCTAAAACGAGCTAAATGAATAAAATCAAAGACTATTGTATGATTTTCCATTCTATATATAAAGACAGACAACTATTTTTGTCAATAAACTTATATTACAATAACTAACAAGCAAAGGCCATGAAAAAATTATTTATTGCAGCTTTAGTTTTCGCTTTGGGAGGGACAAATATTTTGCATGCACAAAATTTGCCCGACCAGAAAGAAACTCTGAACACTTTAATCAAAGTGAACAAATATTATATGAAGAATAATCCGGACTGCACACTACCCAGTTTTGTCAAAGGAAAGATGCGGGCCAGCAATATCTGGACGCGCACTGTGTACTACGAGGGACTGCTGGCTCTTTACTCCATTTATCCGGATACAGAATATTACAAATATGCTTATCAATGGGGAGATTTTCATAAGTGGGGAATGTGGAGAGGAACAACAACCCGACATGCCGACAATTATGCCTGCGGACAAGTATATATCGACATGTACAACCTCTGCCCTAAACCGGAAATCCTGCTAAATGTAAAATCCAACCTCAACATGTTGGTCAACACTCCACAAATCAATGAGTGGTGGTGGATAGATGCCATACAAATGGGTATGCCTGGTTTCGCCAAAATGGGTAAACTGACCGGAGAGCAGAAGTATTTCGACAAGATGTGGCAGATGTACGAATACACACGCAACCAGCATGGAGAACATGGCATGTTCAATCAAAAGGACGGATTATGGTGGAGAGATCAGGACTTCGACCCTCCTTACAAAGAACCTAACGGAGAAGACTGTTATTGGAGTCGTGGAAACGGTTGGGTATATGCTGCCCTTGTCCGCGTACTCGATGAAATTCCGGCCAATGAAGTTCACCGCCAAGATTATATAAACGACTTTCTGACTATGAGCAAGGCTATCAAAGCTTGCCAGCGTGAAGACGGATTCTGGAATGTAAGCTTGCACGATCCTAATCACTTCGGCGGAAAAGAGCTGACAGGAACTTCTTTATTTGTATATGGAATGGCATGGGGAATACGCAACGGATTGCTTGATCGCGACGAATATCTGCCAATAGTACTCAAAGCCTGGAATGCAATGGTGAAAGACGCTGTTCATCCAGATGGATTCTTAGGTTATGTACAAGGAACAGGAAAGGAACCCAAAGACGGACAGCCCGTAACTTACGACAGCAAGCCTGATTTTGATGATTTTGGAACAGGTTGTTTCCTTCTGGCTGGAAGCGAAATTTATAAATTGAAATAAGTCGATAATCGTCATTCTATAAAAGAGGCTCAAAATGAAGTACAAAAGTAAAAATCTTATAGATTAAAACTTCGCAATAAAAAACTCCTGCTTTAACCCTTATTTATTACAATTATAGGACTAAAAGCAGGAGATTTTTTATGTTGTGGCTTATAGATTGTAAGTAAACTTATCTCTGTTTTTTATTTTGAGCCTCATCTCCAAAGAGTCTTTTCCAGTTTTAATAATTTAGCTTAATACTAGACAATACTTCGGTAAATTTTTACCGATAAATTAAAATTAAACATAGAATCGGCATAATCCGGTTCAAAAATATATTC
>ENA-UPWM01000160-UPWM01000160.1-human-gut-metagenome-genome-assembly--contig:-NODE-160-length-24016-cov-32.767743_pt1 | contig 24016 bp, 15 predicted proteins | sample MGYA00250051_ERZ773379 | MGnify/ENA primary metagenome ERZ773379 (study PRJEB29103, sample SAMN06112020) | human gut metagenome | biome: human gut; feature: ankylosing spondylitis patient; material...
CATTCGGTGATAAATATTACCAGACTTTACGCCCAACAGCAAGCAATCCAGACTTGACATGGGAAAAGACTACAACTTATAATGCAGGTCTCGACTTTACTGCTCTCAATGGTCGTTTCGGTGTGAATGTAGATGGTTACTATCGTAAGACTACCGACCTTTTGGCAAGCGTTGCCATTGCTGGTGGTACAACCTTTGGTGACCAACTTCTGAAGAACATCGGTTCTTTGGAGAACTACGGTATTGAGTTGGCATTCAACGTTAAGCCTATCGTTACAAAGGACTTCATTTGGGATGTAACTTACAACATAGGATGGAACCACAACGAAATCACTGAGTTGGAAGCAGGTTTGCAAGACTGGGTATGGACTGGTGACAAGGTATCTCGTGGTAACAACACCAAGATTCAGGTAAACAAGGTTGGTCAGCCAATCAATTCATACTATGTTTACCAGCAGGTTTACGATGAGAACGGCAAGCCTATCGAGGGTGCTTATGTTGATCGCAACGGAAATGGCACAATTGATGATGACGACCGTTATTGCTACAAGAGCCCAGCTCCTGATGTCATCATGGGTCTCACTACCAAGTTCATCTACAAGAACTGGGACTTCAGTGCAGCCTTCCATGCATCAATCGGCAACTATGTATACTACGACTTCTTGAATAGCAAAGCAGTTCTGAACGAAATCAACGCAAGTGGTGCCTTCAGAAATACGACAACAGAAGCTGTTAATCTTGGTTTCACGGGTACAGCAACAAACCCAACCAATACCAGCGACTATTTCGTACGCAATGCTTCATACTTGAAGTGTAGCAACATGACATTGGGCTACAGTTTCCCAGCCTTGATCAAGGTAGGTGCAGAGAAGATTTGCAGTGGACGCATCTTCTTCACAGTCCAGAATCCATTCATCATTACCAAGTATAAGGGAATCGACCCAGAGGTAAGCAGCGGTATCGACAGCAATCCTTACCCACGTCCAATAAGCTTCCAGCTTGGTTTGAATCTTAACTTCTAAAATATTTAAAGGAGACTATTATGAAAAAAATATTGATTAAGACTGCAATGGCAGGTATGTTGTGCATGGGCTTTGTCTCTTGCGCAGACGAACTGAACATCAAGTCTGTTGACCCACATAATTACCCAACATACACAGTAGAGGGGCTCTTGGCTAAGCAGTATGCTACTCTTGGTCTTACAGGTCAGAAAGGTCCTGCAGGTATAGCAGACTTAAGTGGCGATGAAGGTGAAAGCGGATTTATCCGTACCGTCTTCAACTTACAAGAGTTGATGACAGACGAAACTCTGTGGGCATATCAGGACAATGAAGCCATTGCTCCTATTACCCACATGAACTGGACCAAGGATAATGCTCGTGTTAACTGGACATACCAGCGTCTGATTTTCAACATCACCTTGTACAACCAGTTTATTACAGACTGCAATCATTCTCCCGATGTCGGCGCAGCAGGTAGATAAGAAACTCCCCTGGTCTGTACGAATGACTCAATCAGAAATGATCCGTTGGCCGGAATCCTGGCAACTCGACTTTCAGCCCAAGCTAAAGTGGGATTATTGTCACGGTCTTGAATTGGGAGCCATGCTTGATGTCTATGATACGTATGGTGACAAGAAAATCCGCGACTACGCCATTGCATACGCAGATACAATGGTGCACGCCGACGGAACGATTACTGCCTATAAATTAACCGATTACAGTCTGGATCGCATCAATTCCGGGAAAATTCTTTTCCGTATTTATGAGCAAACCAAAGATCCGAAATACAAGAAAGCGCTCGATCTGCTTTACAGCCAGTTTGAAGGACAGCCCCGTAATGATGATGGCGGTTTCTGGCACAAGAAAATTTATCCGCATCAGATGTGGCTGGACGGACTTTACATGGGAGCTCCTTTTTATGCAGAATATGCATTCCGCAACAACCTTCCGAAAGACTATGCGGATATAATTAACCAGTTTGTCACTTGCGCCCGCCATACTTACGACCCGAAAAACGGACTTTACCGTCATGCGTGTGATGTCAGTCGCACCGAACGTTGGGCGGATCCGGTCACCGGGCAGTCGAAGCACTGCTGGGGACGTGCTATGGGGTGGTATGCCATGGCGTTGGTAGATGCGCTGGATTTTATTCCGAAGCACGAAACAGGGAGGGATTCGCTGCTTGCTATTCTGAATAATATTGCTGTGCAGGTAAAGAAACTGCAAGACCCGAAAACCGGAGGCTGGTATCAGGTCATGGATAGAAGCGGAGATCAAGGAAATTATGTCGAATCGTCCTGTTCCGCCATGTTTATCTACTCCTTGTTTAAGGCTGTCCGCAAGGGATATATTGATAAATCTTATCTGGATGTAGCGTTGAAGGGCTATAAAGGTTTCCTTGATAATTTTATCGAAGTGGATAGGAACGGCCTGGTAACCATAACCAAGGCTTGTGCAGTAGCCGGGTTGGGAGGAAAAGTATATCGTTCCGGTGATTACGACTATTATATTAATGAAACAATCCGTAATAACGACCCCAAAGTTGTGGGGCCATTTATCATGGCTAGCTTGGAATATGAACGTTTACAAAAGTAATTTATGCCGATGAAAGGGACTATTTTTAAAGGGATATTGCTAATTCTCTTTCTTGGTGTAGGAGAGACGGCAGTTTATTCGCAACAACAGCAGCGCAAAGATACGTTGGTCGTCACACGCGACGGGACAGGAGATTACCGCAATATTCAGGAAGCAGTGGAAGCGGTCCGCGCTTTTATGGATTACACGGTGACAATTTATATCAAGAACGGCACGTATAAAGAGAAGCTGGTAATTCCCTCTTGGGTCAAGAACGTTCAGTTGGTAGGCGAAAGCGCCGAAAATACGATTATCACCTACGACGACCATGCCAATATTAACAAAATGGGAACATTCCGTACGTACACCGTCAAGGTATCGGGCAACGATATTACTTTCAAGGACTTAACGATTGAAAATAATGCGGCTCCTTTGGGACAGGCCGTGGCACTTCATACCGAGGGTGACCGGCTGATGTTCATAAACTGCCGTTTTCTGGGAAATCAGGACACTATCTATACCGGTTCGGAAGGGGCACGGCTCTTATTTACCAACTGTTACATCGAAGGTACTACCGACTTTATCTTCGGACCTTCCACTGCACTTTTCGAATACTGTGAGCTGCATAGCAAACGTGATTCGTATATCACTGCCGCTTCTACTCCTCAAAATATAGAATTTGGCTATGTCTTCAAGAATTGCAAGTTGACTGCTGCTCCGGGAGTGAAAAAGGTCTATCTGGGCCGTCCGTGGCGTCCGTATGCAGCGACAGCTTTTATTAACTGTGAGTTTGGAAACCATATCCGTCCCGAAGGTTGGCACAACTGGAAGAATCCAGAGAATGAAAAAACAGCCCGTTATGCCGAATTTGGCAATACGGGCGAAGGCGCAAAGACTGAAGGACGTGTGGCATGGGCCGAACAGCTTACAAAGAAAGATGTATTGAAGTATACACCGGAGAATATCTTTAAAGAAGATAGCAATTGGTATCCTTATAAATAGGAACAGATAAGATGTCCGATCGGTTGGGGAGCTTGAAGCTTTTGTTTCCTAAGCTCGAAATCCTGGTTCCGAGGCGGGAAACTGTAGTTTCTCTATGTGGGAACTGGAGTTTCTGCGTGTGGAAACTAGAGTTTCTAACGCTTGAAACTAAAGTTTCAGAGCCTTGAAACTGAACTTGTTCAGGTGCAAGACAAAATGTTGCAGGTGGCAGATAAAACGAAGAAGAACTAAAAGAGCGTGAAGAATATGAAAACACTAGGGGCTAAAATGATAGGATTACTGGTAGCAGCCTTTATCCTCTGTTCCGCATTTCGTGCGGATAAACCGGTCGTAACTGTCTTTATGATAGGAGATTCTACTATGGCCAATAAGAAACTGGACGGAGGAAATCCCGAACGTGGCTGGGGAATGGTACTTCCCGGATTCTTCTCCGAGAATATCAGGATAGATAATCATGCTGCCAATGGTCGAAGTTCCAGAAGTTTTATCAGTGAAGGCCGCTGGGAAAAAGTCATTTCTAAGGTGAAAAAGGGAGATTATGTCTTTATCCAGTTCGGGCACAATGATGAAAAAGCTGATCCCACCCGCCATACCGATCCCGGAACCACCTTCGATGATCATCTCCGTCGCTACGTGAACGAGACTCGAGCCAAAGGGGGAATCCCCGTATTGTTCAATTCCATTGTCCGCCGTAACTTTGTTCAGCCTAAGGACACTTCCATTTCAAAAGATGTCCGCCGGACACCGGGGGAAAGTGAACCGCCCAAAGAAGGAACCGTTTTATTCGATACTCACGGAGCTTATCTGGATTCTCCGCGTAATGTGGCGAAAGAACTCAGAGTTGCATTTATTGATATGAATAAGATAACACACGACTTGGTGGAAGGACTCGGCCCGGTAGAGTCAAAGAAACTGTTCATGTTCGTCGAACCGGATCAGGTTCCCGCCTTCCCGAAAGGCCGCGAAGACAATACTCATCTGAATGTGTATGGTGCACGTGTGATTGCCGGGTTGGCAGTAGAGGCAATCGGCAAAGCAGTTCCGGAACTGGCACCATATATCCGCCACTATGATTACGTGGTGGCACAAGACGGAAGCGGTGATTTCTTCACCGTTCAGGAAGCGATTAATGCGGTTCCCGATTTCCGTAAGAACATCCGCACCACGATTCTGATACGTAAAGGTACTTATAAAGAAAAGATTATCATCCCCGAAAGCAAGATTAATGTCTCCTTGATCGGAGAAGAAGGCGCGACGTTGACCAATGACGACTTCGCCAACAAGAAAAATGTATTTGGCGAGAACATGGGAACTTCCGGTTCATCGAGCTGCTATATTTATGCACCGGACTTTTATGCAGAGAATATCACTTTTGAGAACTCCGCCGGTCCCGTCGGGCAGGCAGTTGCCTGCTTTGTCTCCGCCGACCGTGCCTTCTTCAAGAACTGCCGCTTTTTAGGTTTTCAGGATACCCTCTATACTTACGGCAAGCAAAGTCGTCAATATTATGAGGACTGTTACATCGAAGGAACAGTTGATTTCATTTTCGGTTGGTCTACGGCTGTCTTTAACCGTTGCCACATTCACAGCAAACGGGACGGCTATGTGACCGCACCTTCTACCGACCAAGGGAAAAAGTATGGCTACGTCTTCTATGATTGTAAGCTCACCGCATCACCTGAAGCGAAGAAAGTATATCTCTCCCGTCCCTGGCGTCCGTATGCACAAGCCGTATTTGTCCGTTGCGAACTGGGACAGCACGTCCTTCCCGAAGGCTGGAACAACTGGGGGAAGAAGGAAAACGAGAAAACTGCTTTTTATGCAGAGTATGACAGTCGTGGCGAAGGTGCCAATCCGAAGGCACGTGCCGCTTTCTCCCATCAGTTGAAAACTCTTAAAGGATATGAGATAGAAACAGTGCTGGCCGGTGATGACGGGTGGAATCCGGTAAAAAACGGAAATCATCTGTTAGATGTAAAACGTTGAACTCTTATGCCTGAAACTGAAAACTTGTTTTATTGAATAACCTGTTTCTGCTAAATAGCTGGTAAAGATAGTATTAAAATCCTGTTATTTTTCTATCTTTACGCCACAGAACCGAGTGATATGATGAAGAAAACTTTACTTTCAGTGATTCTCCTGCTAGCTATTGTGTTCACGGCACATACACAGCAGCATTGCTTTTTCACCCATTACTCTACTGAGGACGGACTGTCGCAAAATACAGTCATGAGCATTCTTCAGGACCATAAAGACAATCTTTGGTTTGCCACCTGGGATGGTATTAACCGTTTTAATGGGTACACTTTCAAAACTTACAAGGCACGACAGGGAAATTACATCAGTCTGACCAATAATCGGGCGGACCGTATGTATGAAGACCGTTACGGTTTTCTCTGGCTGTTGACCTATGACAACCGCGTTCATCGCTTTGATCCGAAAACGGAAACTTTCGAGCAAGTGCCCGCAGCCGGTGAGGAGGGGAGTGCATTCAATGTACATACCATTGAAGTAATGCCGAACGGAACTGTCTGGCTGCTGACTGAAAACGACGGTGCGATTCGCATTCTGACTCATCCCGACGAGAATCATCGGCTGACATGGGATATTTATTCCAATAAGACGGAATTGTTTCCCTCTTTACATGTGTTTAAAGTACATCAGGACAAAGCCGGTAATGACTGGCTGCTGACAGACAACGGGTTGGGCATGATTCGTCCAGGAGACAAAGAACCTGTTTCTTATTTTACGGAAACCAAAGGAAAGCTTAGCGAAATGAACCAGGCTTTCTATGCCGTGCAGGAACGTGATGAGGATATTTGCTTTGCTTCGGACCACGGACGTGTCTGGGTATATCAGAAAAGAAGCGGAGAATTTGTATTGCTCGAACTTCCGACCAAAGGGCGGATCACCTCCATTCATACGGTTGCACCGGATATGTCGGTCATCACTACGGATTCGGACGGTTTCTTTACCTGTAATCTGAAAACGAAAGCATCGGTACACTATTCATTTCTGACTTGCAAGGAGTTACCTGCCAAACCCATTCTATCGGCTTATGTAGACCGTTCTTCGGAAGTCTGGTTCGAACAGGAAGAACCGGGTGTGGTAGCTCATTTCAATCCGTTTACCGGAGTAGTGACGCGTGAGCAGATTCTTATTGAATATAGTAATCCTGAACGTTCACGTCCTGCTTTTCATATCCATGAGGATGTGAACGGCTATCTGTGGGTACACCCGTATGGAGGTGGTTTCTCATATTTTGATCCTCAGAAGAAGCGGCTGGTTCCTTTTTATAACGGACTGGGCAGCCGTGACTGGCGTTTCTCCAATAAGATTCACTCGGCTTTCTCCGACAAACAAGGGAATTTGTGGATGTGTACCCATTCCAAGGGATTGGAAAAGGTGACTTACCGTAATGTTCCTTTTTCGATGATGACTCCCGTACCGCAGGAATATGAATCACTGCATAATGAGATACGTGCCCTCTGTGAAGACAAACAGGGGAATCTCTGGGTCGGTGTGAAGGACGGTATACTTCGTATATATGACGCCGATCGAACTTATAAGGGATATCTGACGGAAAACGGCATAATTTCCACTGTCGGCACTCCCGTGAAGGGAACAGCCTATTTTATCATTCAGGATTCGAAAGGAGTGATCTGGATTGCGACAAAAGGTGACGGGCTGATCCGTGCCGAGGCAACCTCTCCTTCGGGAATGTCGTACAAGCTGACCCGTTATCTTCACCAAGAGGATGATATGTATAGCTTGAGCGATAACAATGTGTATTGTGTGTACGAAGATCATAACGGGAGAATCTGGGCGGCTACCTTTGCCGGTGGTATCAATTATCTCACGGAGAATGAGGACGGAAAGGTTTTGTTTATCAATCACCGTAACCATTTGAAAGGTTATCCTATTGATCCCTGCTACAAGGCTCGTTTTATCACTTCCGACAATAACGGCCGTTTGTGGGTGGGAACGACGACGGGTGCCGTAGCCTTTGACGAGAATTTCGAGAAACCGGAAGATGTACAGTTCTATCACTTCTCCCGTATGCCGAACGATACACAAAGTTTGAGTAACAATGATGTGCACTGGATTATCCCCACTACGGATAAGGAACTTTATCTGGCTACCTTTGGTGGCGGACTCAACAAACTGATCTCTATCAGTGAAGACGGACATGGGGCGTTTAAGTCTTACTCGGTGCAGGACGGGCTTCCTTCGGATGTACTGCTTTCCATTCGCGAGGACGATAAACAGAACTTATGGATTAGTACGGAGAATGGAATCTGTAAATTCATCCCCTCCGAAGAACGGTTTGAAAGTTATGATGAGCGTAGTATAACTTTCCCGGTACGTTTTAGTGAGGCGGCTTCCACATTGACCGCGAAAGGCAATATGCTGTTCGGTGCCAGTGGAGGGGTTTTTATCTTCAACCCGGATTCTATCCGTAAGAGTAGTTATGTGCCTCCGATCGTGTTTTCTAAATTAACAGTAGCCAATGAGGATGTTGTGCCCGGGGAACAATCGTTGTTGCAGGCAGATATTGATGATACGGAGCAGCTGGTGCTTTCGCACGATGAGAATATCTTCTCTGTACAGTTTGCAGCGCTCGATTATACCAATCCGCAGAATGTGCAGTATGCCTACATTTTGGACGGATTTGAAAAACAATGGACCTTTGCCGACAAGCAACGTAGTGTGACTTATACGAATCTTCCGAAAGGGGAGTATGTGCTTCGTGTCCGTTCTACAAACAGTGATGGTGTGTGGGTAGAGAATGAACGTGTGCTGGATATTGTCATTCTTCCCTCGTTTTGGGAAACTCCGGTGGCATACGTACTCTATGTGCTGTTGATTCTAGTTATCATTCTTGTGGCAGTTTATATCCTGTTTACTATTTATCGGTTGAAGCATGAGGTATCCATAGAACAGCAGATTTCGGATATAAAGCTGCGTTTCTTTACTAATATTTCCCATGAACTTCGTACGCCGCTGACGCTGATTGCGGGTCCCGTTGAACAAGTCTTGAAGAATGATAAGTTACCGGAGGACGTCCGTGAACAGTTGGTGGTGGTAGAGAGGAATACTAACCGTATGCTTCGTCTTGTCAATCAGATTCTGGACTTCCGCAAGATTCAGAACAAGAAGATGAAGATGCAGGTGCAACGTGTGGATGTCGTGTCCTTTGTCCGTAAGGTCATGGATAATTTCGAAGCCGTAGCCGAGGAACATCGGATTGATTTCCTGTTTGAGACGGAGAAACAGCATTTGTTTCTTTGGGTGGATGTGGATAAGTTGGAAAAGATTGTGTTTAACCTGCTTTCCAATGCTTTCAAATATACGCCGAACGGCAAGATGATTACGATTTTTATTCGTGAAGATGAGAATACCGTTTCGATCGGTGTACAGGACCAGGGAATCGGTATTGCGGAAAACAAGAAGAAGTCGTTGTTTGTCCGCTTCGAGAATCTGGTGGATAAGAATCTTTTCAATCAGGCTAGTACGGGCATCGGGCTTTCGTTGGTAAAGGAACTTGTGGAGATGCATAAGGCTACAATTTCCGTTGACAGCCGTTTGGGAGAAGGGAGTTGTTTCAAGGTTGAGTTCCTGAAAGGGAAAGAACATTATGACGAAGAAGTCGAATTTATCCTTGACGATGCGGAAGCTCCGGTAAGAATGGGGCAGGTGGTGGACATTGCCAATGCATCGCTTCAATCTGAAACTCTTGTAACGGCAGCTGGTCCGGAGTTTGAGAAATCGTCTTCGGAGGAAGAACCGTTAGCGGAAGATACTTCTAAAGAGTTAATGTTGTTAGTCGAAGATAATCAGGAGTTGCGTGAGTTTCTGCGCAGCATCTTTACTCCGGTATACAGGGTGGTGGAGGCGGCCGACGGAATGGAAGGCTGGAGTAAAGCGTTGAAGTATTTGCCGGATATTATTATCAGTGATGTGATGATGCCTGAAAAGGATGGTATCGAAATGACACGTGAACTGCGTGCGGATATGATGACCAGCCATATACCTATTATTCTGCTTACTGCCAAGACTACTATCGAAAGCAAATTAGAAGGACTGGAGTACGGTGCAGATGACTATATCACGAAACCTTTCAGTGCCACCTATCTGCAAGCCCGTGTAGAAAACTTGTTGATACAGCGCAAGAAACTGCAAAGTTTCTATCGCGATAGCCTGATGCATATCAACATGGCTGCTGTTCCTGAAGATCTGCCTGTATCGGCAGAGGGGGAATCAAGAGAAGAAAACAGGACTGAACCGGAGCAGGAAGCACAACCTGCTGTTCCCGATATGTCTCCCAACGATCGTAAGTTTATGGATAAATTGGTGGAACTAATGGAGCAGAACATGGATAATGGCGAGTTGGTGGTGGATGATTTGGTACGCGAACTGGCTGTCAGTCGTTCGGTATTCTTCAAGAAACTGAAAATGCTTACCGGATTAGCGCCTATCGAGTTTATCAAAGAAATCCGTATTAAACGTGCTACACAATTGATTGAAACCGGAGAGTTTAATATGACACAGATTTCATACATGGTCGGGATCAATGACCCGCGTTATTTCAGCAAATGTTTCAAGGCGCAGGTGGGGATGACGCCGACGGAGTATAAAGAGAAAGTGGGGAGATAATACGAGTTTAGGCACAGAGTTCTTCCTTCATGTGAAGATACTAAAAAGAGAGGTCACTTCATCGGAATGAAGTGACCTCTCTTTTTAGTATCTATGTTGTTCGTGATTTATGGCAGCCAGCGCGGGTCACCAAAACCATAACTCTGATAAAGTTCATCAGTGATAGTGAAATCAGCCTTGTCCGGGTTGGCGAACGGATTGTTCTCAAGAACATTTCCTTCTGTGTCGAAGCACGTTACTGTTGTGTCCGTATTGCCTTCAGCCAATGAGATCAAGTTCTTACAGTTGTAGTAATAATTGTTCGAGTAGGTTGGCTTTCCTACGGCACTTGAGTTGGCAAAGCCGCGTTTGTTGTTGAAGTTGGCAATTACGTTGTTGGTAAACGTGTTGGTGTTACCCTTGAATCGCAGATAGAAGAAGCGATAGTTGGCTTCACCGTTACCTACATTATAGAATGTACATTTATCAATCGAAGTTACCATGTTTGCAGTTACGCTGTTTGATGCGTCATCGGCACGTAGTACGTCCCGCTTGGAGGCGGAGTTATAGATTGTGGAACTTGAAATGGTGAGATTGTTCCAACCACCTTTACGGCTATCAATAAAGTCACCACCGTCACACACGATATCATGAATGAGGGAGTTTTCTATCTTGATAGTATTTGGTACTGCTGCAACATTGATGTAAATAAGTCCTTTAATATAGTTTCTTATTTCACACCCGTTAATGGTAAGGTCACCGAATCCTCCTTCCTTTTTGTATTCAATAGCCTGACTGCCATCAGTATTCGTTCCATCTAACACAACCTGATAGAGATAGAGTGAAGCGCCGTTATAGATATGGATACAAGTGTTGATTACCGGTGGCTCGGCAGAATTCTTAGCAGCAATGACTACATTATTATTAATTTGTAATTTGGCTGCTGTCAGCACATATTCACCGGGTGTAAGAGCAAATTTACTGCCTGGTGTTGCATCTTGAATAGCAGAAACCCAATCGTCAGCAGGAGTAAGTTCGATAGCATCACTCAAATCCAGATTAGTGGTGAAAGTAGAATAACCACGAGTCTTTTCACCTAACTTCAATGTAGCTCTGTAATTGGTTTCCGGTGTAAGACCTGTGATAGTGGCGGAGCCGGAAGATATGTCGGTTGAATTCAGCGTATACGTCACAGTATTGGCACTGGAGTTTGCGGTAGTAGGAGCACAGATGACAGCATCGACCTCAATACCCGGTGTCCATGTTACTTTTACAGAAGTGCTCTGAATGTCGCCGGCTTTTACCTTTTTCATGTTCTGTTCGGGGTTGGTTGTACGCTTGATGTCAACCCATTTGGATGTGCGGGAAGAATTGTTTTCATCAATGGCTCTTACGCGGATGTAATAATCAGTCTCTCCGATAAGATTGGTTAAAGTCTTTTCGGTTAAAGTTGTGGTATATGAGGCATCCGGTGTACGTTGGTCATAGTCGGGACTGTCCGCATAAACTTCAAGTTCGTAAGAGGTAGCTCCTGACATTTCATTCCAACTGACAATGATGTTTACTTCCTGTGAAATACGTGCAGTGATGCCGGTTGGCGACAAGACACGATTAAGAACTAAATCATTGATATCATCTGGTTCACTACATGATGTCACTGCAACACTACCCAGGCAAACGGCAGCTAATGTACAAATTGATAGTATATATTTTTTCATTGTTGTTTAATCATTTAGTTAGTTAATACCACTCGTAATTAGAAAGATTAGGATTATCATTCAAGTTGACGTTAAAGATAGGCCAGTATTGATATTTGTCCGGGTCGCGAACATAGAGATAGTCAATAACATCTTCCAGGGCATTATCTTTGATCCAAGTGGATGCTTCGCCCTTACTGTCTGAAAATTCGGTATAGCCTTCCGGATTAATATCCATTTCACCATAGTTCAGACCGTAAAGGTTCAGTTTTGCATCCTTTTCGGTAGTCTCTATACCATTACGAGTCCAGGTATATGCGCTCATTTTATAATATGCATGGCCTGATAGCTGGCTGTAAGGATGTTTAGAATCATAATCGGTCAAACTCACAATAGCTTTCATCTTGTTTTTTGTCTCGTCCATTTTACTTTTCAACATTCCCCAACGGATAAGATCAGCTTTACGGATCAGTTCTCCGGCAAACTCATAAGCTCTCTCGTCAACAATTGCCTGGAACATCTTTTCTTTACTGAGAGCTGCTTCTGCAACATAAGCTGTAACTTCTGTTGCACGGTCGGAGGTCGCAAAAGCGCGGTTGCGAATCTTAGTCAGGTAAGGAACGGCAGCAGATGCACCATTCAACTCGTTTTCCAGTTCGGCGCGCATCAGTACGATGTCGGCATAACGCATATATTGTCTGTTGATACCGTCATCGTTTCCGGTAGGAATCATACGGTTCGTCCATTCATAACGCAACTTTCCGAAACTCCAGCTTTTGAAAGACTGAAGAGTTTGTACGCCTTTTGTCCATTGGAATGGGCAGCAAGTTATATCACGGCGCAAGTCCTTTACTGAATAGTCAAAGAAGAAAGTTGGTGTAGGACCAACCTGGCTTCCCTGAAGCATGGTTGTCATATTGTCGGCAGTGGTATGCTTGATACCGAAAGTGTACATGATACGTCCGCGTGCGGGGTTATTGCTATAACCTATCTCGAACAATGATTCACTGCCTGCATTGATAACATCTCCTGAGATTCCGTTGTTGTTGAAGATATCTTCAAAATTTGATTTTAAAGCCACGTAAGTGCCTTCCTGTTCCATTACATCTTTACAAGCTTGCAGTGCGATAGGGTAGAGACGTGCTTTGGATAGTTCCGGATCCGTACTTAAACGGTTTTCTCCGTCAAGGTGCTGAGCGTAGCCGGATGCTTGCAGGCATACGCGGGCCAGGAGACCTTTTACGAAGACTTTGTTCACGCGTTCCACTGTTTTTGTGGCGTCTATCTCATTAGGCCACGCGCAAAGGTCTTGTGCCTCTTGCAAATCAATGATGAGCTGCTTGTAGATGACATCACGGTCTTCGCGTCCTGAATACATATTGTCGGCGTTCAATGAAGTCAGGCGTGCGGGAACATCTCCCCACATATTAATCAGGTCAATATAATGTAAGGCACGTAGCGTGAGCGCTTCCCCCAACAATTGTTTCATATTGGCATTTGTCAGGTCTGCATATTCACGAAGACCTTCAATAGCCAGATTGGCACGTTCGATAGCGGCATATATCTTAGCCCAAAGGTCGGTCCCGGTACTAGTGTTCATTTGATCGTTTCCGACTCCGGCATTGTATGTTGCCAAGTCTGCCTTTCCGTCGGCCTTGTCCGAACTGTTATAGTATTCTATATCTGTATTGTATCCATACCAAATAGCACGTGCACGATAGTTTTGCTCTCCAAATTCCTGATAGATATTGGCAATGGTGCCTTGTGCATATTCATAAGTACTGAAAATGTTCTTACCGTCTAAAGATGAAGGAGAACTTTGATCTAAGAAATCACTGCAAGAAGACAGACTAGCAAGAAGGGCGACAGCTGTCAATGATTTAATCGTTATATTTTTCATTTCTTTTTCGTTTTAGAAGTTTAAGTTAAGACCTATTACAAACTGGCGGCTCTTCGGGTATGCAGAGTAGTCTACTCCCGGAGTAAGAGCTGTTTTGTTTCGGGTGGAAACTTCAGGGTCGAAGCCTGAATAACCGGTCAGACAAAATACATTATAACATGTGGCGTAGAAACGCAAATTGTTAATACCCACTTTTCTAGTCAGGGACTGCGGTAGAGTATAACCTACTGTTAATGTAGACAGACGTAGGAAGGAGCCATCTTCAACAGCCCAGTCGGTCAATACATAACTGGTATAGGGTGACCACATGGTAGTATTGGCGTTTAATGCAGCCAACTGTGCGGGATCGTTTACCAAGTTTCCGTTGGCGTCAAGGTTTGTCCAACGTTTGCCTTCGGCCATAATGTCGATCATGTTACGGTAATAGTATTGATAGGACGAAGTATATTCAATCTTATTGGCATTATAAACGTCATTACCGATACTGTAAGTGAAGTTTGCACTCAAATCAAAACCATATACGCGACCTGAAAGGGCGAAACCACCACTGGCTTTAGGATTGGTATTACCGATAACGGTACGGTCTTTTTCATCAATGACATTGTCACTGTCGTCTATATTCTTCAGTTTTAAGGCACCCGGACGGAGATAACTGGCACCGATAACACCTGCATTGTTTGCTACATCTTGTTTCAATACCCATTTTTCACCGCTGGCATAATAGTCTTCAAAGTCACTTACTTCATAACGTCCGGCAGTTACATATCCGTAGATCTCACCTACTGAATGGCCTGGTTTCACGATGAAGTCATCCTGAATCTGTGTTGAGGCCCAACCGGATGATGCCGGATATTGTGATAATGTACCCAGGTTCTTTACTTTGTTTTTATTGAAACCTACGTTACCATTGAAGCTCAGCTCATAGTTTTTCTTGCTGATGATGTTCCAGGTAAGAGATATTTCAAAACCTTTGTTCTCAGTCTTACCGAGGTTGCGGTACTGGTAGTCATAACCGGAACCGGAAACAGGGAATGCGATTAGTAAATCTTTAGTCGTATTCTTATAATATTCGATGCTACCGGTCAGCTTGCCACCGAATAAGGTATAATCCAAACCAACGTTACGGGTAACGGTCGTTTCCCATTTCAAGTCCGGATTGGATGCGTAGGAACCACTTTGACCTGAGGCAATGCCGCTTGTCCAATAAGAAGGGAATTGATTGAGCCAAGTAGTAGAACCGGAAGACCATACGGGAGAAGTCTGGTCGGCGGGAATATTGTTATTACCTGCGGTACCATAAGAAAAACGTATTTTCAAATCATCAAGCCAATTCTGGGTCTTCTCCATGAACTTTTCTGAGGAAATACGCCATGCTACGGCAGCTGAAGGGAAATATCCCCAACGATTGCCTTTAGAGAATTTGGAAGAACCATCGGCACGGAATGTACCGCTAATCAAATATTTGCTTTGGAAATCGTAATTGACACGTCCGAAGTAGGAAAGCAAGTTGTCGTCTGCGTTAGTATATTTGTCTACACTATAAGGAGTACCTTGTGAAGACAAGGCCCAAGCCTGAGAAGCAGTAAAGCTGACAGGAAAGAAGCTCAGACGGTCATCATTCAATGAACTTTTTTTATTGATAGTCTCTTCACCAACCAATACATTCAGGTTGTGGTCTTTATTCTTGATGATATCTTTGAAGTTGTAATTTACTGTATTGGTATTGCGGAAAGTCTTACGCTGCGTGTCGGCAAAATAAGCCATCGGATGAACACCTTCTGTATCGGAACTGTTGGTACGTGCATTGTAAGTACTTGGACCATAATATTTCTTATCGGTATTGTAGTACCAGTCCAGACCGAACTCTGTTTTGAACTTGAAGTTCTTGAAGATTTCCCATGAAAAGCTTCCATTCATGTTGAAAGTCTGACGGTTCTGCTTGCGGTCTGTGTCATATACTGATGTAATCGGGTTTGTCAACTGAAAATCCGGGTCATAACTGTCACTCAAATCAGGAAAGTTAAACATCGGGTAGATCATAACGTTCTTCATGCGTGAGTCGGCTGAAGATACTTCACTCTTGCTTTCATTGGCACCTGCACCGTTTACTGTGGTATTGGCATAACGCATAGAGAAGTCGAGGCTGACTTTATCATTTACCTTGTGGTTAAGTTTTAAGCTTAAATTATCACGTCGGAAAGAAGACCCCAGCATGATAGCTTTGTCATTCATGTGGGCATATCCCATGTTGAATTTAGTTTTGTCCGAACCACCGCTAATTGTCAAGCTATGATTGAAGGTATTTCCTGTACGGCCGAATACTTGGTCTTGCCAGTCATTGGTTGGGGCGTTTTCATACAAGTCTGCATCTTGCCAGTTGCCGAAAAGACTGGTAAATTTGCTTTCATTACCTCGCAACAAGGCGTATTCTCTTTGCCATTTTACGTAATCAGTTGCGCTCAATGTCTCCAAGGTCTTTGCCATTTTTTTCCAGGAATAGTAGGTATTATAAGATACACTCAGTTTTCCTTCCTTTCCGCTTTTAGTCGTTACCAGAATTACACCGTTTGCACCGCGGGAACCGTAAATAGCTGTAGAAGATGCATCTTTCAGTACAGTCATATCCTCAATATCGGATGCAGGAATGTCGCTGATAGACTCTACCGGGAAACCGTCTACGATAAACAGCGGAGTATTGTCACCTGTGATAGAACCACCACCACGTACGCGAATTTTCATTTCTGCGTCAGGAGAACCTTCGGTAGTGGTGATTTGTACACCCGCCATTTTACCTTGCAAGGCTTCTGTTGCCGAAGCTACGGGAACGGCGCTCAATACTTCGGAACTAACCGTAGCAACGGAACCTGTGATATCTTTCCGTTTGGCTGTACCATAGCCGATAACAACGACTTCATCTAATGCTTTGGTGTCGTCAGACAAAGTTACGTCGATTTTGTTTTTTCCTTTGATTGCAATTTCTTGTGTCTTCATACCGATGTAATGCAGGATGACAACGGACGGACCGTACAGTATGACAGACGCAGTTTTCTTGTCTGGGACAATGCCGGAGTAACTGCAGTAAGGAACGAGGAGAACGCCTACAACATCTCTGCCATATATCTATGGGTGACGGAAAGCAAGACCCCGGCCGAGTCCATTCCTGTACCGGCAAGCGTTTTCAGCGGTGATGTCCTTGTGGATGGTGTCAGATGGGACAGGAAATCGGATATGGCAGTCAGCAGCGGCAAACTGGAGATAGCGGCACCGGTATCCGGAGGCTATATGGAAATCACTTTTGCGGACAGCCGTGACAGGAAAGATACATGGCAGCATTACCGTAATGCCATGGTTGAACACTTGCAGGCAGCACTTATGGACAGGGATCGGATAAGGCAGCTTGAAAAGGTCCGCCCTGCTGCCAGACTGCAGGGTGACCAGCAGGATGTAGCTGTCCGGTTAACAGATGTCTGCAGATCATTCATTGATCACATGGTTCAAACCCTTGAAGCGGGTTATTCTATGGGTAGAAGTGTACGTTATCTGAAAAACAGCCTGATGTTGCCATTGACAGAGGCTGCTCTGAAATGCAGCGAACATGGCCCTATCAAGCCATTAGACATGCTTTCCGTGTACTCGGGATGCGTAATCCTCGGTTATGAAAAGGTAAATATGAAACGCTTCTGTGAGAAACTGGTCGGGAACGGTGTCCGTGACTATGTATATGATTCACTGGTAAGGAGCATTGTTCCTGAATGGGAATTGTCTGAAGGCAGTGTATTTCCTGAAATCAAGGAATGGTTTGTATCCCATTATGCGGCTGAAGAGAGTCCAGAAGCTGAAACCGCATTGAAAGAGATATCTTCCATATCAGGTAATGCTCTGATTTGTGATGCGTTAATGAAAATCATTCAAGATAGAAAACGGTAGAGGTATTATTGGGAATTAAACAAGAAGTTCTTCATCTATTATGGAGGACTTCTTGTTTTCATATTAAACAAACGATACCTATCTTATTTTATTAGTTATATGATAGAAAGATGAAATCTACATTATAAGATATATCACGGAATGATTATTTTATTAATAAATACATATTTTGTAATTGAATAAGCCAAAAGAAGGTTTCTATTTCTATTATACACCGCTAAAGTTCTGAAAACCAATTTTGGAAGATAATAAAAAAATAATTTGAACAATTGTTCAAAAATGATTTTTTTCTGCTATCTTTGGGGAGAATGAAACAAACTCCGAAGATATGGACCATAAATGCCGGCAAAGCGAACATACCGTCCTGTATCCAAATGAAAGGGAGGGTAGGGGCCGCATAGGATCAGCCTATGCGGACAGCTTTGGAATTGCCGTATCGCCATGCAGATGTGGTAATAGCGGACCTGAAGGCACACCTTTGTTTGACGTGAAGACACAAAGTTTCGGACTGTCCGAAACCAATCATTATCATAATTCAGCAAATGCAAACATCATTAATTGCCAAGATAACATACGGCATCTCCATTCCGGAAGGGGACATAAATGTCCGGAGTTCTGTTCCGGACTGCAAGAACAGCAATGTGACTGTTCATCAACCATGAAATCCTGTCATGGTTATTTCAAAGTAGCGGCAATTTCCGTTATCATGTCTTTCTTTAATTGCTTGACCGTACCAAATTCTAAACTTCCGGAAACATCGACCATCAACATAACTGTCAGTTCGCGTTCCTCTTCAAACACTTTCACATAAGGTTTGTTGAAGCGCGCCGTCACGTTCCAGTCTATGTCACGTATGTCATCCCCAAATTGATACTCACGAACCTCCGAAAAGGACATTCCTCTACCTTTGAAAGCCGAATGATATTGGCCTGCAAAAATATTGTTAGACAATCCTCGTGTCTTGATTTCAATTTGGCGAACCTTTTTTAGTATTTCACTTGTTTCCATTTATAAAGTAGTTAAGTGGTAAGTAGTTAACTACCAATTAAGGTACTTCAACCTTATTCAAAATCTTACTGATGATTTCGTCCGAAGTCATACTGTTTGCTTCGGCTTCGTATGTCAGTCCAATACGGTGACGGAGCACGTCATGCGCAACAGCACGTACATCCTCTGGAATCACATAACCGCGGCGTTTAATGAAAGCATACGTACGGGCAGCTAAAGCAAGATTGATAGATGCACGAGGCGAACCACCAAATCCGATCATATCTTTCAATTCTTTCAGGTCATATTTTTCCGGGAAACGAGTTGCAAATACAATATCTACGATATAGCGTTCAATCTTTTCGTCCAAATACACCTGACGAACTACTTTTCGTGCTTCGATAATTTCCTCTGCCTTCAGAATTGGCTTTATATTGAACTTTTCTCCATTTATATTCTGGCGAATAATCAACTTTTCTTCCTCTAGTTTTGGATAATCGATAACAACTTTCAGCATAAAACGGTCAACCTGTGCTTCAGGAAGCGGATAAGTACCTTCTTGTTCGATAGGGTTTTGAGTTGCCAATACAAGAAAAGGCTCCGGTAATAAGAAAGTCTCTTTACCAATAGTAACCTGACGTTCTTGCATAGCTTCCAGCAAAGCACTCTGAACCTTGGCAGGAGCACGATTTATTTCATCGGCTAATACAAAGTTTGCGAAAATCGGTCCTTTTTGTACTTTAAACGATTCATCTTTCTGACTGTAAACCATTGTACCGATAACGTCAGCAGGCAATAAGTCGGGGGTAAACTGGATACGGCTATATTTAGCGTCAATCAAAGAAGCAAGAGTTTTAATAGCCAAAGTTTTTGCCAAACCAGGCACACCTTCCAAAAGGACATGACCATCGGAGAGTAATCCGATAAGCAGTGATTCAACCAAATGTTTCTGACCAACAATGATTTGGTCCATACCTGTCGTAAGATTGGTAACGAAAGCACTTTGTCTTTCAATCCGCTCATTTAGCTCGCGGATATCAATTGATTCAGCCATAAATACTTAATATTTTATTATTTAATTCCCATTAATTTGATGTAAGCCTTGCCTGTGTATAAGGCTTTTTATTTTGCTTCCAAAAGTACGCCATATAATTAACGATTGCAACTAATTTTTATTAAAAAACAATGCGAAATCTTTAGATTAAGGTACTTTCATACGCTTTTGTACATCCATAACACTTCCCCCGACCAGTACAAGTAATGTATAGCCGGGGGAGTAGATAGTTATAATTATTCTTTTGTAAGTTCCGGTATTTTGATTGTAGTACCATAAGGCACGTTATTCGGATTTTTAATCACATCCGGATTATGCTTCACTATATATGGCCACATCGCTTTTGTACCATAGAAACGTAAAGAAACTCTTGTTAAAGTTTCACCTTCCTTGATTGTATACTTTGTCTTTGTTCCTGTTATTTTATATGATGCAGAATCAGGATAAACAGAAGCTGAAGGTTGCTGCTGGACAGGCCTACTCTCAGCCTTTGCAGAAGTTAATATCTCTTCTTTTTTTACAATTGACTGTGGCTCAACAACGTTCTTCGGTGTAGTAACAGTTACTTCTACAACAGTATCTTTATGTTCAATAGTATCGGAAAGCTGCGCTTCAGTTCGAACAGGTTGAGTTGTTACAGGCGGCATATCGAGGGTATTCTTGTCAGATGAAGAAGAAAACAGGTCCGGATAATAGATAAATAAAATCACACCTCCACATAGTAACAATACTATGACGATTACAGCTATCAAATAAGGAACAGGAGATTTCTCCTTTTTAACAACCTCTTTTTTAGATATCGGGCTAACAGTAGTTTGTACAGAAGCTTTAGTCGGCTTTGTAATTTCCGACTGTGGTGATACTATTGGAATTTCGGGCTTTAGATTTGCTTTCAGAAGTTCTTGTTCAATAATCTGCTCTGCCGTAATTTTTTCTTTCTCTTTTACTGGTTGTTCTGGCTGTTGTTGTTCAACCATAAGTGATTCTTCAACCACTACTTTTTCTTCAATAGACTGTTCCGTTATTCGTTCCTCCTGAACCGTATCCACTTCTTCGGAAGAATCTTGTTCAGCAATCTGACTTTCATTTTCTACTATAGGATTAGAAGTATTCTCTTGACTTTCCTCCTTTTTATTATAATCTTCTATTGTTGAAGCAAGAATTTCCTCACCTACTTCTTCCTCTTCCACTTCTTCTACCGGAGTATCTTCCAATACTGTGTTTTCATTCAACACAACAGTCTCGAAATGTGCAAAAGGTTTATTAATTGTATCTCTCAAATTCGCGTCCGGAGAAAATGAAACCTTTGTATGCCCTTTTATCTGGAAACGTTCACCTGTGTTAACATTGACACTTTCCCGGCTATCTACATCGATAAGTTTGAAAGTTCCCAATCCTTTGATTTTTACAGTCTTCTCGTTTTCCAAGGCTTGTTCAATCAAGAGAAAAAACTCTTTTACGAACACCTCGGCATCCTTCTTGGTCATGCTATGTTTAGCAGCCAACAAGTCAGTAAGGTCTTGAATTGTTAGTCTTTCATTCATAACGGGAAATATTTATTTAAACTTATCTTTCAATGTATTGCTAGGTTTATAAGATAACACCAATTTGGGAGGAACCAACATACGTTGTTTACTTGCCGGATTAATTGAAATACGTTCCGCTTTCTTTTTTACTTCAAAAGAACCGAATCCTTGTACTGCAATCACGTTACCTTCTTCCAGTTCTTGTATCATATCAGACAGTAAAGAACCTATTAATTCGGAAGTATCCTTAATGGTGTACCCCAGTCTTTCAGCTAGTTCAGATGTAAATTCCTTATTATTCATAGTCATTTATAATCTTTGCATATAAATCAAAATCGTCCGCATTCACCACTTCTACCTGATACAACTGTCCGATCTTAAGTTCTCTCTCTGAACGATCAATCAATACTTCCGGATCTACTTCCGGCGAATCAAATTCAGTTCTTCCGATATAATAATCGCCTTCTAACCGATCAATGATAATTTTCATCTGTTTACCGACTTTTTCTGCACTCAACTCTGCCGATATGCCCTGCTGAATATCCATTAATTCATCAAGTCGGGCTTGTTTCACTTTTTGCGGAATAGAATCTTCATAAGTTTCTGCAGCATAAGTACCTTCTTCTTCCGAATAAGCAAAAGCTCCCATTCTATCGAAGCGTACTTTACGGACAAACTCCTTTAACTCTTCAAAGTCTTCCTCTGTTTCTCCAGGATGTCCTACCATTAAAGTTGTTCGCAGGTGAATACCAGGGACTTCTTTACGGAATTGTTCAATCAGTCTGTAAGTATCCTCCTTTGTCACTTGCCGACGCATCAGCTTCAACATATTGTCACTGATATGTTGCAAAGCTATATCCATATACTTGCAAACATTGCCACGTTCACGCATTACACGAAACAAGTCAATCGGGAAATGTGCCGGATACGCATAATGCAGACGAATCCATTCTACTCCTGGTATTTCCGAAATACGTTCAATCAATTCCGGAAGCATTTGTTTCTTATACAAATCAACTCCGTAATAAGTTAGCTCCTGTGCTATAACCTGAAACTCTTTCACGCCTTGCGACACCAGATACCGGACTTCATCCAAGATTTCTTCTATCGGTTTAGATATATGACGTCCTGTAATAATCGGGATAGCACAATACGAACATTTACGATCACATCCTTCCGATATTTTCAGATAAGCATAATGCTGCGGAGTGGTCAGCGTCCGTTCAATATACAACTCCTCATTATAGCTTTTCCCCAAATCATGCAAAAGTTCCTTCCAGTTGAATTTACCATAGAATTTATCTACTTGTGGTATTTCAATAGCCAGCTCCCTGAGATAACGTTCAGAAAGACAACCCATTACAAAAAGTTTCTTTAAGTCACCTTCTTCCTTTCTTTTGGCAAACTCCAGAATCATATTGATAGATTCTTCTTTGGCATCGCCAATGAAACCGCATGTATTGATGACTGCAATTTCCCCTTGTGGAGTTTCAGTATCATGAGTCACGCTATATCCTACTTCTTCCAGTTGACGCATCAACTGCTCAGAGTCCACCAAATTTTTAGAGCATCCCAAAGTGATTATATCTATTCTCTTTCTTTTCATGCATTTTCTCCAAACAAGGAATCAACAAATTCGTTTTTGCGGAATACTTGTAAATCCTCCATTCCTTCACCCAAACCGATGTATTTAACAGGAATCTTAAATTGGTCGGAAATACCAATTACAACACCGCCTTTAGCAGTCCCATCAAGTTTAGTGATAGCCATAGCGGTAACCTCCGTTGCCAGAGTAAACTGCTTGGCTTGTTCAAAAGCATTCTGTCCTGTAGAGCCGTCCAATACAAGTAATACTTCATCCGGTGCATCAGGCACTACTTTCTTCATTACATTTTTAATTTTGGTCAGCTCGTTCATCAGGCCGACTTTATTGTGCAAGCGTCCGGCTGTATCAATAATAACGATGTCAGCATTGTTGGCAACAGCAGAGCTAAGGGTGTCATAAGCTACCGATGCAGGATCAGCACCCATTTTCTGTTTAACGACAGGCACCCCTACCCGCTCTCCCCAAATCATCAACTGTTCTACAGCAGCCGCACGGAATGTATCAGCGGCTCCCAAGTAAACAGATTTACCAGCTTTCTTGAATTGATAAGCCAGTTTGCCGATAGTTGTAGTCTTTCCCACTCCATTGACCCCTACTACCATAATCACATAAGGCTTTCTTTCGATCGGAACATCAAAATCAGCTACATCATCCGAGTTATTCTCGGTCAACAAAGCGGCTATTTCGTCACGTAATATATGATTCAATTCCTGAGTATTCACATATTTATCCGCAGCAGCACGTTTTTCGATGCGCTTAATAATATTCAAAGTCGTCTCTACGCCTACATCCGACGTAATCAACACTTCTTCCAGATTATCCAACACTTCGTCATCTACCTTTGACTTACCAGCCACGGCACGAGCGATTTTACTAAACACGCTCTCTTTGGTTTTAGATAACCCCTTATCTAAAGTTTCCTTCTCCTCCTTTGAAACACAACTAAAAAATCCCATATTGACAGTTGTTTGTATAATACATAATGCTACAAAGATATAACAAAGGATTGAAAAGTAAAAAAAAGAAGCAATAAAAAAGGGTTGCCAAAACGGTCCTCGGAAACACTTTCTAACTGGAATTGTCATTTTACTTCATAGTTGCTTGC
>ENA-UPWM01000167-UPWM01000167.1-human-gut-metagenome-genome-assembly--contig:-NODE-167-length-23805-cov-16.748651_pt1 | contig 23805 bp, 23 predicted proteins | sample MGYA00250051_ERZ773379 | MGnify/ENA primary metagenome ERZ773379 (study PRJEB29103, sample SAMN06112020) | human gut metagenome | biome: human gut; feature: ankylosing spondylitis patient; material...
TTTTTTTTTTCAAGCAGAAGACGGCATACGATATGCCTAAGTGACTGGAGTTCAGACGTGTGCTCTTCCGATCTGGAGAAGAAGTAGTGGTATATCATGATTTTCCACAAGACGAACATATCGTAACCGAGCGTATCGGTGATGCCGACTGCCTGTTAGTATCATTCCGTACACCTATCAGAAAAAGTGTACTCGATGCCTGCCGCAATATACAATACATAGGCATGTGCTGCACACTCTATAACCCGGAAAGCTGTAACGTGGATGTTATAGAAGCCCAACGAAGAGGAATTACCGTGCTCGGAGTAAAAGATTATGGCGACGAAGGAGTTGTAGAGTATGTAATAAGCGAACTGGTACGATTATTACACGGATTTGGAGGCATACGCTGGCGTAAGGAAAGTACTGAACTGACCAGACGAAAGATAGGAATCATCGGAATGGGTAAAACCGGACGAATGGTTGCCGATGCGCTGAAGTTTTTCGGAGCAGAAGTCAGCTACTTCAGCCGCCACAGAAAAGCAGATGCAGACAACGCCGGATTTGTGTACATGTCACTCGATGAACTGTTGGATAAGAATGAAATAATCTGCACATGTATTCCTCGTAACAATTATCTGCTGGGAAAAAGAGAATTTTCCATTTTAGGCAATAGCAAAATTGTAGTGAATACTTCCGTAGGACCGACATTCGATGTTGCTGCCATGAAAGATTGGCTGAATGAGTCACCCGACAATTATTATCTTTGTGACGCGACAGGAATGGGCAACGTATACGAAGAACTGAAATCATGCAGTAATCTTTTATATACGCCCTATATTTCAGGGAAGTCTATACAAAGTGTCGAAAGACTTTCACAAAAAGCTTTGGCCAACATAGAGTCTTACCTTACGGCATCAGCCAATAATAAATAATACTTTAATATTATTCGACCTATCAACTATATGTACAACGACATCATTGAATTTCTTGATAACAAACGGCTTAAAGAAGCTCTTGTACAACTTACAGCTTTGGCGCATGAAGCAGACAACTGGCAATTAAGTTCTGAAATAGAAAGTTTGCAGACTACTTACAGTTATATGCTGCAATATGCGGCACAGGGTATGGAAGATCCGGAACGCAACAAATTATACCATCAGTTACTCCGTACAGCATACGAACTTGCCGACCGCACCGAAGCCACACGTAAATATCGTACTGGAACAGGATACATGCATGGAAAATATTACAGTTTTCAGCAAATTCCACCACATTCTTATCAGGAAATCTGTCTCAGTCTTGAAGCTTTCAGCGAAAATCTGGGAATGGCTCAGATAACAGTCATGGACGAAGAACGGCGTAGTGAAACAGTTAACAAGCTATATATCGAGCATGAAAAGTATGTTACTGAGTTATTCGATATAATATGGATTTCTACACATTGGACAGATGAAGACTTGTCGGGTGCAAATTCCATATTGGAATCACTGCTCGTTCCTGCCAACGATGTAGCTGTAATGATAAGTGCAGTTACTTTAAGCCTGATACAAGTATTCGACAGCCGGAAGTTCCAATTCCTTATTAAGGCATATCAGACACACAGCGAAACAATAGTTGTCCAACGTGCTTTGATTGGAATTGCCCTGACAGCCTATTATCAGGAAAAAAGGTTAAAGCTATATCCGGATCTGCAAGCAGCCTTATCATTACTAAGCGACTCTACCCCGATCATTAAGGAACTGAACAATCTTCAGACCCTCCTGCTCCTTTCCCGTGAAACGGAAAAGATAGAAAAGAAACTGCGCGAAGAAATTATACCCAACATGAAGATTTCTCCGGAAATGCTGAACCAAAATCAGAAAATCATTGATCTGGAGGATTTGGAAGACAAGAATCCTGAATGGGAGAAAGAGATGAAACGTGTCGAAGAAAGTATACGCGAACTGGGAGAGTTACAGCTGGAAGGAGCAGATACCTACCTGAGTGCCTTTGCCCAACTGAAATCGTATCCGTTTTTCCGTCAGGCAGCACACTGGTTTTATCCATTCGACCGCCAGCATCCTGACATTGTGAAACTATTCACCAATCACAAGTCTACAGAAGGCAAATCGCTTATTAATCTGCTTATGGAATCAACCATGTTCTGCAATTCGGATAAATATTCTTTCTGTCTTGCTTTAAAGGATATCCCCAAACAGCAATTAGAGATGTTTACGGCAGAAGCTACCGAACAAAACCAAATACTGAAAGAAGGAAGCGAACAATTTGCAGAAACAATAAAAGGAGAAAAAAAGCCAAGCAATATCAGCCGTCAGTACATACACGACCTGTACCGCTTCTTCAAGTTATGGATGTATCGCAGTGAAATGCACGATATCTTTACAGACGATTTGTCACTTTGGAAATGTGAAGCTCTGAAACCGTTGATGCATACTCCGGAAAACCTGAAACAAATAGCCGACTATTTATTTTCTAAAGACTATTTTCAGGAAGCATGCACGATATATTATGACGAATTATGCAACAAGGGAAAAGGCGATGCCGACTCCTGGCAAAAGACCGGATTCTGCCTTCAGAAAATGAAAAAATACACCGAAGCATTGCAGGCTTACGCTCAGGCAGATTTATTGAAACCTGAACATATATGGACGTTAAAGCAAATGGCACAATGCCATAAGAAATTACATCATTATCAAGAAGCACTCGACTGTCTGTACAAAGTAGAAACAATGCAACCCGACAACTTGAATTTGCTTCTGCAAATAGGACAATGTCTTGCCAGCCTGCACATGTACGACAAAGCTTTGTCTTATTTCTTCAAAGTGGAATATATGGAAACTGCTCCGGCAAATGCACAAAGAGCCATCGGATGGTGTTATTTCATGACAGGGAAATATACTGAAGCTGCCCGTTTCTTCGATAAACTGCAACAGGCTGACGAAGTGCTGACTTCCGACTGGCTGAATGCCGGACACGTATATCTGGCACAAAACAATATACCCAAAGCACTGGAATGCTACAGACAGGCAGAAAGTCATTGCCAAAGTCACGATGAATTCATACAGCTTTACTTAGCAGACAAGGAAGCCTTGCTGCAACAAGGCATATCAGAAGAAAATATTTATCTGGTTCCAGATATGCTCTAACACAAAAATCCCCTTCTTCAGTTTTGCTCAATACATGGAAAACCGAGGAAGGGGATTTTGTATCATAATATTCAGAATCAGATAGTCATTTTAAGAATCTTACCACCCCATTCCGGTAAGTCAACAGCAACAGGCTTATCACTCGCAAATGAGATAGTTTCGGCTTTTCCCGACAACAGATCCGTTGCCTGAACTGTTTTATATTCCGGTATCTGCAAATATTCGAAAGCATGATAAGGAATGTTCACAGACAGATGGACAGGCATATTGCCGAAATTCACCAAAACCAGCAATACTTCATTTTCATATTTACGGATAAATACATACTGACGGTGCTCATTCATCAGCCAGTTTCCTTTATTCGCATACATCAGATCGAAAAATGCTCCATGTGATATAGCCTTTTCTTCACGGCATAAATTCAGGACATGCTGATAAAAGCTGCGAAGCTCCTTTTCCTTATCATTCAGTAAATGCAAATTATAACGTCCGTGATTACTCCACCGGCGGATAGTATCCACACTCCAGTAATCAAAAATAGTAGTTCGTCCGTCACGGCCACTGAATCCTTCGCTATCCATTCCTCTTTCTCCCAGTTCCTGACCGAAATAAATCATCATAGGATTGGTGTTCATACATGCCGAAACCAGCAAAGCAGGAAGAGCCTTACGTGCATCGCCTGCAAAGAAATCGGAAGCAATACGCTGTTCATCGTGATTTTCCAGGAAGTTCAGCATGTGCGGCTGTATATCGTCCACACTCTGCCAGCAATTTGTAATGGCAGTAGCAGATCCATATCCACAAGTTACGGCACGAAGTGTATCATACAATCCTACCTTATCATAAAGATAATCAAAATGTCCGTTGAATATATAATTACGGTATTCGTTCGGATTATAAACCTCAGCGATAAATATAAGTTCCGGATGCTGTTCTTTCACCTGAGGAATAGCCCATCCCCAAAATTCACAGGGAACCATCTCTGCCATATCACAACGGAAACCGTCTATACCCTTTGCTGCCCAGAACAGCAGGATATCTCTCATCTTATACCAGGTATCGGGAACAGGAGAAAAATGGTTACCGGTGTTTCCCATGTAATCGACTCCATAATTCAGTTTTACTGTTTCATACCAGTCGTTTTTGTTCGGATAAGCGTCGAAGCGGTTGTTTCCCGTAGCTTTAGCCGGCTGTTCTTCGTACATACCAGCCTGTTCATCATAAAAATCAATTTCTCCGCCTAAACTAGTTCCGGGGATATAATAAAAATTATTGTTTACATCGAAAGCTTTCGAGCTATCATCATCTTCTCCCAAATCCTTCACTCCGTCCGGCTTGGCATACGAATGATACTGACGTGCCACATGGTTTGGCACAAAATCAATTATCACTTTCAATCCATTGTCGTGCGAACGTTTTACCAGCAGTTCAAACTCTTCCATACGGCGGTTTACATCAACAGCCAAATCAGGGTCTATATCATAATAATCGCGGATAGCGTATGGAGAACCTGCCTTACCCTTTATAACAGCAGGATGGTTGCGAGGTATATTGTAAGCTGAATAGTCTGTCTGAGAGGCATGAGCAATAACCCCTGTATACCAAATATGTGTTGCCCCAAGCTTTTTTATCTCATTCAAAGCCTGGTTTGTAAATCCGGCCATCTTACCACATCCGTTTTCCTGCAGGCTGCCATTGTAGGCATTACGTACCTCTTCACTACCAAACAGGCGGGTAAATACCTGATAAATAATTATTTTCTCACTTTGTTCCATATCATTATTGTATTTTGTCTTCATTTCATATCACCTGAATGAAAAATATCTTTCCTTTTCGTCTTCTTCCAGTCCTTCCAACACTTTCGAAGCAGCAAAATATCCGGCACTGAAAATCTCCTCTGCTTTTTCCAGCTCATAGTTCGAATATGATCCCAAGCCATCGGGAGCTATAACCAGATCAGCCTTTTCCAGTTCGGTAAACGTATTCGCCTGAAACATGAAATGATAAGCCCGAAGAGCAATAGCTGCCAAGTTCTTACTATATTCATCGGCTACCAGCTTGTAGACATTCAGTGCCAAAACCTTATCGCACATATCACGTATCGGTGTCACTGGTACATTCATGAATACTCCCCCGTCGACATAATATGTTCCCCCGATCTTGACCGGAGCAAAAAGTACGGGAATACAACACGAAGCAGCTACCCGACGCGCTATTTCCCCACGTGTAAAATGTACACACTGTCCATGGTCGAAATCGGTAGCTGTCACTACTACTGGTATTTCCAGATCTTCCAGATTACGTGTCCGCAAATTGCTTCTCATAAAATCGATAAAGTAGTCCATCTGAAACAAACTGTCTTTACCGAAACGTATCTTGGCAAGCTCTGTAAACGAACGGTCGGAAAACATCTCCATTATTTCAAACGGCTGTCTGCCATCGGCTATGAATACGCTTACAATAGCTCCCGCACTGGTTCCCGAAAGAATATCAGGGCGAATGTTATGCTCGAACAATGCCTGCAACATTCCCAAATGGGCTATGCCTCTGATAAAGCCTCCGCTCAAGGCGAATCCGATATGATATTTTCCGTCTGCCATATATTCAGGTGTAAATAAAATCTTTATTATTTAATGACACGATAATAGTCCTGCTTGCGTGGCTTAGGCTGTGCCGGTTCTTCTGCCGGATATCCCAGTGCCAGAGCGCCTATACCTACCAGACCTTCGGGCAGTCCCCACGACTTCATCAGTTCTTTGCCTTCGGGAGTAGAAAACATTTCCCGTTCACGATGAATCCAGCAGCTTCCTAATCCGATAGCATGAGCAGCGAGCATCATGTTTTCCAATACACAACTTCCATCCTGAATAGGATTGTTTGCATCAGCAGGAACAAGTACCAGCACATAAGTGGGTGCATCGTAATACGGATTCGAGGTTACTCCCATCACATGAGCGTTCATGCTTGCCAACTGTTTACGCAGCTCTTCGTTCTGTACTGCCACAATATAAGGCGACTGCATACCTCGCGAAGTAGGAGCATATGTTCCGGCTTCGAGCACTGCCTTCAGTTCTTCATCGGTTATCTGTTCTTTTTTATATTTACGGCAGCTGCGCCGTGTTTTGATAATCTGTAAAAAATCTGTTTCCATAACTTGCTAATAATTGTATAGGTATTATTAAGTTGAAGTCAAAAATACGTATTTTATTCCGATTGACGGATAAATAAATATTTTTTTATTGCAACAGATACAAAAAGAACATGATATAAATCAGAAAACATGCTGAAATCTTTCCTAAAAATTCAGCATGTTTTTGACAAAAATTGTACAATAAATTCTCATTTTCGTACAAAAAAACAGGTAAATATGCAGGCGTTTCACTAAAAGCATGTACATCCTTAATTATCAATGAGTTATTTCACAAGCAAAGTTCAAACTAATAGTACAGCATCCATACAATACAGCATAAAAAAACTCCTTTTCTGCAATATTCAGCAGAAAAGGAGTGTGATTCATCTAACAGAAATAACTTTTATCAATTATTTTCCGGACGCAACTTACGGACAGTTACAGCAGTCTGCCACATTTCGCTTTCGCGCAACTGACGAAGTTCTTCATTCAGTTTTTCACGATAATCCGGCTGAGAATTTGAATCGATAGAACGCTGTGCCTCGTGTCCTTCAGCAACCGATTTGTACAGTTTTTCGAATACCGGTTTAGTTGCATCGTGGAACGGAGTCATCCAGTCCAAAGCACCGCGCTGAGCAGTAGTAGAACAGTTGGCATACATCCAGTCCATACCTTTGGCAGCAAACAACGGCATCAATGACTGAGTAAGCTCCTCAACTGTTTCATTGAATGCTTCAGATGGGCTGTGTCCGTGTTCACGCAATGTTTCATACTGTGCCAGCAACAGACCTTGGATTGCGCCCATCAATGTACCACGTTCACCGGTCAAGTCAGAAGTAGCTTCACGCTGGAAAGTTGTTTCGAACAAATAACCAGAGCCAATACCGATACCCAATGCAATAGTACGTTCGTAAGCCTTGCCTGTTGCATCCTGATAAATTGCATATGATGAGTTCAAACCACGACCTTCGAGGAACATAGTACGCAAAGATGTACCAGAACCTTTAGGAGCGACCATGATAACATCAATATCTTTTGGAGGAACTACACCTGTACGATCGTTCCAGGTAATAGCAAATCCGTGAGAGAAATACAATGCTTTTCCAGCAGTAAGATGCGGTTTGATAGTAGGCCATACAGAGATTACGGCTGCATCCGAAAGCAAGCACATGATAACAGTAGCTTTCTGGCATGCTTCTTCGATGCTGAACAGAGTTTCTCCCGGAACCCATCCGTCGGCAACAGCTTTATCGTATGTTTTTCCCTGACGCTGTCCTACGATGACATTGAAACCATTGTCACGCAAATTCAGTGACTGTCCAGGTCCCTGCACACCATAACCGATGACAGCTATCGTTTCATTTTTCATTACCTCACGTGCTTTTTCCAAAGGAAACTCATCGCGGATTACTACATTTTCTGTAACACCGCCAAAATTCATTTGTGCCATAATTACAATCTTTTTATTAAAAATCAATTAAATATCACTTTACTTCGAACAACAACTTCAGCGTCGTTCTTTTTTATTTCTATATCAAATTCGTTTTCGTTTATCTGCTCCCGATAGAAACTCAGCTTATCGCCATAATAACTTTCGGCTACATAAGCTACTTCGAAACGGCGAAGTGACTTTTCACGGAACATTTCGAGCGGGAACAAGTTGAGTGAATGCTCGATATATTTAATACTGTTTACATGCCCGTTGAGATCGATATCACCATATTTTACCTGATATTCAAAACAAGGAGTCTGTTCCGTAATCTTCACACGGCCGGCCTTGTCAATAGGACACTCTTTCTTGCAGATGTAATCTGTAATCTTGCCTCCATGCAGAGCAAGCAAGTCGGCAGGCTTACGGGTTTCCATGCTGATCATCGCCCAAATAGAACGTGCATATCCTATTGGTTTACCTTCCTGGTTCAGAATGGCAAAATTACGGTCGGTAAACAGACGGTATACATTTTCCACCCATGTCTGAATGCTGAACTTTTCGTAAGCACGGGGCATTTCCTCCATTTCTACCGCCAGACGAGAAAGCACCCATGTATAATGGTTTTCATTCAATGTAGCAATACCGAATCCGCGTTCTGCCGCATGAAATCCGGCACAGTTCAGCAAATGATTACCTAAAACACCCATTGTAAGCTTTTCGGTAAAATCTACATGAAAGGGTTCTGCAACGAACTGATAAGTACTAACTTTATTATCCTCACTCATAATAACTGAATTTACTGTTTTTCATTTCTATATCGTTCCTCACGATGTGCCAGATATTCATTGACACGCTCAAAGCAACTGGTGGAAACAGCAATTCTTCCAGAACGTACAAACTGAAGCACACAGTTCAGATTTCTCAACTCCTGATACAGGTTAGTAATATCATCGCTCATACCTGTCATTTCGACTATAGAATAAGTAGGATTTACTTCTACTATATGTGCTCCATAGCGACGTACGACTTTTGATGCTTCTGCAGTTGACTGAAACTCTGGTGTAGAAACCTTATACATGGCAACTTCACGCTGGAAGATTTCCTTATCGGTAAAATAATGTGCTTGTATAACGTCCATCTTTTTTTCTATCTGACGCACCACCTTTTCTACGATATCGGGAGTGGTCCAGCAAGTAATAGTGTACTTATGTACTCCCTTAATGGAAGAGGCAGACACGTTCAAACTTTCAATATTAATCTGACGACGTGTAAATACAGCAGTTACCTGATTCAACAAACCGGCTATATTTTCCGAATGAACGATTATTGTATATAATGTCTTATTATTATCCATAGTTACTTTTATATTAACAGTCCAACAGCATATAGTTTACGGGACTTCCCGGAGGAGTCATAGGCAATACCTTTCCTTCTTCTACCACACAGGTTTCCAACAGGAACGGTCCGTCGGTTTCCAGCATCTCACGAATAGCATCGTTCAATTCTGAACGATCCATCACCCTACGTGAAGGAATACCATATGCCGCTGCAATCTGCATGTAGTCGGGGTTCATCATCGGAGTAAACGAATAACGGCGATTGAAGAACATGGCTTGCCACTGACGTACATTTCCCAGATAATTATTATTCATAAGAATGATTTTTACCGGAGCTTTTTGTTCCATAACAGTTCCCAGCTCCTGCATAGTCATCTGCAAACCTCCATCACCCATAAATGCACAGACCGTACGTTCTGGAGCGCCGAAAGTAGCTCCAATGGCAGCCGGCAGGCAGAATCCCATTGTGCCCATACCACCGGAAGTTACAACACTGCGCTTCTTTGCAAACTTGAAATAACGGCAAGCCAGCATCTGATTCTGACCAACATCGGTTACGAGAATCGCTTCGTTATCCGTTGCTTCGCTTACGGCATTTACCACTTCACCCATATTCAGTGGTCCGTCTTCAGGAAATACTTCCGGTTTTATTACTTGAGTGTATTCTTTTTCTTCATAGGGCTGGAAGCTTTCTATCCATTCTGTATGTTTTTTGGCAACAATCCGCTCGGTAAGTAACGACAGTGTACGCTTGCAATTTCCAAGTACAGGAACATCTACCGGTACATTTTTCCCAATTTCAGACGGATCAATATCCAGATGAATGACTTTTGCCTGACGGGCATATGTAGACAAATCACCTGTTACACGGTCGTCAAAACGCATACCTACAGCAATCAGCACATCACATTCATTGGTTTTTACATTAGGACCAAGATTACCATGCATGCCGAGCATTCCTTTATTCAACGGATGCTTGGACGGTAAAGCTGAAAGACCCAGCAGAGTACATCCACAAGGTAAATCTGCCTTTTCAACAAACTTACGAAGCTCTTCCTGAGCACCTCCAAGTTCTACTCCTTGTCCTACCAAGACTAATGGCCTCTGAGAGGCATTTATCAGTTCCACAGCCTTGTTTATTTCATCCATATCAGTTTCCGGATCCGGATCGTAGCTACGGATAAAATCAACATCTACCGGTTCGTAATCAGTCATTTCTATCTGAGCATTCTTTGCAAAATCGAGGACAACCGGTCCGGGACGTCCGCTTCGTGCTATATAGAAAGCTCTCGAAACAGCCCAGGCTACATCTTCCGCACGACGTATCTGATAACTCCATTTCGAAATTGGCTGGGTTATACCCACCAAGTCAACTTCCTGAAAGGCATCCGTACCCAATAATCCGGCACCTACCTGTCCAGCTATCACAACAATCGGGGTGCTGTCTATCATTGCGTCAGCTATACCTGTAATGGTATTCGTAGCTCCCGGTCCACTGGTTACCAGACAGACACCTACTTCACCCGAAACGCGTGCAAATCCTTGTGCTGCATGAGCCGCACCTTGTTCATGACGAACCAATATATGGTTTAATTTATCTCTATGATCATATAAAGCATCAAATACAGGCATAATAGCTCCCCCCGGATATCCAAAGAGAGTCTTTACCCCCTGATGTTCCAACGAACGCATTAAAGCTTCCGATCCTGTAATTCTTTCTTTAGCCATAAGTCAAATGAAGAATAAATAGTTCTTTATACAATTCTTACTCCACCCTTGTCGGCCGAGCTTACCATGCTGGCATAAGCTTTCAGAGCTTTCGACACCTGACGATTGCGAGTCACAGACGCCATAGGACGTGCTGCCAGCTCTTCATCAGTGAGTTTTACATTAATAGTACGATTGGGGATATCTATCTCGATAATATCTCCATCAACAATCTTACCGATATTTCCACCGGCCGCAGCTTCAGGAGAAATGTGTCCGATACTTAATCCGGAAGTACCTCCACTAAAACGTCCGTCTGTAATCAAAGCACATTCTTTACCCAAATGTTTTGATTTGATATATGAGGTGGGATAAAGCATTTCCTGCATACCAGGACCTCCTTTCGGCCCTTCGTGAGTAATAACTACTACATCTCCACTCACAACCTTACCACCAAGAATGCCTTCGCAAGCCGACTCCTGAGAATCAAAGACCTTAGCCGGTCCTGAGAATTTCCAGATGCTCTCATCCACTCCTGCTGTTTTTACTACACAACCGTCCTGAGCAATATTTCCTTTCAATACCGCCAGTCCTCCGTCTTTGCTGTATGCATGCTGTAAATCACGAATACAGCCAGCAGCACGGTCTGTATCAAGTTCTTTATAAACATTGTTCTGAGAACCTAACTCAATATTGAATTTTCCGCCCGGAGCACTTGTATATATACGCATGGCTTCTGCATCTACATCAGCCTTACAAATATTATACTTGGAAATAGCTTCCTCGAGTGTAGAACCGTCAACACGATGTACACTGGTATCAAGCAAACCTCCTTTTGCCAGCTCTCCTAAAATATTAAGAATACCACCGGCACGATTGACATCCTGAATATGATATTTTTGAGTATTTGGAGCAACTTTACACAGACAAGGTACACGGCGGGACAACATATCAATATCGTCCATCTTGAAATCAACTTCAGCTTCATGAGCTACCGCAAGCAGATGAAGTACTGTATTGGTAGAACCTCCCATTGCAATATCCAGTGTCATGGCATTCAAGAAAGCCTGACGAGTAGCGATACTGCGAGGCAAAACGCTGTCATCACCTTCTTCATAATACTTATATGCATTTTTTACAATAAGTTCGGCAGCATCACGGAATAAGCGTTTACGATTTTCGTGTGTGGCTACGATTGTTCCATTTCCAGGCAGAGCCAGTCCGATGGCTTCATTTAAGCAATTCATAGAATTAGCCGTGAACATTCCCGAGCAACTGCCGCATCCTGGGCAAGCATGACATTCAATTTCGGCTACATCCTCGTCACTCACAGTCGGGTCAGCCGATTTAATCATCGCATCTATCAAATCGAGATGCATGCCTCCCCACTCCCCGGCTTCCATAGGTCCACCAGAAACAAACACTGTAGGAATATTCAATCGCATGGCAGCCATAAGCATACCCGGAGTAATCTTGTCGCAATTCGAAATACATACCATAGCATCTGCCTTGTGAGCATTTACCATATACTCCACACTGTCGGCTATAATATCGCGGGAAGGCAATGAATATAACATTCCGTCGTGTCCCATAGCGATACCATCGTCAATGGCTATCGTATTAAATTCGGCAGCAAAGCATCCCAGCTTCTCAATTTCGGCTTTTACCTGCTGACCTATTTCATGCAAATGAGTATGTCCCGGAACAAATTGTGTAAACGAATTTACAATAGCAACAATGGGCTTCCCAAACATTTCTTTTTTCATACCGTTAGCAACCCATAAAGCTCTTGCTCCTGCCATACGGCGACCTTCGGTACTCATCGAACTGCGTAACTGATGTTTCATTACATTATCTCCTTTTCATTAAGTAAAAAGCCTTTCTCAACACTGGCGAGAAAGGCTTTCATACATATTTCTTATGTGAACTATATACACGAAAACTTTACTCACCTCTTGGTTCTTTCACCACGACGCGAATAATATGCAGGACTGCCAAGTTAATTCGTATATCAGTTATCATTTTCATATTATCTTGTTTTGTTTACGCTTGCAAAGGTAAAGGCTTTTTCGAAACAAACAAATAAAATGAAAGATTTTTTCGATAAAAAATAATCATTAGTAAGTTTCCCTAGGTTTTTTATATTTAATTTCTTTTTAAACAATACATATTACCACATTTATAACATATAGATATAAACAGAAAGAGAAGACAGGCCGTATTTCTGAATATCATTTTTTATTCGTACCTTTGCGAAAATTCAATTATTCAAACAAATTATTAAGTATGGAAAATAAATACATCACCGTAGCATATCGTCTGTATGCTATTGCTGACGGTAAAAAAGAATTGCTGGAAGAAGCAACTGTAGAACATCCGTTCCAGTTTATTTCAGGTATCGGATATACACTCGATAAATTTGAAAAAGAAATTACAGCTTTAAGCAAAGGGGATAATTTTAATTTTACTATCCCATGTGCAGAAGCTTATGGCGAACGTAACGAAGACAATGTACGTCAGGTATCAAAGAAAATGTTCTGTGATCCGGACGGAAACTTCGACAGCGAAAACATTTTCCCTGGAAACATCATTATGCTGAACGATGCAGAAGGTCATCAGTTTTATGCAAATGTAGGTGAAATAACAGAAGACAAAGTTGTACTCGACCTCAATCATCCTCATGCTGGTAAAGACCTGATTTTCGAAGGAACTGTTACCGAAATGCGTCCTGCAACCAATAAGGAAATCGAAGGAATGGTAAACATGATGAGTGGAGAAGGATGTGGTTGTGGATGTGACAGCTGCGGAGGCGGATGCGGAGACCACGAACATCACCATCACGATGATGGATGCTGTGGAGGCGGATGCGGACACTGCCATTAAATCTATTAAATTTCATCTAAATAAAAAGCACAGTGTAACATGTTACATTGTGCTTTTCACCATAAAATACATTCCTTTATGATACTTATTGCCGACAGTGGATCCACAAAAACCGATTGGTGCTACGGCACAGAAATAAGCAACTGCAAAATTATCCAGACAGAAGGAATCAATCCATTTCATCAATCCGCAGAAAAGATAGAGTCTATAATCTGCCAAGGACTCATTCCTCAACTGGGTTTTCCTCTTGAACGTTGTACTGCCATCTATTTCTATGGTGCAGGATGCCTGCCGCCTAAAACAGAAAGTATCATACATGTCTTACAAAACAACTTTCCTGAAGCCGACATCGCTGTAGATACAGATTTACTGGGAGCAGCACGTGCTTTGTGTAAAGACAATGCAGGAATCGCCTGTATATTAGGAACAGGATCAAATTCATGCTTATACGATGGCAAGCAAATAATACAGAATATATCTCCACTTGGATATATTTTGGGAGATGAAGGTAGCGGTGCATATTTAGGAAAACGCTTTATCAGTGACTGCCTAAAAGGACAGTTGCCGGAAATATTACGAAATGGATTATTGGAAAAACTCAATCTTACTGTTCCTGAAATATTAGATAAAGTTTATCGGCAACCAGAAGCCAATCGTTTCCTCGCCTCTTTAACAACCTACATTCATGAGCATAAAGATATGCCTCAAGTACATACATTCTTGCTAGATTGTTTTGGGGAATTCTTCCGGCGTAATGTTATGCCCTATCACCGGTCATTACCTGTATCATTTGTGGGATCCATAGCATGGTTCTTCCACGATGAGCTTACAGAAACTGCAAACTCTTATAATATTCCATTAGGAATTTTTATAAAGAACCCGATAAGCGAACTGATCCAATACCATTTTCGAATATCAAAATAAATAAAATAAAAAAGGGAATCTTCCCAGACTCCCAATCTTCATTAACCTTAAATCTAATACCATGAAAAACACGATGCAAAGATAGAGGTTTTATGTTATACAACATAGTATTATCATAAAAATTCTTTGCTAATTATTCTTTTTTAACAAATAAAGTGTTGCAGGAATAGAGAAAACATCTCTTTTATTTGTTTATTATGATAATAAGCTCTACCTTCGTTAAATATTTTCATCTTTCTTTTATATTCTGAAGAAAGAGGCAAGTTTTTCAGCATAAAAACTATAATAATATATATTAAAGTTATGAAGAATTATTCTACACGCTACAACAGCATAATAAAAGCATGCGTGCTTTTTGGGGAATTGTGTATTTGCAGCGGATTATTTTATGTGTTTTATTTATGGGCACAGTTTTTAGGGAAACACGATGAACTGGTTGCCAGTTTATCACAAGTGCTCATTATTATTACATTATGCTATCTGGTATGTGCCATACATGGAGGAGTAGTCCTTCATATGCGCAAAGTATATCCATACCAGATTGTTATGCGTGTGTTCCGTAATATTTTTTATTTTTCAATATTAACAGGAACATTGTTGAGCATTGGAAAGTTTATGAATATATACACATTATACTTTCCAGCTTATATATCAGCATTATTTCTTACACTAAGCATTTACCGGATTGCCTTACGTGCAATCATCAAGCGGTTCCGTGCTTCTGGAAAAAATCTGCGCCACGTAGTATTAGTAGGAAGTACTTCTAATAATATCGAATTATACCACGAACTGACAGATGATCCGTCTACAGGAGCAAAAGTAGAAGGATATTTTGATGATGAGCCTAATTCACAAATGCCTTCTCAATGCCAATATCTTGGTCGCCCGGAAGATGTGCAAAGCTATCTAAGGGCTCATCCGTATATTCACTACCTGTTCTGTTGCTTACCTTCACGCCGCAGTAACATTATTGTACCTATAATTAATTATTGTGAGAACAACCTGGTACACTTTTTTAGTGTACCTAACCTGCACAATTACCTACATAACCGAGTATATTTTAACATGATAGGTAACGTACCTTATCTTAGTTTACGTACTGACCCGTTAAGTTATCCGGAAAATAAATTCCTGAAACGTGCATTTGATATTGTTTTCTCACTGTTATTCTTATGCACTTTATTCCCAATCATATTGATTATTGTAACAATCATTACAAAATTAACCATGCCGGGACCAATCTTCTTCCGTCAAAAGCGTAACGGATTAAATGATAAAGAGTTTTATTGCTATAAATTCCGTTCGATGAAAGTCAATGCCGAAGCAGATACGCTTCAAGCTACAAAAGATGACCCCCGAAAAACACGCTGGGGAAATATTATGCGTAAGACAAACATCGATGAACTTCCTCAGTTTATTAATGTACTGCTGGGAGACATGAGTGTAGTAGGACCACGCCCTCATATGCTAAAACATACCGAAGAGTACTCTAAACTGATAAACAAATACATGGTACGCCACTTCGTAAAACCAGGAATTACCGGTTGGAGTCAGGTTACAGGATATCGCGGAGAAACAAAAGAGCTGAAAGATATGGAAGGCCGTGTAATAGGAGATATCTGGTATATTGAGCACTGGAGTTTCTGGCTTGATATCTATATCATATATAAAACTGTCAGAAATGCTATTCATGGCGAAAAGAATGCATATTAACAATAAACCTTATAACATTAAAGCCGTATCAAAGTGAAACAGAAGTGCCCTCAAAAGTTAAACACAAAACTTTTGAGGGCACTTCTGTTCAAACAAAATTTGATTCGGCTTTTTTATTTCTGTAAATTATAATCAAAGCATGATGTACGCAAACAGTTCTAACTTCACCACATCCCTTTTTTATTTATTAGCGCCTAACAGATATACCTAATCACTTGATTATAAAAACCATCACGCAGGAAACAGGTTGGTAAGACAATACCAAACACGCTCCTTCAGACATACATAAACAAATGAAAAATTCTACTAGACAATATAAGTTCTACTCTAACTAAAAATAACCATACTCAGCATGAAAAATCGAAGCACTCCCTTTCTTCTGACTATCCGGTTATAACCATTTTGCAACAATCTCCTCCGTCCGCTCCCAAAGTTCCTGTGACTGGCGATGATGAGTGTACTTTTCCGATAAAACCTTAGGTCGACAGCTGACATTCAACGTGCCAGTACGTTTACCGGCCTCTTCATCGAGTAAAAGGCAGATTGCTGTAGCAGCTCCTTGCCGAGGTGTACGGATAAAAGGCCGGAAGAAAATATCAGTCAACGGATCGAACCACATATGCATGGTGATAATGTCTGTCGAAACGATACCCGGATCGGCAGCATTAACTACAACTCCCCGCTCTTTCAGACGTTCAGCCAATTCAAAGGTAAAGAGTGTAAGCGCCAGTTTCGTATTGCTATATACAGGAATCCGCCAAAAGCTGCCCTTCTTCCCCTTTATGAAAAAATCAGGAAAATCCAGTTTTCCTATCGCATACGTACAAGACACCATATTGACGATACGGCTCCCCTTACCCATCAGCGGTAATAATTTGCGAGTCAGTAAATAATGTCCCACATAATTAACACTTACCGTACGCTCCAGCCCATCTTCCGTTATATGGAGTCCGGTTTCCATCGTTCCGGCATTATTCATCAGCAAATCCAGCTTGTCTCCACGCTCCAGCATCCGGCAGGCAAAAGCGTTTACAGAAGCCAGCGAGGACAAATCTATCGACATCACCATAATATCAGCATTACCTGTTTCCTCTATCAAAAGCTTCCGCTTAACCTCAGCTTTTTCAGCATTATAACATGCCATTACCACACAATATCCAGCCAAAGCTACCGCACGGGTTATTTCCGTTCCCATACCACCGTCTGCTCCTGTTATTATCGCTAGTCCTTTTCTCATATCAACCTCTACTCTCTATGCGTTCAATTTCTTTTTTCAGGCAATCCAGCAATTCTTCCTGCAGGTGTTGATGACATGCCATATCAAGTGTATACATACGGGCTATGCAATAATTACTATGTTTACAACTGCAACGGGCATTTTCTTCCATGAGCATACGGTTTACAAATCCTGGTTCATTAAGCAATGCACGACCCATTTGTACGGCTTCAAAACCATCGTTAAGTACCTCATCAATCTTCTGACGGGTAACCAGACCACCTACATATACCAACGGCATATCCAGTGCTTCTCTGAATTTTAACGCATCATCCAGAAAATAAGCTTCGCGGAAAGGCACTGAAGGAATCATCCATTTCCCCACCAGACGAACACCATATTTCAGCCACCAGCAAGTCATATAATGTGTCATGCTACGGATAGGCATTTCTCCCCTCATCACATACATCGGTGCTTTACTTACAAAACCGCCACTCAAGACCAGAGCATGGGCTCCCAACTGCTGTAACCTGCGTGCCACCTGTAGCGATTCCTCCAACTCCATTCCGCCACGGAAACCGTCGCGCATGTTCATCTTCACCAGTACAGCCATGTCATTACCAGCAGCTGTCATCACTTCATCCATTACCATATCCATAAAGCGCATCCGATTTTCCAGTGAACCTCCGAAGATATCCTTACGATGATTGGTGGCAGGAGAAAGAAACTGACTGATCAGGTAGCCATGTCCGGCATGTATTTCCACAGCATCGAATCCGGACTCGCGTGCCAGACAAACAGCTCTGCCATACGCACGAGCCATTTCCGGCAACTCATCGGCACGAAGCCCGCGCACAAACGTGGGCGAATAAAGATTGAACCCACTGCTGGCTCCTACGGGCAGACAACCACAAATGCTTTTATGCGACATATTTCCGCAATGCCCCAGCTGAATGCTGGCAGCTGCTCCTTCTGCATGAACCGCATCGGTGAGCCGACGGAGACCAGATACAATCTCCGGACGCATCCATAGCTGGCGGTCGAACGACAAGCCACTACGAGTAACAGCTGCATAGGCTACAGTCGTCATACCCACTCCTCCGGCAGCTACCGAACGATGATAATCGAGTAGCTGTTCCGACGGTTTATTTCCAGGGCACATGCTTTCGAAAGCTGCTGAACGGATGGTACGATTGCGCAACGTCAATGGTCCCAATTTCACCGGAGTAAATAGTTTTGAATTCATAACAATCTGATTAAAATAAACATCACAGATGAGAAAGCCCTCATAAAATCTCAAGAGATCTGCTCATCTTTCAACGTATGAACAAGAATTCTAAGGCGAACTCTCAATATATATAAGGAATAATTCTCTTTTTGTCTTTAAGGGCTTCACATCCAAATTCTTCACGATAACGCCGATAGATAGCATCAGCACGAGGTACTAAATTGGCAGCTGTCCACCACACAAAAACCCATGCAGCAGGCGAAGCTGTCAACAAGGCAAAACCTGTCCACTCAATCAGTTCACCCAAATAATTGGCAGACGTGACATAACGGTAAAATCCTTTCTGTGGCAGATAATGTTTCGTATCGCCTGGCTTCCGCAAATGACGGATTACATAATCCGAATGAAGATTGATACTCATTCCGGCGATAAACAGTGCCAGTCCTATCCAAGGGAAAGAGTGCATCCAATAGCCGCAGCCTTCAACATACAAATCTTCAGCAGACGGATAAGAAAAGAAACTTGTTGTGAGCAGCATACCGTTCAGTATATTAAAGACAATCCCCATAGCTACAATGGCAACCGGCATACGACTTTTGCCTCTCATCAGCAGCGGGAAAACAAACGAACGCTGAAAATAATGCAACAAAAACAAGCAGGCAAAGACAAACTGAGGAGCAAAAACGTCAATATCACTAGACAGCCACCCCCACAGCATAATAACGAAAGCCGGAGCCTCCATCAGCATCCAAGCTAACTTATTAGGCAAAGAGATTCCCCACGAGGATGTACGGAACATACCATATCCTGCCCTCACAAAATAAAGTGCCACAAATACTACTGCGCCTGCCACAGACATAGCATAAAGAAGGAATTGATAGGTGTCGTGACTCATAATCTTCGATTTAGAACAATAATCAAAGATACAGAAAAAGGAATCAGAATCAATGGTTTAAAAAATAGAAAAAATCCCCCTTTTCCTGCTTTAATTCTTTTCATATCATATATAAAAGACAAAAGCGGGAAAAGGAGGAAACGTTCTGTTCTTTCAGAATAATGTCAGCATATTTCTGAAAAAACATCAGCAGAAAAATTTTTCAGTACAAAACTTCAAAAAGACTTGGAAGGTATTTCTGAAACCTTGTACAAATTAATCACACTTTATCAGCATGCTTTAAAGCTCATATCAAGACCTTTTACAGAATGTGTCAAAGCACCTACGGAAATGAAATCAACACCACATTCTGCGTAATCGCGCAGTGTATCGAAAGTAATACCACCCGATGACTCAAGCTCTACACGTCCGTTTACCATTTCTACAGCCTTACGTGTATCTGCCGGAGTAAAGTTGTCAAGCATGATACGGTCTACTCCACCCAAATCGAGAACCTGCTGCAATTCGTCGAAGTTACGTACCTCAATTTCAATTTTCAGGTCCTTACCTTTAGCCTTGCAGTATTCACGGGCACGCGTGATAGCCTTATCAATACCACCAGCAAAATCCACATGATTGTCTTTCAACAGAATCATGTCAAACAGACCGATACGATGATTTACACCACCACCGATTTTAACAGCCATTTTTTCAAGAATACGCATACCCGGTGTTGTCTTTCTAGTGTCGAGCACACGAGTCTTGGTTCCTTGCAGACGTTCTACATAACGGTGTGTCATCGTAGCAATACCACTCATACGCTGCATAATGTTTAGCATCAGTCGTTCGGTCTGAAGCAATGACTGGATCTTTCCTTCTACCACCATAGCTACGTCACCCGGCTTTACATGTGTACCGTCTTCAATGAAAACTTCCACTTTCATTTCAGGATCAAAACGGTGGAATACTTCTTTTGCCACTTCAATACCGGCAAGAATACCTTCTTCCTTTATCAGAAGTTTTGATTTTCCCATAGCATCGGCAGGAATACACGATAATGTGGTATGGTCGCCATCGCCGATATCTTCTGCAAACGATAAATCAATCAAGCGGTCGATTAAATCCTTAACAACTTTTTCGTCCATTTTATTTCTTGTTTTAAATACGTTTTCTTACTGGCAAAGGTAAGGATAATCCTTATCTTTGCAAAAAGAATAAATTAAAACAAGACAGAAAATGAAATTTACGTTACTAGTTGTCGGACGGACAGTCGAGAAACATTACATCACCGCCATTAACGATTATGCAGAGCGTACGAAACATTATATCTCTTTCGACATAGAAGTCATCCCGGAGCTTAAGAACACCAAAAGTCTGAGCATGGAGCAGCAGAAGGAAAAAGAAGGAGAACTGATTCTGAACCTATCGCCTTGATAACGGCCGGTTTGCTAGCTATGGCTTTTATGGGATTCTCGGGTATCGTATAACAAACTTATCTAAATGAACACTAGAATGAAAAAGAAGATTTTAGTAGCGGGCGGAACCGGTTATATCGGCTCACACACCACAGTAGAATTGCAGAACGCCGGATATGAGGTAGTCATTATCGACGATTTGTCAAACTCGAATATCGAGGTGCTCGATGGTATCGAGAAAATCACGGGCATCCGTCCGGAGTTTATCCAATTGGATCTAAAGGATAAGGAAGGTACTCGCAAGGCATTGGAAGCTCATCCGGGCATCAAAGGCATTATCTTGTTCGCCGCTAGCAAGGCGGTAGGAGAATCCGTACAGCAGCCTTTGAAGTATTATCGCAATAATATTGTCACTTTGGTGAACTTGTTGGAGATGATGCCTGAATTCAATATCGAAGGTATCGTATTCTCTTCCTCTTGTACGGTATACGGACAACCGGACCCGGAGAACTTGCCGGTAACCGAGAATGCCCCGATCAAACCCGCTATGTCTCCTTATGGAAACACGAAGCAGATCAACGAGGAGATTATCCGGGATACGATCCACGCAGGAGCGCCTTTCAAGAGTATCATCTTGCGCTACTTCAACCCGATAGGCGCACACCCAAGCGCAGAGATCGGCGAGTTGCCGAATGGTGTTCCCCAGAACTTGATCCCGTACTTGACACAGACGGCTATGGGTATCCGCAAGGAACTAAGCGTATTCGGCGATGATTATGATACAGCAGACGGTTCTTGCATCCGTGACTATATCAATGTCGTAGACTTGGCGAAAGCACATGTAATCGCTATGGACCGTATGCTTGAGAATAAGTCTGATGAGCATATCGAGATATTCAACCTAGGTACCGGCAATGGTGTTTCTGTCCTTGAACTGATCAATACCTTCGAGCAGACAACAGGCGTTAAGGTTCCGCACAAGATCGTGGGCCGTCGTGAAGGTGATATCGAGAAGGTATGGGCCAATCCGGAGCACGCGAATAAGGTATTAGGCTGGACCGCCAAGGAGACTTTAGCCGACACCCTGCAATCCGCATGGAACTGGCAGAAACGTTTGAGAGAACGTGGCATCCAGTAAATAACACAAAAAAAGAGGCCGTATCTGATAGCGCTTAGCTAAGGATACGGCCTTTTTTATATCCTTATATCTACAAGTACTTCTCTAAGATCTCAAGAACCTTCCCGAAATCGATCGGCTTAGCGATATGCTCATTCATTCCGGATTCTTTACACAACTTGATGTCTTCCGCAAATGCGTTCGCAGACATGGCTACTATCGGCATGGACTTGATATCCGGACGTTCTAATGCCCGAATATGGCGAGTAGAGTCGTACCCGTTCATGACCGGCATCTGGATATCCATAAATACCAAGTCATAATATCCCGGACTAGAGTTTTTTACCATATTCACCGCGACAAGGCCATTTTCCGCCTCCTCTACCACCGCACCGGTCTCTTCTAGCAACACAGTCGCTATTTCCCTATTCAAGCTATTATCTTCCACCAATCTCAGGGCCTGTAACGTGGACGATGAGGGGATTGTCCTGCGGACGTCCCTTCGCCACAAAAATCTTGCTCACGGCCTCGCCGTTGCGGGCATCGGCCGCGATGCCGTAGACTGTCTCGGTAGGCAGGGCTACCAGCTCGCCCTGCCGCAGAAGCTCGGCTGCGCGGGCAATGCCCTCCGTGTCAGCCCATTCCAAACGAATTTGAGCATACATTATAGCCATTCGCTCTTTCCGAACCCGTTTCAATACATCCGGTTGGTTTATTACAGCTTTTTCAGCTAAATCAAACCAATGTTTGTAACGCTCTATACATTCTTTTGACAGATAACCTTCACGATGAGCTTCAAGATCACCATCCATAGAAAGTATGGCTTTTGATTTTTTTAATGCTTGTTCCATGTCAGCGATATATCGCTTGATATAAACTCCTGCCTTACCATAATACCCTGCTAAAAAATCATCCATCTCCTGTTTCATATCACATTGTGGATTCCATAATAATTTAGCTAGCAAATAACCACGTAGCTCGGCAAACTCACCCCCTTTTTCCCTATTTCCTTGACAAAAAACAGCTGAAACATTATTAGCTATATAGAAATTAATATTGTCCTGCATAGTACTGAAATTGGGAAATGGTGAAACTAAGTTTTGAAATTGGATAACATAGTCCCAAACCAATATTTCATTACAAATCTTTCCCCAGTCTACCAAATCCTTTCTAAATGTAGCATGAATATTTGAAGTAGCGATAGGAAAATTAATACCTTGCCGGGCTGTTTCTATAGCACACATTTGAATTACAACATTAGATGCCGGTTTAGTATATAGCGGAGCCTTTCTAGTGTAAGTATAAGCTAAAGTCGCTATTTTTTTGTGCGGAAAGTGCTCAGCTATTTGATTAACGAATTTCAACATCGTTCCACTGGGGCTTCCATCATACAAATCTGATGTTTGACATTGCTGACAAGTACAGTTCCCTCTTCCGTCCATTTGACTCACACTCCAATAATGTGCTAATGAATCAGCCCATACAGGAACTTCTGCCTGTGTTTTTTGAATCAGTCGATTTAAAGAATTGATAGCATGATAAGGAAGTTCTGGATTAGTCAAACATAATTGTGTTCCTTCCGAACGTGGTTGAATTCTTTTTCCCTCAATTTCAGAAAAATATTCAGGATGGGAAAAGATTTTTACTGAAATATTATCTGACATAAAAGGTGATACTTTGATTTTTGATGCATATAGAGTT
>ENA-UPWM01000168-UPWM01000168.1-human-gut-metagenome-genome-assembly--contig:-NODE-168-length-23726-cov-8.970062_pt1 | contig 23726 bp, 20 predicted proteins | sample MGYA00250051_ERZ773379 | MGnify/ENA primary metagenome ERZ773379 (study PRJEB29103, sample SAMN06112020) | human gut metagenome | biome: human gut; feature: ankylosing spondylitis patient; material...
TTTTTTTTTCAAGCAGAAGACGGCATACGAGATGCCTAAGTGACTGGAGTTCAGACGTGTGCTCTTCCGATCTGGGCGGTATGAACGTCATGCTGGAGGTGCAGGTCGAGGATGTCGTGAAGGCTTTGGCCGGCGACAGCCAGAACGACCCGGCCTTCATCGAGGCGATCGGCGTGGCCAACGAGGCGATGAAGCAAGGCTCTTCGACCGACTATATCTCCGATTTCGTGAAGGCGTATTCGCGCCTTTCGAACGGCCGTCCCATCGCCGAGCTTTTCGTAAGCCCCGACCGCAAGGACATCACGCTCGAAAGCTCGGACGCCGACGTCGAGAAGATCCTCAAGAAGGAGACCGAGGCTGCCATCGGCGCATCGTTCAACGTGCTGCGCAGCCGTATCGACCACTTCGGCGTTACGCAGCCCAACATCCTGCGCCTCCCGAACTCGCACCGCATTCTGGTCGAGCTTCCGGGCGTGAAGGAGCCGCAGCGCGTCCGCGACCTGTTGCAGGGAACCGCTTCGCTGGAGTTCTGGACCACCTACGACGCCAATGAGATTTTCCCCGCGCTTTCCGCTGCCGACAAGCTCATCAAGGCCGAACTGGCGCAGGCTCCCGCCGCTGCGCCCGAGACCGCTGCCGCCGAGGCTGCCGCTGCCGCCGGGACTCCCGCCGCCGAGGCCGAGGGCCTGATCGCCGAGGTCGGCGCCGCCGATTCGACCGCCACGGCCGAGACCGCCGTTCAGGAAGGCAACTTCGACCACTCGCAGAACCCGCTCTTTGCAGTCCTCAATCCCCGCTTCGCAGGCGGCGCCTCCATCGGAGCCGCTTACAAGGCCGACATGGCAGCCGTCAACGAGTACCTCGCCCAGCCGGCCGTCCGCGAGCTGTTCCCCGCCGACATCATGTTCAAGTGGGGCGTCAAGGGCGACGACAAGATCGACGGTCGTTTCTACCTCTACGCCATCAAGGTTTCGACGCCCGACGGCAAGGCACCGCTCGACGGTTCGGTCGTTACGGAAGCCACCGAGCAGTACGCCCAGCGCGGCGCCACGGCCGAGGTTTCGATGACCATGAACGCCGAAGGTACGCAGGAGTGGTCGCGCATGACGGGCGAAAATATCGGCAAGTGCATCGCCATCGTTCTCGACGGCTACGTCTATTCGGCTCCCCGCGTCAACTCGAAGATCGACAAGGGACAGTCGCAGATCACTGGCGATTTCACCATCCAGGAGGCCAAGGACCTGGCCAACGTGCTCAATTCGGGTAAGGTTCCCGCTCCGGCCAAGATCATCCAGGATACGGTCGTAGGTCCTTCGCTGGGCCAGGAGTCGATCAACGCCGGTATGATCTCGTTCGTGATCGCCTTCATCCTCGTGCTGCTCTACATGGGTCTGTTCTACAAGACGGCGGGCTGGATGTCCGACGTCGCGCTGCTCACGAACGTCTTCCTGCTGATGGGCGTTTTGGTGTCGTTCGGCGCCGTGCTGACCCTTCCGGGTATCGCGGGTATCGTGCTGACGATGGGTATGGCCGTCGATGCGAACGTGATCATCTACGAACGTATCAAGGAGGAGCTTCGCGGCGGCAAGGGTCTTTCGCTGGCCATCAAGGACGGTTTCTCGAAGGCCTATTCGGCCATCATCGACGGTAACCTGACGACGATCATCACGGGTATCGTGCTGTTCATCTTCGGCAACGGTCCGGTTCAGGGCTTCGCCACGACGCTGATCATCGGTATCATCACCTCGTTCTTCTGCGCCATCTTCATCACGCGCCTGCTGATCGAGTGGATCGTCGGCAAATGGGGTCACATCACCTTCTCGCGCCGCTGGTCGGAGAACTTCCTCAATAACACGCGCGTCGACTTCATCGCCAAGCGCAAACTGGCTTACGGCATCGCCGTTGCCCTGATGGTTCTGTCGTGCGTTTCGTTCTTCGCCCGCGGTCTGAACCTCGGCGCCGAGTTCACGGGCGGCCGCGCTTACGTGATCCGTTTCGACAAGCCCGTTTCGGCCGAAGAGGTTCGTCAGAATGTGGAGAAGGCTTTCTCGCAGTTCGCCGATGCCGACGCTTCGTCGATCAGTTCCGAGGTGAAGCAGTACGGCAAGGAGAACCAGATGCGCATCGTGACCCAGTATCGCTACGACGACACGTCGGACGAGGCTACCTCGGAGGTCGAGCAGATCATCTACGACGCTCTGAAACCGCTCTACTCGTATGACATCACCTTCGAGCAGTTCCGCAATACGCAGACCGACGCCAACGGTATCCTGACGGCCGACAAGATCGGTCCCTCGATCGCCAAGGACATGACGTGGAACGCCATCTATTCGGTGCTCTTCTCGCTCATCGCCATCGGTCTCTATATTACGTTCCGCTTCAAGCGCTGGCAGTGGGCTTCGGGCGCCACGGCGGCCCTGGCCTTCAACGCCCTGCTGATCATCGGCATCTTCTCGATGTTCTACGGTCTGCTGCCCTTCAACCTCGAGGTCAACCAGGCGTTCATCGCCGCGATCCTGACGATCATCGGCTATGCCATCAACGACACGGTGGTCGTCTTCGACCGAATCCGCGAGTACCTGGGTCTCTACCCGAAGCGCAACCTGAAGGAGACCGTGAACAACGCCATCAACTCGACGCTGTCGCGTACGATCAACACCTCGAGCACGACGCTCGTGACGCTGCTGGCCATCTTCTTCTTCGGCGGCGAGACGATCCGCGGCTTCATCTTCGCGCTGATCATCGGCGTGGTCGTAGGTACGGCCGCCACGATCTTCCTCGCGACGCCGATCGCTTACGATCTGATGACGAAGCGCGCCAAGACCGACGTGGAGAAGTAATGGATAGACTCCCGATCCGACAAAAACGGACCGCACCGAGAGGTGCGGTCCGTTTTTTCAAATAAATTTGGCATTGCGGCCGGCTTGCACTATCTTTGCGGGCAAGCAGACGCCCGCTTGGGCAGGCTGCGGCTCGGCAATGTGCAAAATAAATTTGATATTGCCCCGCCTTGCACTATCTTTGTCATACGGATATTATAGGTTCCCATGATGGAAAATTGGTTGAAATGGATGCACCGCTACGTGTCGCCGGTTTTTCTGGCGCTGCTCGTCGCGTCGTTCATCCTTTGGTATATCGCGAAATTGAGCTATACGTACACCACCGAGCAGACCGTGAGGGTGAGTGTCGACGGACAGCCTTTCGAGGTTACCTGCGTGGTCGAGGGCGTCGGTACGAACCTTTTCGGCTACCGGGTCTACATGAACAAGACGCTGCGCATTCCGCTTGCGGAACTCAAGACGAAGCGTTCGTATGAGGAGGGGCACGAGGGTAAACTCATCATCGACCCCCAGTCGCTGCAAAACGCCCTTGCGCCGCGGTTCAGCGACATCAAGATCATTTCCATCGGGGACATTCCCGAAATCGACGTTCCCCGTAACCCATGATGAAGGTCGGAATCACAGGCGGCATCGGCAGCGGCAAAAGCACCGTTTGCCGTCTTTTCGCGCGTTTGGGCGTCGCGGTCTATGACTCCGATGCCGGGGCCAAACGGCTGATGACGGAGGATGCGGAGCTGCGCCGGCGCATCACGGACCGTTTCGGGGCCGAAGCCTATGCGGACGGGACCTTGAACCGTACCTACCTTGCCGGGCGGGTCTTCTCCGAGGCGCAGGCCCTCGCCGACCTGAACGCCATCGTCCACCCGGCCGTCCGGGCCGATTTCGCGGCGTGGGCCGAACAGCAGGAGGGCGACTACGTGATCCTCGAAAGCGCCCTTCTTTTCGATGCGGGGTTCGATGCCTGCGTCGACCGCACGGTTGCCGTCCTCGCCCCCGAGGCGCTGCGCATCGAACGCACCTGCCGCCGCGACGGGCGCACACCCGGGGAGGTCCGCCTCCGCATCGCCGCCCAGACGGACGACGATACGTTGAGCGCGAAGGCCGACTACACCCTTGTCAACATCCTCGAATCCGACCTTGAACCCGCTGTCGCGGAGTTGCACCGAATTTTCAGCCATGAAGCCCATGAACATTGATTTTTCCTCGCCGCAGGTGATGGCGATTCTTAACGTCACCCCCGATTCTTTCTATGCCGGCAGCCGCACTCCGGAGGCCGAATCCGTCGAGCGCCGCGTCCGCGAAGCCGTGTCCGAAGGGGCGCAGCTGATCGACGTCGGGGGCTACTCCTCGCGTTCCGGGGCCGACGAAGTCCCCGCCGACGAGGAGTGGCGTCGCGTCCGGCTGGGCGTCGGGACCGTGCGTCGGCTGGCGCCCGGCATGACCGTCTCGGTCGACACGTTCCGCAGCGAAGTCGCGGCGAAGGCTGTCGAAACGTTCGGGCCGCTCGTCGTCAACGACATTTCGGCCGGGGAACTCGACCCTGCGATGCTCTCCGTCGTTGCGGACTGCGGCGTACCCTACATCGCCATGCACATGAAGGGCGATCCGAAAACCATGCAGTCGCAGACCGACTACCGGCGCGACATCGTCACCGAGGTCGTCGGCTATTTCCGCCGCCGCACCGACGAGATGCTCGCCGCGGGCATCCGGCGTGAAAACATCATCCTCGACCCCGGCTTCGGCTTCGCCAAGACCACGGAGCAGAACTACGAATTGCTCGCGGGTCTGCACCGCCTCTGCGCGCTGGGTTACCCGGTGCTGGCGGGGCTTTCGCGCAAGTCGATGATCTATAAGGTCCTCGACGCCACTCCCGCCGAATCGCTCGCCGGAACCGTTGCCCTGGGCTGGGAGTGCCTGCGCCAGGGTGCGGCGATACTCCGCGTCCACGACGTGCGGGAAGCTGTGGACACGGTCAAACTGTTCAATATGTTCCGCCAATGATACGGGCTACCGACATACACAAGAGTTTCGGCACGCTGGAGGTGCTGAAAGGCGTTTCGCTCGACGTGGCGCAGGGCGAGGTGGTCTCCATCGTGGGGGCCAGCGGCGCTGGCAAGACCACGCTTTTGCAGATCATCGGCACGCTGTCGCGTCCCGACGGCGGGCGCGTGGAGATCGACGGCCGCGATGTCTCGGCCTTGGGCGATCGGGCCTTGTCGCAGTTCCGCAACGAGCGCATCGGCTTCGTGTTCCAGTTCCACCACCTGCTTGCGGAGTTCACGGCTTTCGAGAACGTCTGCATTCCGGGGCTGATCGGCCGGCGTCCGCGCGTCGATGTCGAACGCCGTGCCGCCGAACTGCTCGACATGATGGGCCTCGCGGCGCGGCGCGACCACAAGCCCGGACAGCTTTCGGGCGGCGAGCAGCAGCGCGTGGCCATCGCCCGTGCGCTGGTCAATTCGCCCGCCGTGTTGCTGGCCGACGAACCCTCGGGCAACCTCGACTCGCACAACCGCGACGAGATCCATCGCCTGTTCTTCGACCTGCGCGAACGGCTCGGCCAGACCGTCGTGATCGTCACCCACGACGAAAACCTCGCCGCAATGGCCGACCGGAAGATCACCATGTCCGACGGTCTGATCCTCGGCTGCGAAACGGTCCGGTAACATGAAAAAACTGCTTTGGCTGCTTCTTCCGGCTCTTGCCGCCTACGGTGCGTGGGACCTCGTGCGCGAGGTGCGCGGGGCGTGGACCTCGGACTACTCCCGGACCTATTCGCGCGCCGTGGGGCAGACGATGTCCCGGGCGTTCGATTCGCTGAACCTTTCCGGACGGGGCGTCCGCATCGGGGTGCTGGACGCGGGTTTCGGGGGCTTCCGCACCGACCGCTGGACGCGGGGGCTGCACGTCGCCGCCTGGCGCGATTTCACGGGCGGCGACGAGACGGCATTCTTCGACGACGCCACAGACCACGGCACAAGGGTCTGCACCAACCTCGGAGGCCGTTCGGGCGATACGATCCGCGGGCTGGCATGGGGTGCGGAGTATTATCTTGCGAAAACCGACCGTGCCGAAGTGGAGCCTCGCGCCGAGGAGCGGCAGCTGATCCGCGGCATCGAGTGGCTCCTGGCGCATGACGTCGACGTGATCTCCTCGTCGTTGGGCTATACGACGTTCGACGATTTCAGCGGCTATACGCCCGCGATGCTCGACGGCTGCACCTCGACGCTCTCGCGCTACCTCGACAGCCTGCTCACGGCGCGCCCCGGACTCGTTTTCGTGCAGAGCGCCGGCAACGAGGGCGACAAGGCGTGGCGCAATGTCTCCTTTCCGGCCGATGTCCGGCAGGTCATCACGGTCGGTTCGTGCGATTCCGACGGTGTTTCCCGCTCCCGCTCCAGTGGTGTCGGACGCGAAGATGTCGGCTATGTGAAGCCCGATTTCGTCGCCGGAGCCTCGCCGTTGGGAACTTCGTTTTCGACGCCGGTTATCGCGGGGCTTTGCGCCTGCCTGCTCGAATACCGTCCTATGGAACGCGGCGAACTCATCGGACTGCTGCACGCTTCCGGCACGCGGGCCGCAGCTCCCGGCTGCGAACTGGGTTACGGCATCCCGCAAACCGATGTCTTGCTCCGAATGCTCCGCACGCCATGACGAACACCGATCTGAAGGAGCTGCTCGACGCGCTCCACGACAAATACAACAGCCCCGACTTCATCGCCGACGATCCGATTTCGGTACCGCACCGCTATACGGACCGCGCCGACCGCGAGATCGCGGGATTTTTCTCCGCGACCATCGCCTGGGGCAACCGTAAGGCCATTGTCCGCAGTGGCCACCGCATGATGCACTTCATGGACGACGCTCCGGCGGATTTCGTGCGCAACGCCTCGCAGCGCGAACTGGCGCTGCTTTCGTCCTACGTCCACCGCACGTTCAACGGCGGGGACCTGCGCGATTTCGTGCTGGCCCTGCGGCGTATGGAGGAGCGCCATGGCGGCATCGGGAATTTCTTCGAGACGCGCTATGAGGCCGCGCAGAGCATGCCCGCCGTGCTGGCCGACTTCCGGCGCGAGTTTTTCGCCGGGGAGCACGCTCCGCGCTGCGAGAAGCATGTTTCGTCCGTCGAGCGCGGCGCGGCCTGCAAGCGGCTGTGCATGTATCTGCGGTGGATGGTGCGCCGCGACGACCGGGGTGTCGATTTCGGTCTGTGGCGGCGTATCCCGATGTCGGCCCTCTACCTGCCGCTGGACGTCCATGTCGGCGAGACGGCGCGTGCGCTGGGACTGCTTGGCCGCCGCCAGAACGACTGGCGGGCCGTCGAGGAGTTGACGGACGCCCTGCGCGCATTCGATGCGGAGGATCCTGCGCGGTACGATTTCTCGCTGTTCGGCGCAGGCATGGACGGCTATTTGAATGAACAATGAATAATACTCATAAATCCCGCTTCTTAAGCGGGTTTCGGTTTAAACAATTCACGGTCCGTCAGGACCGCTGCCCGATGAAGGTCGGGACCGACGGCGTTCTGCTGGGTGCATGGGCCGCGGTGCGGCCGCAGGACCGGCGGATGCTCGACATCGGCACGGGCACGGGGCTGATCGCCCTGATGCTGGCCCAGCGCGCCCTGGAGGCGCATGTCACGGGCGTCGACATCGACGATGTCGGGCAGGCCCGCGAGAACGCCGCCGCTTCGCCCTGGAGCGGCAGGGTGGCGTTCGCTCAATGCCCCGTGCAGGAGTTCGAGACCCCGGAGCCGTTCGATCTGATCGTCTCCAACCCGCCGTTTTTCGTCGACTCGCTCACCTGCCCCGACGGGGGACGCACCGCGGCCCGCCATGCCGTGCACCTGCCGTTCGGCGACCTGCGCGACGCCGTCCTCCGCCTGCTGGCTCCCGGAGGCCGGTTTGCCGTCATCCTTCCCACGGCCGAAGCGGAGCGTTTCCTCGCGGTCTGTGCCGGGCGACTGGCCCTCGTGCGCCGCACCGACGTGCGCACCACGCCCCGCCGCCCGGCCAAACGGGCGCTGATGGAGTTCGTCCGCGCCGACCGCCCCGCCGCCCCTCCTGCCGATTGTTCCGCCGACCGCCCCGCCGACCCTCCCGCCGATTGTTCCGCCGCCGTGCCCGAGGTCTCGGAACTGGTCGTCGGCACGGGAGAGCACGAATGCTACACGCCCGAATACCGCGCCCTGACCCGTGATTTTTACCTGAAATTTTGACGGCACGCGAAAATAAGCTACATTTGTGAAACCGCAATAAAATTTTCGGACCATGAAATTCAGACTTTTGGCATTTGCCCTGCTGCTTTCGGGCGGCGTCTCGGCCCAGAACCCATACATCTCCCTTCAGGGCGCGAACGAAACCGCCGGCGGCCTTACCGTCGCCCAGCCGCGCACGATCCTTGCCGTCGACGTCACCGTCGAACACGACGTCACCTTGAGCGGACCCTATGCGCGTTATGCGCAGAAATACCTCGGGGTGCGCGCTCCGCTCACCGACAAGACCGTGTGGAGCGTCACCGGGGCGCAGATCGCCCTGCTCGACGGCGACACCTACCTCAATGCCGCGGCTCCGGCTCCGGCCTCGACCCGCGTGCTGTCGCACACCGCCTCCGAAAACGAGTTCGCGCGCTTGCAGCCGGACAAGACCGACATGACGACGCCCGCGCTGGAGGACGCCGCGCGCACCGCCGCCGCGCAAATCTTCTCGCTGCGCCGCCACCGCATCGAGCTGGTCACGGGCGAAGCGGGCGAGAACGTCTTCGGCGAGGGCCTGAAGGCCGCGCTGGAGGAGATCGACCGTCTGGAGCAGAGCTATCTGGAGTTGTTCCTCGGCAAGCGGATCGTCTCGACCGAGACCCGCCGCTACGTGGTCTGCCCGCAGGCCGACAAGAAACAGTATATCGTCTGCCGCTTCAGCCCGGCGGCCGGACTGCTTCCCGACACGGACCTTTCGGGCGACATCGTGCTGTTGCAGATCGAACCTTCGGGCGCTGCGAAGAGTGACCTCGAGGCCGGTCCGAAGGAGACGCAGGTCGTGGCGTGCCGCGTGGCCGATCCCTCGACCTGCATCGTCGTCTCGGGAGGCCGCGAGTATGCCCGCGCCGTGCTTCCTGTTTTCGAATTCGGCCGTACGATCAACGTCGCCCTGCCGCGCCGCAAATAATCTTCCGATGGATTTCACCTCCCGCATGGCGGTGCTGCTCGGGGCATTCCGCCGCGAGCGCAACGGCGCTGTTGCCGATTCGATGCGCTTCTACGGCGCACCCTGCGGCCTGAATTACGGCGTGAGCCTGCCGACGCTCCGCACGCTGGCGCGTGCCGAGGCCGCCGATCACGATTTCGCCAAATACCTCTGGCGGCAGGATGTCCGCTGCCTGCGCCTTGCCGCGCTGCACATCGCCGATCCGGCGCGCCTTACGCCCGGGGAGTTCGCCTTCTGGGGCGACGGGCTTCTCAATTCCGAAATCGCCGCGGAGGCCGCCTTCGCGCTGTTGAGCCGCATCGGGGCGTTCCCCGAACTGTTCGCGGCGTGGATTGCGCCCGATGCCGGGTGGCTGCGGCAGTATGCGGCCCTGATGGCCGCGGCCCGCGTTCCGCATCCTTCTCCGGCGTGGGCCGTTCCGGCTGCGGCCGTCGTGCACGGGGCCGCTGCGGCCAGCATCCCGGAAGCGCACCTGCTGGCTCATGGCGCCGTGGCGCTGTTCACGGCCCTCGGGACGCGAAACGAAGAGAACCGGCAGGCGGTTCTCCGCGCGGCCGGCTCTCTGGGTCAGCTCCCTGCCGAAGCCTGCGTCCACGAGGAGCTGGCCTGGCGACTGGAGGTTTAGGGCTGCATCACCTGTTCGCGCTTTTCGAGTTCGTTCAGCACGTTGATCAGGTGTTCGTACCCCACGCGGCCGCTCTCGCGCCACAATACCTCTCCGCGGCAGAAAAACATCAGTGTCGGGACCGACATGATGTTGTAGCGCCGTATGATTTCACGCATCGAGGGGTCGTCGATGTCCGCTTTGTAGACGTCGACGCGGCCGTTCATCCGCTCCCGAAACTTGTCGATGGCCGGCATCATCATCCGGCACGGCCCGCACCAGGTGGCGAAGAAGTCTACGAACGTCAGCGCGTCCCGCCAGATGATCTTGTCAAAGTCCGTCATGGTCATATCTTCCGATCAGTTTATTTCCACCCACGATATTCCCGCATAGTTCTTCTCCGCAAGTTCCTTTTCGACGTAGCTGATCGTGCGCCGCAGGCCTTCGATGAGCGGTGTGCGGGGCGCCCAGTCCAGTTCGCGCCGTGTCGCCGAGATGTCGGGCGTGCGGCGGCGTATGTCGTCGATGCGCGCTTCGGCGTGGACGATGTGCGAGCTGCTGCCCGTCAGGGCGATGATCTTCTCGGCCAGCGAGCGGATCGTCACCTCGTGACTGCTGCCGAAATTGGCCGTGCGCGTCGTCTCGGCCGGCGGGGCCTCCATCAGCCGCACCAGTCCGTCGACCACGTCTTCCACCCAGCAGAAGGTCCGCAGCTGCTCGCCGCTGCCGTTGATCGGAATGTCGCGGTTCTGCAACGCCGCCACGATCATCTTCATCACCACGCGCTGGTCCATCAGGTCGGCGCCGCTGCCGTAGGTGTTGAAGATGCGCGCGATGCGTGCGTCGACCCCGAATTCATACTGGTAGGCGCGGTGCAGGGCCTCCCCGGCCCGTTTGCCTTCGGCGAGGGTGCGGTGTGTCGGACAACCGTCCGCCGCCTCGACCGAGGTGTCGCGGTATCCCGTGCCGTAGATGTCTCCGGTGGATGCGTAGAGGATGCGTGCGTGCTCCGAACGGGCCGTGTCGAGGGCGTTTATCGACCCCAGTATGCTGACCTTGAGCGACTCGACGGGCAGCGCCTTGTTGTAGCGCACGCGCGAGGGCGCCGCGAGGTTGTAAATCTCGTCGCAGCGGATGCCGAATGCGTTGACGATGTTGTGGCGGACGTACCGGAATTCCGGGTGCGGCGGCATGTCGCGCAGCAGCGGCGAATCGGCGGTGTCGCGTATGTCCACGCAGAAGACTTCGTGCCCGTCGTTCAACAGACGCAGGCACAGGTGGGAGCCGATGAATCCCACGCCGCCCAGTACGACTATTCTCTTTTGCATTTTCTTCCCTTTTACCGGGGAAAAAGCAAAATCCATTCCATACCGGCGGCAATCCGGCCGGAAGCCCATGCGAGGTCGGAAGATTCGCTCTCCGGAACTTCTGTCGCGTTTTCAGGCGGCAGCTCGCGGTGGTCCGCTCGAAGGACAGTTACGAGCAGGCCTCCGCAGGGCGGAGCTGCGGCCTGCCGATTCACCCGAGGCGAATCGAAAATCTTCCGGCCGCGACTGCCAGAAGCCGCTCCTTTCCTTATCTGTTGTTTTTGATGTCGGCCTATTCTGTGAAAAGCGCCTTCGGGAGCTGGTCGACGCTGTTTATCGGGACTACCTCGATGCCTTTGGGACGCTTGCCGCCTTTGGCCAGATAGCCCGACACGATGATGCGCCTGAATCCGAGCCTTGCGGCCTCGCTGATGCGCTGTTCGGTGCGGGGCGCGGGGCGCACTTCGCCCGACAGGCCTATTTCGCCGGCGCAGCAGACCCCCTCGGCCACGGGACGGTCGTAGTAGGACGAGATCACCGCCGCCACGACCGCGAGGTCCAGCCCCGGGTCCGCGACCTTGAATCCGCCCGCGAAATTCAGGAAAACGTCTTTCTGGAACATCTTCATCCCCACGCGCTTCTCCAGCACGGCCAGCAGCATGTTCATGCGCCGTGCGTCGTATCCGGTCGTCGAACGCTGGGGCGTGCCGTACGCCGCACCGCTCACCAGCGCCTGCACCTCGATCAGGTAGGGCCTCACGCCGTCGGCCGACGCCCCCACGGCGATGCCGCTCAACGGCTCCTCATAGTGCGTCAGCAGGATTTCCGACGGATTGTCAACCCCCCGCAGTCCGGCGTCGAGCATCTCGAAGACCCCGATTTCGAACGTCGCTCCGAACCGGTTCTTGATGCCCCGCAGGATGCGGTAGATGTTGTTGCTGTCGCCCTCGAACTGCAACACCACGTCGACGATGTGTTCGAGTATCTTGGGACCGGCTATCGAGCCGTCCTTGGTGATGTGGCCGATGATGAAGATCGACGTTCCGGTCGATTTGGCGTATTTCAGAAGCGTCGCCGCGCATTCGCGGATCTGCGACACGCTTCCCGCCGACGAGTCCAGGAGGTCGGTGTAAATCGTCTGTATCGAGTCGATCACCACCAGGTCGGGACGGTGCTCGGCGATCTGCGCCACGATGTTTTCCAGCAGCGTTTCGGGATAGATCAGGCACTCGTCGTTGCCGATGCCGATGCGCGCGGCGCGCATCTTGATCTGCTCGGCCGACTCCTCGCCCGAGACGTAGAGGGTTTTCAGTCCGTTCGCCGCCAGCGCGATTTGCAGCGAGAGGGTCGATTTGCCGATTCCCGGCTCGCCGCCCACGAGGACCAGCGACCCCGGGACCATCCCGCCGCCCAACACGCGGTTTACCTCGGCGTTTCCCAGATCGAGGCGGACGTGCTCGCTTTCGCGGATGTCCCTCACGCGCTGAGGCTTCGCCGTGGGCAGGGGACCCGCCGCGACCGCCGGGACCGAACCGCTCTCGCGGGCGATGATCTCCTCGGCGAACGTGTTCCATTCGCCGCACGAGGGGCAGCGTCCCAGCCATTTCGGGGCTTCGAACCCGCAGTTTTTGCAGAAAAATGCCTTTTTGACCTTTGCCATACGTCCTCCTATTTTGCGTTTGCCGAGGTGTACTCCCGGCGCACGGCCTTCGTGATTCCGGCCTCGGGGTAGAGAGCTTGGTACTCTTCGGTCAGGTCGACCGTCAGGAGGGTCTTGCTCGTGCCGTCCTCGGCCTTGTAGGCCGAGACGACGCAGGTGTACTTCATCGCCGGTTCCGGACAGTAGACGAGGATGTCGGTTGCGCCCGGGTCCTTGAAGAAGACGCCCCGCACCCGGTCCGCCTCCGCCGTCTGTCTGATCCGGAGGCGCCCGCCGTTGTATTTGGTGAATTCCAGCACGTAGCTTCCGCCCGCCTTCACGGGAGCCGCCGCTTCGATCTCCTCCCTGATCCGTTCGACCACGGGGTCCGTTTCGTTTTCCCCAGCCTTCGTCTCCGGTTCCGTGGGATCGGTGGGGTTCGTGGGGTCTGTTGGGTCTGTTGGGTCTGTTGGGTCTGTTGGGTCTGTTGGGTCTGTTGGGTCTGTTGGGTCTGTTGGGTCTGTTGGATCGGTGGGATCGGTGGGATCGGTGGGATCAGTGGGGTCGGTGGGATCGGTTGGGCCCGGTTCGGGGTCCGGAAGGGTGATTTCGGCCTCGACGCGCACGACGGGATAAACCGCCGTGTAAAATGCGTCGGAATCGTCTCCGCAGGCGGCTGCCAGCAACAGCAGGCAGGTCGTGCCGTATTTCAGTTGTTTCATCATAATCCGGAATCTTCGTCGATCAGTATTACCAACACCCGTTTGTCGGGCCAGCATCGCAGCATTTCCATCCGGGTGTTGCAGATGCGGTCCTGCGAGTTGCAGTCCGCGCAGACGCCCGTTTTGGCGCAGGGGGTGCGGAATCCGGGGTGTCGCGCTACGTTCTGCGGGGCGGCGATCCGGCGGATGCGCTCCTCGGCCTCGTCGCGGTCGGCCACGATCTTGTTGCGTCCCGCCACGATGATCACCTTTCGGGGACCGAATGCCACCGGTGCGATGCGGTTGCCCACCTTGTCCAGCCAGTGCAGTGTTCCCTGCTCCGTCACGGCGTTCACGCCCGTGATGAAAAGGTCCGACAACAGCGCGCGGCGGCGGATTTCCAGCCGCTCCTCGTAGGGCTTCGAGGCGTCGAACCCGTCGAGCAGCGTCAGCCGCCCGTTGCTCCGCAGCCACTCGACGATGCCCGTTCCGCGCATCGTCATGGAGTCGCCGAACGACACGAGTTGCGGGTTTTCGGCCTCCACGACGGCCTTCATCAGGGCGAAGGCCGCTTCGGCGTCCTTCACTACCTCGGCCTCGAAACGGTGTCTCCGCAGCGCCGCGGCGCAGGCTTCCGTTTTTTCCGCAGTTCGGTTTGTCATCGGCTCCGCATTTATTTGATAAAGAACCGGTAAATGTCGTTGCCGTTGGCGTAGAGCAGCAGGAACAGAATGATGATCAGTCCGACATACTGCGCCGCTTCGAGCACCTTGTCGCTCACCTTGCGGTCCGAGATCATCTCCCAGAAAGTGAAGATCGCGTGCCCGCCGTCGAGTCCCGGGATCGGCAGAATGTTCATCACCGCGAGGATGATCGACAGGAAGGCGGTCTTCATCCAGAAGTCCTGCCAGTCCCACGTGGAGGGGAAGATGCTGCCGATGGAGATGAATCCGCCCAGCTCCTCGTACATCTTGGTTTTGGGCTGCACGATCATCTTCAGCTGGTCCCAGTAGGAGGAGATCACCTTGCCCGTCCTTTGAATACCGGCCGGAATCGCCTCCAGAAACGTATATTTCTGCGTGCGCAGCGCGAGGCCCTTGCGGATGACTCCGAGCGTGCCGTTCTCCGAGACGGGCGCTTTGAATTCAAAGAGCATGTCCCCTTCCCGCAGGACTGTCAGCAGCACCGAATCTCCGGCGTGCGCCTTCAGGTATTGGCCGTAGCCCGCAAAGTCGAGACCCGAAACGTTGTCGATGGCTACGATCTCGTCTCCCTTCCGCAACTGTGCGACGGTCGGGTTTACGACGCTGTCGATCAGAAAGGGGATGCGGGGCAGGAGGAAATTTTCGTATCCCTTCTGCTGGCGCATCGAGATCAGCTCGTCGAGCGGGAGGATCAGTTCCACCTGCCGTCCGTTGCGTTCGACCACGACGCTGCGGTCGCTTTCGGTGATGATCAGCGAGTTTACGACCTTGTTGATGTCGTCCGCCTCTTCGCCGTCGATGCTCACCAGCCGGTCTCCGTCGTGGAATCCGAGTTTGTGCCCGGCCTCGTTGAAGTTGTAGCCCCACTTGGCGTCGGCGTTCGAGAAATAGGTGTCGCCCCACGTGTAGCAGATGCCGATGTAGATGGCCACGGCCAGCACGACGTTCATCACCACGCCGGCGATCATCACCAGAAAACGCTGCCAGGCGGGTTTGGCGCGGAACTCGTCCTGTTTGACGGGCTGTTTCATCTGTTCCGTGTCCATCGACTCGTCTATCATGCCGGCGATCTTGACATATCCGCCCAGCGGCAGCCATCCCAGACCGTACTCGGTGTTTCCGCGTTTGAATTTGAACAGCGAGAACCACGGGTCGAAGAAGATGTAGAATTTCTCGACGCGGATTTTGAACACCCGCGCCATGATGAAGTGACCCATCTCGTGAATGCCTATCAGGATGGTGAAACAGAGGAAGAACTGAATGATTTTTACAAGAATGTCCACAAGCTTTAATTTTTAATTTTTTAATTGTAGGAACTCCGCCGCCAGCGCGCGGGCTTCGGCGTTCGCCTCGGCGTAATCGGCCAGGGTGGGCGAGGGGACGAATGCGGCGTGCTCCAGCGCGTAGCGGATGGCGCGCACGATGTCGAGCCATGCGCATTTGCGGGCGAGGAACGCCGCCACGGCCACCTCGTTGGCGCCGTTCATCGTGCAGGCCGCCGTGCCGCCGCGCCGCAGACAGTCGTAGGCGATGTCGAGCGCCGGGTATTTCGCGCGGTCCACTTCGGCGAAGGTCAGCTGCGGATGGTTCAGGAAGTTGAACCGCTCGCCGGGACGGTTCGCCCGGTCGGGGTACAGCAGCGCGAAGCTGATCGGCAGGCGCATGTCGGGCGTTCCGAGCTGGGCCTTGATCGCGCCGTCCTCGAATTCGACCATCGAATGGATGATCGACTGCGGGTGGAGCAACACCGAAATCCGTTCCGCCGGGGTCCCGAACAGCCAGTGGGCCTCGATCACCTCGAAACCCTTGTTCACGAGCGTCGACGAGTCGATCGTGATCTTCGCGCCCATGTCCCACTGGGGGTGGCGCAGGGCCTGCTCCACCGTGACGTTCGCCAGCTCTTCGGCCCGGAAGTCGCGGAATGCGCCGCCGCTGCACGTGACGATCAGCCTTCTGACCGGGGCGCGCTCGCCCACGAGACACTGGAAGATGGCCGAATGTTCCGAGTCGATCGGAATCACCGGGGCTTTCCGCTTCCGGGCCAGCGGCATCACGCAGGCGCCGCCCACCACGAGCGACTCCTTGTTGGCCAGCGCGAGCTTCTTGCCCGCCTCGATGGCCGCCACCGTGGGAGCGAGTCCGGCGTAGCCCACCAGGGCGTTCACCACCACGTCCGTGCCGCCTCCGGCCGCGACCTGCGCCACGGCCTCCTCTCCGGCATATACTTTGGTGTCGGTTCCCGCGAGTGCGTCGCGCAGCTGCGCGTAGTGCTGTTTGTCGGCGATCACCGCCGCGTCGGCGTCGAATTCCCGGGCCTGCCGGGCCAGTCGTTCCCAGTTGCGGTTGGCCGTGAGGACGCGGACCTCGAAGCGGCCGGGGTTTTCGCGGGCGATGTCGAGCGTCTGCACGCCGATCGAGCCGGTCGAACCCAGTATTGCGAGTCTTTGTTTCATGCGTTTGTCAGAAGACGATGTACCCCTCGGGGTCCACGGGTTTGCCGTTGTTCCAGAGTTCGAATTCGAAGAGCCGGACCTCTCCGTCCTGCACTTCGGCGTTGTAGCCGATCAGTTCGCCCGAACGGATGGTCTGGCCGGTCGTTACGAGCGACTGCGAGAGGTTCTTGTAGACCGAGATCAGGTTCCCGGCGTGTTGCAGGACCACGATGTAACCCGTCTCCGGGGTCCAGAGGCTCTGAATCACCGTGCCGTTGTCGATGGCCGTGATGCGGTCGGCGGCGGTCGCGGCGATCTTCACGCCGAAATTTCCCTGCCGGATGTCGAATTTTCCGGTTATGATTCCCTCGACGGGCGTCGCCAGCTCGATGGCCTCGCGCACCTGGCGCCGCGAGCCGCCCTGTCCGGCGATGGCGTATTCGCCGTCGCCCTCCATCTGGGCCCGCAGGAGCGAGTCTTCGTGCGAGGGCATCACCAGCACCTTGCTGATGCGCGACGAGTCCGACGAGGCGAGCACGCGCGCCACGGGCGTGCGCCCCTCCATGATCAGGGCTATGTTCTCGTTGTAGGTCAGCATGTCGTTCATCATGCGCTCCATCGAGTCGAGCCGGATGATGTTCTGCACGAGGCTTTCGCGCGAACGGTCGGCCTCGGTGCGGTATCCGGGCAGGAATTCCAGGATGGGGGAGTACGCCACCAGCGACAGCGTGAGGATGAAGAGCATCAGCATGAACGCCACCAGTCCCGCGAGGATACTCGCCGGCGAGAGGTGCATGTGCCACTCCTCGGTGTTGTCCGTGGCGTTGAGCATGTTGAACCGGCGTTTGCGGAACAGGCCGCGCCACCATGCCCGTATGGTTTTCAGAAATTTCATCTCTCCGGGTACGATTTCTCTTTGTTAACCCTACAAAGATAGGCAAATTTGCATAAATCCTTTGCGGGGCGCGCTTAATTTTTTACCTTTGTGGATGTTTTGAACCAATGTCATAAACAGATAAAATAACATGGTAAAACCCACATTACTGGTACTCGCCGCGGGCATGGGCTCCCGCTACGGGTCGCTCAAACAGATGGACGGTGTTGGTCCCAACAACGAGGCCATCATCGACTATTCGGTCTACGACGCCATCCGCGCCGGTTTCGGCAAGGTCGTCTTCGTCATCCGCCACTCCTTCGAGAAGGAGTTCCGCGAGGTCTTCTCGGCCGACCGTTTCGGCGGGCGCATCGCCGTGGATTTCGTTTTCCAGGAACTCGACTACCTGCCCGAAGGTCTTGCCGTTCCCGAAGGCCGTGTCAAGCCGTGGGGTACGAACCACGCCGTGATGATGGCAGCCGATGCGGTTCACGAACCCTTCGCCGTGATCAACGCCGACGATTTCTACGGCGCCGAGGCCTATAAGACCATCGGGGACTACCTGGCGCAGCTCGGCGAGAGCCGCAACAGCTACTGCATGGTCGCTTACGACCTGAACAAGACGCTTTCGGAGAACGGTACGGTTTCGCGCGGCGTCTGCGGCGTCGATCCGAAAGGCGACCTCACGTCGATGGTCGAGCGGACGCAGATCGAGCGGATGCCCGACGGCCGGATCGTCTTCCACGACAACGGCGCCGACGAGCCTCTCTCCGAGGACACTCCCGTTTCGATGAACCTCTTCGGCTTCACGCCCGACTTCTTCACCTACTCGAAGGAGTACTTCAAAGTCTGGTTCGAGGCCAACAAGGACAATATCAAGTCGGAGTTCTACATCCCGACGATGGTCAACAAGCTGATCGGCGACGGCACGGCTACGCTCCGCGTGCTGCGTTCGGCCGCCCAGTGGCACGGCGTCACCTACAAGGAGGACAAACCCGCGCTGATGGCCGCCATCGAGAAGATGATTGCCGAGGGTAAATATCCCCGGAATCTCTGGGCGTAGTTTTCGATTCTCACGGGCATCTTTCGCCCTGCCTTGTCCGGCCCGAACGGGAAATACTTCGGTATGTCCCGTCCGGGCCGAACTGCGTTATGGCAAAATCTGCTCCGCGATAATCAAAAACCGGTTCCGCTTTAGATGCGATACTTTCCGCACATCCTCCGAACGGTGCGAATGGGACGCACTCGAGTGCTACCCATCCGTCCCGTTCTTCGCGATGCCCGGAACTTGCCAGCTCCTATTGTCTCTGTCATTATAGGCCTACCTCTGCCTGTTTTTGCCACCGCCTGTATACTTCTGCCCGCCGCTCTGCCGCTCTGCCGCTCCAGCCCGCCTGCAAAAAAAGCGAGACTTTCCAAAGTCTCGCTTTTTTATTATCCGGTTTGGGCCTTCGTCAGCCCCCCCCCGACTTTCTGCGCGTCAGTCCAGAAAACCTTCCCGGACGAGCTGCTCGCGGATCTTGGCCCAATCGGCTACGGGATGTTTCTCTCCGTCGACGAACCGCAGCGGACAGCCCAGATTGCAGTCGTCGATGTAAAGGTCTGCATGAATCTTCGGCGACGAGGTCCAGCGCTTCTGCGACGGGTTTTCGTTCACGGCGTAGAGCGGAATGCCCCGGACGCGGAACCATTCCACCGCGCGGTCCAGCAGTTTTCCGTGCCGCATCGAGTAGAGGATCAGTCGGCAACCGTTGTCCGTCAGCTCTTTCAGCACGGGCGCCGCCCCCGCATCCTCACCGATCTCCGGGTAGGCATGCGTTACGACCGTACCGTCGAAGTCGATGGCTATTGTTGCGTCGTGAATGGCCATCGTTACCGTTTTACTTTATGTGCCAGCGACCGGAAGAAGAGCTTGATGCGTTTGCGGTAGCTTACTTCCTTGTAATCGTCTCCGTAGCCATATCCGTATCCATAACCGTAACCGTAGCCATACCCGTATCCATATCCGTGACGGCGGGCGCGGGTGCTGTTCAGAACGATGCACATGTTGTGGAGCTTCTTCTCGCGGTAGAGCCGCTCGATGTCGGGCAGCTGGCGCCGGTCGAGCACGCCCTCGCGTACGATGTATATACAGAGGTCCGCAAGCCGGTCGGTGATAATTGCGTCGGCCACCGACATGGCGGGCGTACTGTCGAGGAAGACATAATCGTATCTGCCGCGCATTTCGGCGATGAGCTTGTCGAGTTTGTCCGAAAGGAGCATCTCTGCCGGGTTGGGCGGCTGTACTCCTGCGTAAATCACGTCGAGATTCTGGTGGAATCCGGAGTTCTGGATCAAGCTCTCCACATCGGAAACCGTTCCTGCGAGATAGCTCGTGATGCCGGTTTTGCTGTTGCTGTGGCCCAGCTGGGACGACAGGGCATGGCGGCGCAGGTCGAGGTCGATCAGCAGCACGCGCTTGCCGGCCATGGCGAGGGTCATGGCCAGGTTCGTCGCCACGAAGGTCTTGCCTGCGTGCGGGTCCGACGAGGTGAAGAGAATGGTGCGGATGTCGGTTCCGGCCGAGACGCTCATAAACGTCATGTTCGAGCGCAGAATGCGGAAAGCCTCCGACAGGGCGTCGCGGCCCGTTTCGCGCACCACGATCCCGGCCTTGCCGCCGCCCTCGTGGTAGGGAATGTCGCCCAGGAACGGGGCGTTGACGTTGTCCTCGATGTCCTTGCGACCGCGGATGGTCGTGTCGAGCATGCCGATCAGGTAGAGCAGGCCGAAGGGAATGGCCAGACCCACGATCAGGGCGATGCCCAGAATCATCATCGGTCGGGGCGATACGGGAGCGTTGCTGCCGTAGGCGTAGTCGATCGACCGTGAGTTGCTCTCTGCCACGGCGTAGTTGAGCTGGTTCTCCTCCTGCTTGTTCAGCAGGTAGAGGAACAGTTCTTCCTTGATCTTCTGCTGGCGCGTGATGCCCAGGATGACCTTCTCCTGCGAAGGCATGGTCGAGATGCGGATGTTGGCCTGCGTCTCCTCCTTGCGCATGGCGTCGCGCTGGATTTCGAGCGTCGAGATGTTGGAGTCGAGCGACGAGATGATCGAACGCCGCACGGCGGCCAGCAGGTTGTCGAGGTCCTGAATGACGGGGCTGCGCTCCGAACTGTTCTCCAGCAGTTTCTCGCGGCGCAGGATCGCCGAGTTGTAATCTTCGATTTGCTTGGCGATGGCCGTGTTGGTTCCCGCGGCCGCCATCGCCGGAATCAGTTCACCGACGTTTTTCGGGTCGTTCAGGTAGGTGCGGATGTACTCCGCCACGTTGATCTGGTTTTCGAGCGAAAGACCTTCCGTCTTGTAGCGCGAACTTTCCGACACGCTGCGCGCGGCCTCCGAGGTGATGTCCACCATCCGGTTGTCCTTCTTGATGTCCTCGATATTGCGGTCCACGTCGCCCAGCTCGCGTCCGATAACGTCCAGACGGGCCTTGATGAACTTGCCCGTAGCGACCGACACGCGACGCTTGTCCTCGATGGCGTCTTCGTTGTAGGCCTCGATCAGCGTGTTGATCACGTCTTCGGCGCGCCGGGGGACGGTGTTGTTCATCGAGATGGTCACCACCGAAGCCTGCTTGTTGGCCACGTCGCTTTTCACGGCTGCGCGGTAGGCGTTAGTGGTCCGTCCCAGCGAACTCTTGGTCACGCGGATCGGAACCCCGATGTAGTCGGGGGCCATGTAGAGCGACTTCTGCACCACGACCTGACCCACGGGGGTCGGGATCGTGTCGCCGTAAGCCGCCGTGATGACGCTGCGGCTCTCGTGCTTGGTGACGAACTGGTCTTCGAATCCGCTCAACCGGATTTTGTCGTCGTCGATCGGCGTGATCTCCATTGCGAGCGACTGGTTGTCGTTGTCGTTGATGAACTTCACGTCGATCGGGGCCTGACCGTAGAGGTCGCGCCGGCGGAGCCGTTCGCTCACCGAGTAGTTGACCGTCAGGTTGAGCTGCTTGACCACGTTGGTCATCAGACGCCGCGACTGGAGGATGAATACTTCGTTGTCGACGTTGCGGCGGTTCTGGAATCCCGCCAGATCGCTGAATGCCGTGAGATCCACGTCTCCGCCCTTGCGGCTGTCCTTGACCAGAATGGTCGCCGTGCGGCTGTAAATCTTCGGGGTGCTGGCCAGATAGTAGTAGGCCGCGCAGAGACAGCATACGGTCGAAAGCACGAACCAATACCAGTTGGCGATCACCATGCGGATGATGTCGTGCAGGGTGATCGTGTTCGTCAGTTCTTCGTTGTTGGTCTGTATCTGTGAATTGCGGATTCTTTCTGGAACGTTCTGCTGAATCCTTTTCGTGTTCCCGATAATGTTCATCCGATTATTTGGGAGGGAATCCTTATCAAAAACCGCATTTTCCTTTTATCCGCCAGTTTAGTCTGGATGATGATCGGATTACTATATCTACAGAAAAGGGAAAAGTTTGTATAACAGCAGATTAGGATGCTGAATATTCTCAAGTGTTCTTGCTGCGATGAGAAAAAATTCTCACTATGATGAGAAAAAAGTCTCATCGCAGTGAGAACTTTTTCTCATCATGGTAAGTATAGTCCTATGTATGCAGGAACCGAAATAGTGACTTAGAAGTAGTATCCCAGATTCACATAACAACTTCCTTTGTCAGTCTGATTGGAATACCCGAACGTAATCTCCAACGGACCGAACATACTGTCCATACCATATCCGGCACTGATACCAAACAGTTGTTTCCCTTTTAGAATTTCGAAGAAGTGACTGTCTGTCAAGCCATAATTACCTGTCAGAGTGAGATAATGAATGCTTCCCATCCGTTGTCTGAGTTTCACGGATGCAATCATGATTGAATTGTCCATCAGTTCCATATTGGTCACACCGGCAAACGGCAGTTGCTGTGGAATGTAGAGTCCGTATACTTCGCCGCCAATGGCATTTTGCAAGGGATAGGCGATGTCTTTTCCAATCAGAACACGACCATAGATGGATGGAATGATAGAAAAACGTCGGGTTACGGGAACTACGCTGGCCCACGAACCGCTCAGTGCGGAGAACGGGGCGTGATCATTATACTGAGCCATATTATCGGTGTAGAGCGAATAGGCAGCTTTGAATTCGGTTCCTTTGGAAGGGAAATATCCTTTGTCGAATGTACTATAGTATACCTGAGCGAAATAACTCAGGAAATGTTCGGATTCTACATCCAGCCCAGTGAGTTCCGGTTTCTTGAAAAGAAAATCTTTGTATTTATAATATTCGAAACGAAGTCCGAGTCCGAAGCGGAGGTTTTTGTACCAGACATCCGAAAAGCCAAATTCAGCTAAATGATACTTGTAAGTAGTGTTATAGGCACGTTCGCCTTCATCATAGATGTTGATGTCATTATATTGAAACATATATGAGAAATTGAAATTGCGTTGCTGCATCGGTTCGAGAGTGTAATCGATGCGTGCGGCATATCGCTTTCCTAATCGGCCGGTCAGGGATAATCGGGAAGGAACATGAGTTTTGAGATCCGCTGTGGCATTAATCAGCAGGGATGCTATTTCTTCCGAGTCGAAACGGATGCCCAGATTGATTCTTTTCTCATATTTTTCTTCTAACAAGAAATTAAGGTGATACCCTTCGGGAGTGTCGGTAAGTGTGTAGCTGGCGCTTGAGTAAGAATGACTGCCACGCAACTGATACACAGCTTGTTCTATCTGCTGAGTGGTAATGTTACTGTTCTCTTTGAGATTACACTTCTTCATCAGCCATTTTTTGTCATCAGCCTCTACGCCGGAGAACGATATATCTGTGACGTATACTGTCCGTGAATTGGAAAGAGAAGAGTACGGTCCATGTTGTTTGGGGACATAATTGTCCGGTATACCGATTTCTTTTTTTAAGGCAATCAGGGAATTCCACTGTGCACGTGCGGCTTCTTCGCCCCGACGCATCAGGGAATCGATGGCTGCCGAAGTGAAGCTGGCGGAAGAAAATCCGTCTACATTTACCTTGATATAGGTATCAGTGAGTTCTACATTCTTTTCATGATTGGTCTGGCAAGTGAGATCAACAATCTGCCCCAATATGTCCGGAGCGCTGTTGAGCTTGTCGGCACTTTTCAGCGCATTCTGAACATCGACTCCGATAATAATATCGGCCCCCATTGCTTTGGCCACATCTGCCGGATAGTTATTGACAATTCCACCGTCGACCAATACCATGCTGTCTTTTCTCACCGGAGTGAATACACCGGGGATGGCCATGCTGGCACGCATCGCAGTAGAGAGTACGCCATCATGGAATACGATCTGGTCCCCATTGACTACATTGGCCGATACACAGGCGAAGGGGATCGGTAACTTATTAAAATTGATCGAGTCATGGTAGCCCACTGTCAGATCAGAGAACAG
>ENA-UPWM01000173-UPWM01000173.1-human-gut-metagenome-genome-assembly--contig:-NODE-173-length-23561-cov-10.447965_pt1 | contig 23561 bp, 18 predicted proteins | sample MGYA00250051_ERZ773379 | MGnify/ENA primary metagenome ERZ773379 (study PRJEB29103, sample SAMN06112020) | human gut metagenome | biome: human gut; feature: ankylosing spondylitis patient; material...
ACCGGATAGTGATCCGACAAATCCACATCGTACAAAACCTGGTAATCGAGACACTCCAAATCTTCGGAATAGAGGACCCGTTTGCCTCTACGCCATCTTTTCCCTTTTAAATCAAAACACTAAGTCAAAATTATCCTTTTCGATTTTGTCAGCTCATACGAATTGCCGATCTTCAAGCAACGTCCGCAGACCCACAAGATGCGGGCTTTGGCATTAGCATTGCAGTCAAAGTGCCCGATCGCAACGTTAAGCGGCTGCCTCGACCCGTTCAACGTCCGGTCGGCTGGTGCGTTTTTTTGCGCGCCCAAAAGAAAGACCAATTTGCAATCAAGGAGAGAATTCCATGAAAAAACCTGTTCGTGTTGCCGTAACCGGTCCTGCCGGCAATATTGGCTATGCCCTGCTGTTTCGCATTGCAGCCGGCGACATGCTCGGCCCCGATCAGCCCGTTATTCTCCAACTGCTCGAACGCAACACGCCGGAAAGTGCCGCTCGCCTCAAGGGCGTTATGATGGAATTAGCCGACTGCGCCTTCCCGCTTCTTGCCGACATGACGTCCACAGCCGACCCGATGGTCGCCTTCAAGGATGCCGATGCTGCGATCCTTGTTGGTGCTCGTCCGCGCACCAAGGGCATGGAACGCTCCGAACTGCTCTCTGCCAACGGCGCCATCTTCACCGAACAGGGCAAGGCGCTCGACGCTGTCGCCAGCCGCGACGTCAAGGTTCTTGTGGTGGGCAACCCCTGCAACACCAACGCATACATCGCCATGAAATCGGCTCCGTCACTCTCGCCCAAGTGCTTCTCCGCAATGCTGCGTTTGGATCACAACCGCGCCCTCTCGCAACTTTCCGGCATCACCGGCAAACCCGTGACGACCATGCACAAGATGGCCGTCTGGGGCAACCATGCGCCCTCGATGTATCCGGACATTCGCTACTGCACGATTGACGGCAAGCCCGCCGCCGAATGCGTTGATCAGACCTGGTACCGAGACACCTTTATACCGACCGTCGGCAAACGCGGCGCGACCATCATTGAAGCCCGCGGCGCAAGCTCGGCCGCATCTGCCGCATCGGCCGCCATCGACCACATGCACGATTGGTTCCTCGGCAGCAACGGCGACTGGGTCACGATGGGCGTTCCCTCCGACGGCAGCTACGGCATCCCCGAAGGCCTCGTCTGCGGCATGCCCTGCATCTGCGACGGCAAGGGCAACTACGAAATCGTCCAGGGTCTGAACTTCGACGCCTTCAGTCAGGAAAAACTCGACAAGACAGTCGGCGAACTCGTCGCTGAAGCGCAGGCCGTTCAAAGCCTGCTCTAAATCGTCTGAGCAACGACAAGGCGCATGCGTCAGGCGCCTGTCGCGCTCGATCGAACACCGCTTGGGATAGACATCCGAGCGGTGTTTTTTTACAGTACTGACCGTGAAACCTCTGACTTTATTAAGGCTAGGACGTCAAGCTTTAGGTCATGCAAAAAAAGACAGACAACACCACCTCAGTTTATGCGGCGTCGCCGCGGCTTTCCGCCGTGCTCGCGCGACTCGACGATCTTTCCGCGATTCCGGCCGCCGATCTGGCGAACCATCCTCGGGAAGTACCGTTGGCCGTGCTCGACTCCAACGTGGTTTTTGACGTGTGGTATTGGAACGACAAGGACGCGCAGGCGCTCAAGACCGCCATTCTTGAAAAGCGCCTGCGACTCGTCTCAACCCCGAGCTGCCTGAAGGAATTTGCCGTGGTGCTGGATAGACCTCAATTCAAGCTTTCCGAGTCCGAACAAGACCGGCTACTTGAAAACGTGCTCTCGCACGTCACGGTAGCCCGCTCTTCCGTCGAAGGTATGGTGCGATGCCGAGACACCGACGACGAGAAGTTTCTCAATCTCGCCTTTGAAACCCGGGCTGACTTTCTCTTTACAAAGGATAAAACCGTCCTGCGCGCCGGCCGCAGGCTTGTCTCACTGGGCACAAAAACAATGAAGCCCGCTGAATTCAACGGACTTCACCTTGCATCAGAACTGTCTTAGGACTGCGGCAGCGTGTCCTTGCAGTCACCGCCGCGGCGCACGGCTTCGATAAATTTTTGAATCTTGTCGTGATCCTTGATGCCGCGGGCCGTTTCAACGCCGCTTGCGGCATCCACCGCCCACGGACGCATAGTGCGGATCGCCTGACTGACATTCTGTTCTTTGAGACCGCCGGCCACAATCAGAGGCTTGCGAATCTGATCGCGGATCTTACCCACTCCTTCCCAATCGAACGACTGTCCGCAGCCGCCGTACTCCGGTGTTGCGGCGTCGGCCAACAGGGCCACGGCCATCGGGTATTCATCCTGAGCCTTGAGAAGATCCTCTGGGCTCTTGACCGCCACAGCCTTGACGTAGGGCACATGGAACTGGTCGCAGAACGCGCGCGATTCGTTGCCGTGGAACTGCAGCACACAGTCCGGGAACATCGCGAGGTGTTCACGCACCTCTTCGCTCGTCGGATTCACAAAAACAAGCACCTTGGTGACGGAAGACGGCACCAGACTCAGCAGGCACATGAGTCGGGACGGCGTGACGTACCGGGAACTGCCCGGATAGCACACAAAGCCCACCGCATCGGCACCCGATTGAACGGCGGTCAATACATCGTCTTCCAGCGTGAGCCCGCACAATTTAATGCGGACACGGTTCGTATCATCTGCGGCAGTATTTGAAAACAGCATTTTGTCTTTCTTTTTTATTGCTGATAAAAGTAGCTCGCCCAAGAGGCATTCGAGCATGGGCGAATGGTACCGATTCGGCGGCTGCCTTGCATAGGCAGGACATCTTAGTTGGGAGGAAATTCAAATTCGGCAGAACTCGGAAAGGTCATTGCGCCACAACAGCCGCCACAGCCAGCCCCAGGAAAATGAGTGCCGAAGCTTTGTTCAAAACAAACTGAACCCGAGGTGATCGAATCGTATCGGAAAGCACCCCGGCAAAAAGCGCGCAGCCTGCCATCACCACAAAGGCGCACAGCGTAAAGACAGCGCCAAGAAGTCCCATTTCGGAGGCCATCTGCCAGCCCGTCGCTCCTTTGCTCGCAAACTGCGGGAAAAAGGCCAGAAAGAAGATCTGCACCTTGGGGTTGGTGACGTTCATGATGACGCCGCGACGCAGCAATACAGCGAGACTGATGCGTTCTGGCTGCGTTTGACCGACGGACACGGGAGCGTGCCAGGCGCCCCAGGCAAGATACACAAGGTACGCAGCGCCCGCAAGACGAATGGTCCAGAAAAGCCATGGGCTGGCTGCGACCACCGCCGCAAGGCCCGCAGCGGCCGCCGCCGTCTGAATGAGGCAGCCGATCATGAGTCCGACGACCACCGCCAGCCCAGCGCGTGCGCCCGACTGTGCCGACTGAGCCAGCACATAGAGAATGTCAGGACCGGGAGCGGCAGCAAGCACCAGGCTTGCAGCGGCAAACGAAAGCAGTACGGCAGCGTCCATCTTTGTCAAGCTTGAGCGTTAAAAAAGGCCCGGTGGATTTGCGTTCTCCAGCAGGCCTTTTTGTCAAACGTGAGTCTGATTAACCCACCCAAACGCGCGCGTTTTCAAACATGCGCATCCAAGGCGAGAAGGCGCCCATTTCACGCGGATGCCAGGACAGTTGCACCGTGCGGTGGCTGCGTTCCGGATGCGGCATCATGATCGTGAAGCGACCGTCGGGTGTGGTCACGGAGGTCACGCCGCCGATTGAGCCGTTGGGATTGAGCGGATAGCGTTCGGTGGGCTCACCGTTGCCGTCGACATAGCGCGCCGCAATCAAAGCGGTCTGTGCGTCTTCGGGACAATCCCACTGTACGCGACCTTCGCCATGGGAGTTCACGATCGGCATGCTGCTGCCGGCCATGCCGCGGAACAGAATCGAGGGGCTCTCCTCGATACGCAGCTGCACGCAGCGAGCTTCGAATTGTTCGGAACGGTTGCGTACGAACTGCGGCCAGGCTTGCGCCCCCGGAATCAGGCTCTTTAAGCGGCTCATCATCTGGCAGCCGTTGCAGATGCCCAAGGCAAAGGTATCCGTACGGTTGAAGAACGCCGAGAACATGTCCGAAAGCATGGCGTTGTGAAGGATGGTCTTGGACCAGCCGCCGCCGGCACCCAGCACGTCGCCGTAGGAGAAGCCGCCGCAGACGGCCAGGCCCACGAAGTCTTCAAGCGTGATGCGGCCGGTAAGCAGATCGGTCATGTGCACGTCATAGGCTTCAAAGCCCGCGCGAGTGAATGCCGCAGCCATTTCGGTCTGGGAGTTGACACCCTGTTCGCGCAACACGGCAAGCTTCGGACGTACACCTGTGGCAATGTAGGGAGCGGCAATGCGCTCTTCGTTGTCAAAGGTGGTCTTTACGAACAGTCCCTTGACGTCCTTGTCACACATCCAGTCGGTTTCGCTGTCGGCGCACGCCGGGTTATCGCGGTTGCGGGCGATGGCGTTGGAAACTTCGCACCAGACGCGCGTGAGGTCCGTGCGGGCTTCGCGCAAGATTTCCTTGCCGTGTTCAAGAACGACGAGCGCGTCCTCGTCGTTGAGCTCGCCCACAGTCTTAAACACTGCTTCCAGCCCTTCGGCCTTGACTTCGGCCATCACTTCGTCGAGACGATCTGCAGGTACCTGGATGAGCGCACCGAGTTCTTCGGCAAAGAGCCCTTCAAGAACATTGCCGCCCAGCATTTCGGCATTGAGAGTCACACCGCAGTGCGAGGCAAACATCATTTCCGCTGCCGTTGCGGCAAAGCCGCCGTCACTGCGGTCGTGATAGGAAAGGACGCAACCGGCAAGCGTGAGCTTACGAATCAGACGCACGAATTTGGCGAGCGTTTCGGGGCAGTCCACATCGGGAGCCGTGTCGCCGAAGCTCTGCACGCACTGCGCGAGAATAGAGGCGCCCATGCGGTTCTTTCCGAAACCGAGGTCGGCGGCAAGGAGCACACTCTTTACATCCTTACGGAGTTCCGGTGTGAGCGTCAGGCGCACGTTGCCAACAGGCGCTGCTGCCGAGACGATGAGCGATACCGGACTCGTCACACACTTGGCTTCTTCGCCGTCCTTCCAGGCGGTGCGCATTGAGCAGGAATCCTTGCCCACGGGAATCGAAATACCCAGCTTCTGGCAAATGACGCTCGCGGCTTCAACGGCGCTAAAGAGCTTGGCGTCTTCACCCGCAGCACCGCAGGCGGCCATCCAGTTGGCCGAAAGCTTCACAAGCGAGAGATCAATGTCGGCGGCGGCAATGTTGGTGAGAGCCTCGCCCACAGCCATCCGGCTGGCGGCAGCAGCATCAATCACGGCCACCGGCGTACGTTCGCCCATTGCCATGGCTTCGCCCGCCTCCGACGTAAAGGAAACGCAGGTCACCGCGCAGTCGGCAACCGGCACCTGCCAGGGACCGACCATCTGATCGCGGCTTACGAGACCGCCCACGGAGCGATCGCCGATCGAAATCAGGAAGGATTTGTTGGCCACCGTCGGGTGCTTGAGCACGCGGTAAAGAGCTTCCTTGAGCGTCACGTCGGTCTTGAAACCGGACAGATCGGCCTTGACGCTCGTCACGTTACGGTGCATGCGCGGCGGCTTGCCGAGGAGCACTTCCATGGGCATCTGCACGGCGCGGTCTTCACCCTTGCGGCCTTCCACAATCAGTTCGCCGTCTTCGGAGATGGCGCCCAGCACAGCGTACGGGCAACGTTCGCGGCGGCAGAAGTCATCAAACTTTTCAAGCGACTCCGGAGCAATTGCGAGCGCATAGCGTTCCTGGCTTTCGTTACACCAGACTTCGAGCGGGCTCATGCCCTTTTCTTCAACCGGCACCTTGTCGAGAGACAGACGTGCGCCGTGCCCCGAGAGGTCGGCAAGTTCCGGCATAGCGTTCGAAAGACCGCCCGCACCGATGTCGTGAATGGCCAGAATCGGATTGTCCTTGCCGCACGACCAACAGCGGTCGATCACTTCCTGAGCGCGGCGCTCCATTTCGGGGTTGCCTCGCTGCACGCTGTCAAAGTCAAGCGCTTCAGCATTCGAACCCGAAGTCATGGAACTTGCGGCGCCGCCACCCAGACCGATGCGCATACCCGGGCCGCCGAGCACGATCAGGAGCGTGCCCGCAGGCAACTCGAGCTTCTTGGTTTGATCGTCGCGGATGTTGCCGATGCCGCCCGCAAGCATGATGGGCTTGTGGTAGCCGTAGCGGGTGTCGCCCACGCGCGCTTCGAAAGCGCGAAAGTAACCGAGAATGTTGGCGCGACCGAATTCATTGTTAAAGCTCGCGGCACCGATGGGGCCCTCGGTCATGATTGACAGAGGCGTAGCGATGCGCGAGGGTGCACCGTAAATCTTGTCTTTGCCGCAGTCGCAGTCGGCGGCGGTGTTCTTGTCGTTTTCCCATTCCTGAGCCTTGCCCGGCAGATGCAGAGCCGAGACAGTAAAGCCACACAGGCCCGCCTTCGGACGAGCGCCGCGACCCGTTGCACCTTCATCGCGAATTTCGCCGCCCGAACCCGTGGAAGCTCCCGGGAACGGAGAAATAGCGGTCGGATGGTTGTGGGTTTCGACCTTAAAGACGGTATGGGTCGGTTCCTTGATTTCTTCGTAATGAGAACCAAAGCGGTCTTCGGCCGACGGACGCGGATAAAGACGGTCGACCTCAGGGCCTTCGAAGACGGCAGCGTTGTCGGCATAGGCAATGATGGTGCCGCGGGGTGCCGCCTTGTGCGTTTCACGGATCATGCCAAACAGGGTCTTTTCCTGTTCGACGCCGTCAATCGTGAACTTGGCATTGAAGATCTTGTGGCGGCAGTGCTCGGAGTTGGCCTGCGCGAACATCATCAGTTCAACGTCCGTGGGATTGCGCTGTTGCTTGGTAAAAGCGTCAACGAGATAGTCAATTTCGTCGGCAGCCAGCGCAAGGCCCATTTCGACGTTGGCCGCTTCCAGCGCTTCCTTGCCGCCCGCAAGAATGTCAACGGTGCGCATTTCGCGGCCCTGAACGTCGGAAAAGAGCACGGCAGGATCGGCGTCGGCCGCAAGCACCGTCTCGGTCATGCGATCGTGCAGCAGAGCCGCAACGGCAGCCTGATCAACGTCGCCCTCGACCGAAAGCGTATAGAGCACGCCGCGCTCGACGCGGGCCACCGCATCGATGCCCGTGTTGTGCACGATGTCGGTTGCCTTTGAAGCCCAGGGGCTGATGGTGCCCAGACGCGGCACAACCAGGAACTGAAGATTGCCGGCCTTTTCATCTGCCGGATCCCCATAATCAAGAAGCGCGGCCAGACGCTGCGCTTCATCTTCGGTCAAATCTCTCGAGATATGCACAAAGTGCAGATAGCGGCCGGAGACGGCCTGCACGGCAGGACACACGCCGCGCAGCTGCTTGAGGAGACGCTCGGCGCGAAATTCGGACAACGCGCAAGAGCCGGGAATGCGAAGAACGGAGATCTGTGACATCTTGGAAATTCAACCGCTGAGATTGCAAAGAAAGCCCGCCGACTCGGTGCCGCACGGGCAATTGAATCTGTTAATTATAACGGTCCTATGGCCTTACCTGTTGGTCCGGAAATGATTTGCCAAGACTTTGGGAACCGGACAAGTACAATGCTTCGCAACACAAATCCCGACTCGGACGTTTAATCGCTTTTCAAAGGAATTCCGTCATGCCACGCATCACAGTTTCCGGCTCCATTGATCCCCTATTGAGCGTTGTACTCGACAAGGGCGAAAGCATCTTTGCCGAACGCAACGCCATGGTATCCATGGATTCCACGCTTGCTCTCACCGGACGAGCCAAAGGCGGCCTTTTTTCCGCGCTGTCTCGAAAGGTGCTCAACGACGAAAGCTTTTTTCAGCAAAAAATTGAAGCCGTCGACGGACCGGGTGAGGTTCTTCTCACTCCGACGCTTCCGGGCGACGTTGCCGTGCTACAGACGGGGGAGCGCCAGTACATGATTGCAGACGGAGCCTATCTGGCAAGCACCGAAGACGTGGAGCTCAATGCGAAGACTCAGGGCATCGGGCGCGCCCTTTTGGGCAACTCCGGCGGCTTTTTCGTGATCCGCACGGGTGGAACGGGCGAAGTGGCCGTAAGCGGCTTCGGTTCCATGCGTGCCATTGATCTTGACGGCAGCCGTTCGGTTTACGTCGATAACGGTCATCTGGTGGCATGGGATACGGAGCTCGATTACGAGCTTGCACTCAACACCGCCAAGCAGGGTTTCTTCGGAAAGATCTTCCACAGTCAAACTTCAGGCGAAGGCATCGTTCTGAAGTTCTCGGGCCAAGGGCGACTTTACGTCTGCTCGCGCAACCGCGGCGGATTCGTCGACTGGCTTTTTTCTCAGATGCCCCAAGAAAAGATGGTCAAAAACGAATAGTCGGTACCTCGGCGTACAATTGCGCATCCTTTCAGACACCGAGTTTTCATTACATCTACCATGGCACAGCAAATTCTCAATCTCGACGAACTCGCTTCGCTCGAACACCGCTATCAGTCCCAGCTTCCCGCCGCCGAACTCATGCGTCGCGCCGGCCTCGTGATTGCCGATCGAGTCTGCGAATCGCTCGAACCCGGCAAGCATGTCGTCTTCATCTGCGGCCCCGGCAACAACGGCGGCGACGGTTTTGCCGCCGCTCGACTGCTGCTTGATCGCGAATACCGCGTGACTGTTGCCCTGATCGGCTGCGACAAGCCCAAGACCGAAGATGCACTTGCCATGTACAACGCCTATGTGAACGCAGGCGGCACCGTGATCAGCGACCCTTACAACGCCGACAAGGCCGAAGTCGTGATCGATGCGCTTTTTGGAACGGGCATGAAAAAGCCGCTGGCAGGAGACTTCCAAGACGCCGCCATGTGGTTTAACGAACGTCAGGCTTTGCACATCAGCGTTGACATCCCCTCCGGCCTGGACCCGATGACCGGCCGCTGGGTGGGCGGAGTCAAGGGCTGCATGGCCGACATCACGCTTGCCATGCTCGCTCCGAAGGCAGGTTGCTTCATGTGCGAAGGCGCCGATGCCGCCGGTGTCGTCGAAGTGAACGAACTCGGCGTTTCCGTTCCCCTTTCCACGATCGGTCTCGTCGAACCCGACGACTTCCGTCACGTGCTCGAGGAACGCAGCCGCAACAGTCACAAGGGAAACTACGGTCACGTGGCTGTAGTGGGCGGCGAAACCGGCACGATCGGCGCGGCCGTTCTTGCGGCCCGTGCGGCAATCGTGACGGGCGCAGGCCGCGTCACGGTCGAATTCATGAGCGACAAGGCCCCGGCTTTCGACACGATCTATCCGGAACTCATGGTCGCCGACGGCGAAATTGATCTCACGAAGACCTCCTGCAATGTCGTGGGCTGCGGCATGGGCTTTTCCGACAAAGCCCGCAAGCGTCTGGCCGATGCCATCGCTGCTCCGGTACCGTTGATTCTTGATGCCGATGCACTTCGCATGATTGCCGACGACATGTCGCTTCAGGATGCGCTGCTTGCCCGCAAAGCTCACACGGTCATCACTCCGCATCCGGGCGAAGCTGCCGCCATCATCCGAAGCACCGTTGAAAAGGTTCAGGCCGACCGCATCGGAGCTGCCCGAGAGCTCGCCGTTCAGACCGGTGCCATTTCGATTTTGAAAGGCGCCGGCAGCGTCATCACCCTGCGCAGCTCGCGCACCTGGATCAATCCCACGGGCAACGCCATGCTCGCCACCGCCGGTTCGGGCGATGTGCTAAGCGGCATGCTCGGTGCCTTCTTTGCGCAAGGCTACGACCTCGTAAGCGCGACGCTTGCCGCCGTTTATCTGCACGGCAAGGCAAGTGAAGAGTACGCCGCGGGCTTTACCGCCAGCGACATTGCGCCGGCTGCCGCCGCAATGCTCAACACAATGCGCCTGAGCCGCCCGGAACCCGAAGCATAATCGCCTCTGATCCGTGGATTTGATTGAACGCCGCAGATGCCATCGTCTGCGGCGTTTGATTTCTTGGATGACCCATCAAGTCAGCGGAATCTCCTTTTGGGTTCGCAAAATCTAGTAGATACCCGAGACCTTTTGGGTACAATTTCCTTCCGACGCGTTGCCGCGTTTCCTTTTTGCGCTCTCAAAGAGCGCAAGGCGGCATTTTGAAGCCCATAGTATCCGCGCCGGCTGTTCACGCGAACGGTTCAAAGAAGCAGAGCAACGCGAAAAATTAATTCAAGGAAGGAAAGGACATGTCCAAGAAAAAACTTCTGACCGTGCTCGCAGGTCTTGCCTCTTTGTGCCTCGGCGTTAACGCTGCCGAACTCAACGCCTACTCCGTGATGCCGGAGAAGTACGCTTCGCGCATCTTCGCCGAATTCACCAAGGACACGGGCATCAAGGTGAACTTCCTTCGCTTTTCCACTGGTGAGGCACTGGCTCGTCTGACCGCAGAAAAGGGCAACCCGCAGGTCGACATCATGATGGGCGGTCCTGCCGACATGTATGCCGCCGCCAGCAAGGAAGGCATCTTCGAAGCCTATCGTCCGGCCGACTCCGACGCGATCGACGCCTCCTTGCGCGATCCCAACAACTACTGGACCGGCATCGGCGTCATTCCGCTGTGCTTCCTCACCAACACCAAGTTCCTGAAGAAGAACAACATGGAACCGCCGAAGAAGTGGGCCGACCTTCTTGATCCGCGCTACAAGAAGAATCTGCAAATGGCCGATGCCCGTACGTCCGGCACCGCCACCGAACGCATCTTCTCGCTCGTGAAGATCATGGGTGAAGACGAAGCCTTCAAGTTCCAGAAGCAACTCAACGGCAACATCCAGATGTACACCAAGAGCGGTGCGGGCGGCGCCATGCCGATTGCGACCGGTCAGTGCGCTTCAGGCATCTTCTACATTGTCGACGCTTTGGACATCCAGCAGCAGGGTTATCCGGTCGTGATTACCTATCCTGAAGACGGCGTGAGCTACGGCATTGAAGCCACGGGCGTCATCAAGGGTGGCAAGAACAACGCCGAAGCCAAGAAGTTCGTCGACTGGGCCGCTTCCAAGAAGTTTGCCGAATTCATCGTCGCCAACAAGATCAATTACGTTCCGACCCGCAATGACGTGAAGACGGACAATCCCATTCTCGATCTCACCAAGATCAAGATGATTCCGACCGACGTCACCTGGAAGGGCGAAAAGCGCAAGGAATACACCCAGCGCTGGATCAACGAAGTCATCAAGTAAAACTTCGCCTCACGCGAACGCCGTCCGGCAAGGTTTTTAACGGCGGCGCTCGCCGGCAATACTTATTTTTTCATCGGCATTCGGAGGCTGACATTTGCTCGGCCTCCCTCTTCTCTTTTTTTTCGAACCACTATGACGACCTCTTCCGGTGCATCGGGACGAGACGCCACGACACGTCTCACCGTGGCGATGCTGTGGCTTTTGATCGGCGTCTTCGTGCTTTATCCGCTCTGCCGGCTTCTTGCCATGACCTTCTGGGGCGAGAGCGGTTTTACCTTTGAAAATCTCAAGCCCTTCGTCTCAAGCTGGTACGACCAGCAGGCAGCTGTCAACAGTATCCTGCTTGGCTTTTCCGTAGGCCTGGCCGGTACCGTTCTGGGCTTTATCTTCGCCTTTGCCGTCACGCGTCTGCGCATGCCCGCTTGGGTGAAATTCATCATCAGCGCAATCACGATCCTGCCTCTGATTTCTCCTCCCTTTACAAGCAGTATCGCGCTCACGCTTCTCTTGGGTCCCAACGGCATGATCCTCACGCTTTTGGGCATCGAGGACTTCAACTTCTACGGCTTCTGGGGCACCTTCATTTCCGAAACGCTTACCTTTTTCCCGGTGGCGTTCATGACGCTCTCGACCATTCTCTCGCGCATCGATCCGAACCTGGAAGACGCTGCCTATTCTCTGGGCGCTTCGAGTCTTACGGTCTTTCGTACGGTCACGATGCCGCTTGCCGTTCCCGGCATCGCCAACGCGTTTCTTCTCGTTTTCTCCTGTTCGCTCGCCGACTTTGCAACACCTCAGGTCTTGGGCGGACACTCCTTCCCGGTGCTCCCGACACAGGCTTATCTGCAGATTACCGGCATGTACGACTTTAAGGGCGGCGCAGCGCTTTCTTTCATGCTGCTCATTCCGGCTCTCGCCGTATACCTGCTGCAGCACTACTGGGTAAGCCGCAAGAACTTCGTGACGGTGAGCGGTAAAGCCGGCGGACGCAGCTCGATTCACGGCCCGGGGCTGCTCGTGACGACCGTCATGGCCGTGGTCATCGCAGCCGTAATCGCCCTGATCATCGCTATCTACTCGGTCATCGTTCTGGGCAGTGTCGTCAAGGTGTGGGGCGTTGACAACTCGATTACCTTCGCCAACTACGAATACGTCATGACCCACGGCATGAAAGCCATCAAGGACACGCTGCTGATCGCCTGCATCGGTACGCCTTTGGGTGGTCTGCTTGCTGTTCTCGTGGGCTACGTGACGACTCGCCTGAAGGTGCGCGGTCACAAAACTCTGGAAACGGCCTCGCTTCTGAACTACACGCTGCCGGGCACCGTGGTCGGTATCGCCTACATCATCGCCTTCAACGACAAGCCGATCGTTCTAACCGGCACGATCTACATCCTGATTGCGGCATACGTCTTCCGTTATTCTTCGGCTGGCATCCGCAACGTCATCGCCGCGCTCTCCCAGATCGATCCCTCGATCGAAGAAGCTAGCCGGAGCCTGGGCGCCTCGTCCGTGAAAACCTTCACGTCGATCACGATCCCGCTCGTCCTGCCGGCCATCCTTTCGGGCATGAAGTATCTCTTCATCCACTCGATGACGGCCATCAGCGCCACGATCTTCCTCGTGTCGGTTCACTGGACTCTGATCACGACCCGCATTCTGGAATGCATGACCGAACTGCAGTTTGCGCAGGCCTGCGCCTTCTCGGTTGTGCTGATTCTTCTCGTCTTCCTGGCCTCCGGCGCCATGTCGCTGCTGGCCCGCGTACTGTGCCGCAACGGCGACACCATTGGAGCACGCTAAATGTCCGTTTCTCTCAGTCTTAAAAACATCTGCCGCCGTTTCATCAAGGACAACGAAGAGTTCCTGGCGGTCAACAACGTCAATCTGGACGTACAGCCCGGCGAATTTTTAACCTTCCTCGGCCCGTCGGGCTGCGGCAAAACCACGACGCTTCGCATGATCGCAGGTTTCGAAACCCCGAGCTCGGGCCAGATCCTCGTCGACGGCGTCGACATTACGAACGTTCCTGCCAACGAACGCGGGCTGGGCTTTGTGTTCCAGAACTACGCGCTTTTCCCGCACATGACGATTTTTGACAACGTCGCCTACGGTCTCAAAATCCGCGGCGAGTCAAAGGACACCATGGCAACCAAGGTTCGCGAGGCGCTCGCTCTCGTGGGGCTAACCAAGGCTGAACAGCGCTACCCGAGCCAGCTGTCGGGCGGCGAACAGCAGCGCGTGGCTTTGGCCCGCGTGCTCGTGCTGCGTCCGAAGCTTCTTCTGATGGACGAACCGCTCTCGAACCTCGACGCAAAGCTTCGTTTGCACATGCGAACGGAAATCCGCCGCATTCAACAAAAGCTCGGCATCACGTGCCTGTATGTCACGCACGATCAGAAAGAAGCTCTGACAATGTCGGACCGCATCATGGTGATGCACGGCGGCAAGATAGAACAAATCGGCACGCCTATGCAGCTCTACGAAGATCCGGCCACACCCTTTGTTGCCGACTTTATCGGTCAGGCCAACCTCATCGAGGGCTGTCTGGAAGCCGTGCAAGCCGACGGCTACGGCATCATCTCCGTATCCGGTCAAAAACTGCGAGCCCGCATGGGTAAGCAAAATCCCCCGGCCGTGGGCGAAAACGCCTACCTCGTGGTGCGTCCGGAAAACCTGCACCTGCAGGCCGGATCCGAGAGTTTTACCGTGCAGATCGTCAACCGACTGTTCGAAGGCGATCGAATCGACTATCACGTGCAGATTCCGAACTCGAACCAGACCAAGCCCTACAGCATGTCTGTTCCGTTCCTGCCCGGCACTGGGCTTATTGATGTCGGCACCGAACTCAAGGCAACGTTTACGCCCGACGCCGGTGTAATCATCAAGCGCTAAAGAGCGCTACAGCCAACAAAAACGCCGTCGGTTCACCCCCGGCGGCGTTTTTGTCGGCTGCCTGTGTTTCTATATCTCAGAACATTTGTGGTTCTCAGGCGTTAAGCACAAAGAACTTTTCCACCATTCCCTCGTCGCTCACGCGCACGGCGTATCGATGCAATCGTGCCTGACGCAGCAGAGCCTGGTCGATATCGTCCTGCACCTTACGCGCTTGCTTTTGCAGATCGGCAAGGAACCCGTCGTGAATTTCCGTGAGTTCCTGAGCGTGCTTAGCAATGGCAGCAGCACGCGAAATTTCATGTTCACCGGCCGTTCTCATGTGCGAAGGATCGAGCTTGTCGTGCGCTACCTTCTGAGCGGCAGCAATGAGCGAGCGCACGTCCGTAAACTGGTTGACGTCGCCTGCGACCGCATTGGCGCAGCGTACTTCCTCTTCAAACGAATCGCCGATCGACACGCGCAACAGCGAACAAATGCGCATGAAGCGAACAGTCAGATCGCGCACGTACATATAGGCGATGGCGTGAACCAGGGCATCGTCGGCGTCCTCAAGATTGACGACTGAACCAGCTCTCTTTTCAATCGCTTCGTCGATGCGGTCGGCCTGCTCGTGCATATCCTTGGAAATCTCATCGATTTCGGCAAGATACTCGGACACCCGGTCGGCTTCAACTCCGCTTTTGACGGCCGCGACAACGGCTGAAAGGCTTGCGTAGCGCATCGTCCAGCTTGCGACCGTTTCATAGGCGACATGCTGCGGCAAATCGGCCAGGCGCTTTGCCACTTCCGCGTTTTCCTTTTCGAGTTCAGCGCGCAGTTCGTGCGGCATGCCCTTGGGATTGAAAGCGGCCCACAGGGCGGCCACAAGACCGAGTTTGGAACCTTCCAAAGACATCTTCATGGGGTTACCGAGCACTTCTCCCGTCTCGTCAATGGCTGTCACATGAGTGACGACGCCGGCCGACTTATCGTTGCGGAAAATGCCTTCCTTAAGTGCGGCTTCAAGCGCCGGCGCAAAGCTCACCGAGTAGATATGGCGCTCAAAGGCACTGCCCGGCACCCAGGCGAGCTGGCAGACGTGGCTAAAGAGCGCTTCGAGGCTGCGGCGCGTCTCGTCGGTCGACTCGATTTCCATCCAGTGCTCGCGGTCAATCTTGAAGGCGCGCTGGATGAACACTTCGGGAGAAACAGCGTCTTCGCGCACAGTCGTAAGCGCGAGCATCGTCGGGCGACGAACGTTGACGGCGTCGAATTCCTGCACCTCCTGCGGCTTTTTCACCGCACCGCGCGCCGGATTTTCGTTGGGCACGGGACGACCGCTCTGAATATGCTTTGTCTTGGCAGTAGGTTTGCCGCCGCCCTCCTTACTCAGTCGGCGCAGGACAAATCCCAGCACCACGAGCGCGACGACCATTAAAAGAAGGAAAACACCTGATAGTTCTTGCTGCATCTTTGGCGATCCGAAAGAAAAGCTTTCTCGCTTGGATTGTAGTCCGTTCGGCACCCATGCCGCCTACTGCAAACGCCCGAGAAACATTGGATTTTGTGCGTATTAACGGGCGTTGCGCCGGAGCAATACGAACAACGGCCTTCTCGTTTTTGCTAAGTCTCTGAATCCCCTTCTTTTTTGTTTTCAAATTTACAAAGGCGCCCTGATACAATGCGACAAACAAAAAATCATCGGCCGCCTTTGAAGCTTGTCCCTTGCCCGCTTCGATTGAGACAGGCCCATTTAAGAACACTTTGGGAGACTTATTTTGCCCACCATTGCCAGCGGCTTTCGTCTTGCAAACAACGTCAAAATTCCGTGCATCGGCCTCGGAACCTGGCAGGTTCCCGACGACGAAAAACTGATTGAGCATATCCACGACGCCATCAATATCGGCTATCGTCACATCGATACCGCTTTTATCTACGGCAACGAGGCTGGCGTGGGCGAAGCCATTCGCACCTGCGGCGTTCCGCGTGAACAGATCTTCGTCACAACCAAGCTCTGGAACGCCGACCGCGGGTACGACGCCGCCATGCGCGCCTTTGACAACGCCCTTCAAAAGATGGATCTCTCCTACCTGGACATGTTCCTCATTCACTGGCCAGCCGCCAAGGGCGAACCGATGACCTGGCAAAGCATCAATTCCGGCACCTGGCGCGCCCTCGAAGACCTCTACGAGCAGGGTGTCGTGCGCGCCATCGGCGTAAGCAACTTCCTGTCGCATCATCTCGTGCCGCTGCTCGCGCGAGCCCGCATTGCACCGATGGTCAACCAGATCGAATTTCACCCCGGCTACCGTCAGGCAAGCACGTTCGACTTCTGTGCGAGCCGCAACATTCAGGTCGTTGCCTGGTCTCCTCTGGCGCGCGGTGCCCTTGTGCGCAACCCGGTAATCCTTGAGATCGCCCAAAACCATAGCGTCTCGACCGGTCAGGTGTGCCTGCGCTGGTGTCTGCAACACGGCGCGGCAGCTGTCGTGAAGTCCTTGTCGCCCGAACGGCGCCGCATGAATGCGGATCTTTTCAGCTTCAGCCTGACGGCTGAAGAAATGGATCGTCTCGACAATATGCCGCAGACGGGATTCTCAGGTCTGGATCCGGATCACGTGACGTTCTAAAACGCACTTTCGCTGACGAAAAAAGGATGCTTTCCGTGATGGAAGCGTCCTTTTTCGTCGATGATTTGAGAAGCCTTTACATCTCCAAGCCTTCGGCGATTCGTTTGCCGCGAGGTGTTCCGTAAGTGAGAGCCACACGCGGCGAGAGCGCAAAGTAAAGACTCCAGCCGATACTCCAACCAAAGAGCTGAATCAGACTGAGTTCGGTGAGCGCCAAACCGAAGTACCAGCTTTGCAACATGGCCACACAGGGCCCCATCAGCCAGACGCCGACTACGGCAAAGGCTACAGCGTTGGGCGAGCGCTTAGCGGCAATCTGCCAAATAACCCAGACGCCGATGATGATGGAGACAAGTCCGGGTACTACGGCCACGAAAGCAGCCTGCATAGTCTGAGAGTTACGCGCAAGCATGAACCAGAGCTCGCTCGTCATATAGGCCGTTTGCCACACGAGTGTCAGAAGCCAGCCAATCTGCCCGGCCAGGAAAAGCCACATCACTCCACCAAAACCGCTTTTGGCACGAGGTGACGTGAGAACGGGCGGGCGCGTCTGCGCATAGCGCCCGACAAAGAAAGTGGGAATCAAAACCACGGCTACCGCGAGAAGCCAGCCGACCAAACCTCCGAACATGTGCATACCTTGAGTTTTCCGTACAAAAGTGGTTTGCGCAATTTAGCAAAAGAAATGCACCTTGGCGCCTCGTCTACCTACCGCTTGTGTTACCTGATTTTGTGATGCGGATGTCCGCAACAGCAGTCGAGCTCAAACTCCCGACAGCAGTCGCAGGAATCGGTGTAGGACTCCAACTCCTGCAGAATGCCGCAACTCTTTCCTTCGTGATCTCCCGTACAGTGGCACTCAAGCGCCTGCAGCTTTTGCTTGAGTTCCGTCAGCTCCTGAATGCGGTTGTCGATGTCTCGAATATGCGCGCCGATCGTCTCGTGCACCACCCCGAACTCGCACGGCTGAGCGTTTTCCAAATTGGCCAGCTTGGCGATCTCCTCAAGACTCATGTCAAGCAACCGGCAGTGACGGATGAAGTGAAGTCTTGCAAGGTGCCTTCGCGTGTAATTGCGGTAATTGTTCTCTAGCCGCAACGGAGCCGGAAGCAGCCCCTGCGCCTCATAAAAGCGGATGGTCTCCACAGCCACGCCGGAGCGTTGAGCCAGTTCGCCGATTCTCATGCGTTTCCCCGTATGCGAAAAATTCTTGACACTGTAGCGACTACAGGGTTTTTAATGTTACTCGTTAAAGAAACTTTTTTGTTCGCCCCATGACGACCTCTTCCTGCATCAAGCTCTACATTCCGGAGATGTGTTGCGGTGCCGAAACCGCTTTGATCGAAAAAGCCTTCAAAGGCAGTGACCTTGTCAAGGACATTCGATTCGACACGCTCGCTCGTACCGCCCTCTTTACGCCGGCCAACGAGAACGTCACCGCCGCGATGCTCATCACCATCATCGACTCTGTGGGTATGCAGGCAAACGAAATCCGAGAAACGATCCTCTCGGAAATGGCAATTCGCATCGAGCGCATGCAAACGGACGCCGATGTCACACAGGTTCTTGAGCTTGTCGGGCTTGACTGCGCCGTCGACAAGATCAATCGCGTCGTGAAATTTCATACGGACGCCGAGCACTGCTTTGCCATTCTCGAAAAACTGCAGAAAGCGGGTTTTGACGCGGTGGTCGTCGCCTCCGGCAAAACGGATGCAGCCCAAACCGAGGGCGAATCGATTCCCTGGCTGCGCTTGGGTATCGCGCTCGTCTTTGCGGCCGTTGCGGAAGCGATCGAACTTACGCACGCGCTTCCTGAGTGGGCGATCATGGCCTGTGCCGCCGTTGCCATCGTGCTTGCAGGCTTTCAGACGATTCTCAAGGGGTTCGGCTTTCTCCTTCGCCTGATCTTCAACATGGACACGCTGATGAGCGTGGCCGTGATAGGCGCCGTTTGTCTGGGTGCCTGGCCCGAAGCTGCCATGGTGATGGTGCTCTATGAAATCGGAGAAGCTATCGAAGATATGAGCATGACGCGTGCACGAAACGCCATCCGTAAGCTCATGGACGTGGCACCGGCTGAAGTCACTGTCAAGGTGGGAGAAAGTTGGCAACGCATGAAAGCCGAAGCGGTTCCTGCAGGCTCACTCTATCGCATTGAGCCGGGCGAGCGAGCCGCTTTGGACGGCATGGTGGAGGACGGTACGGGATCGATGGACGAATCCATGATCACGGGAGAGTCGATGCCTGCCGCAAAAACGGTCGGTTCTCGTGTCTTTGCGGGCGCCCTGGCGCTTGAGAGCGCACTTACCGTGCGCGCCACGGCCGCGGCCGCCGATTCGATGAGTGCACGCATCATCCGCGCCGTGGAGGAGGCCGAACAGAAGAAAGCCCCCCTGCAGCGCTTCGTGGACAAATTCGCCTCACGCTACACCCCGGCGGTGTTTGCTCTTGCTATTCTCACGGCCGTTCTCGGTCCGATTTTTTCGAGTGAACCCTGGACAGTCTGGATCTACCGTGCTCTGGTACTGCTTGTTATTTCCTGTCCCTGCGCCCTGGTGATCTCCACCCCCGTGACCATCGTCTCGGCCGTTTCTGCGGCCGCTCGCCGAGGCGTGTTGATTAAGGGCGGTGTGTACCTCGAAGCCGGCCGCACGCTCAAAAACGTCTGCCTCGACAAAACGGGCACCGTCACCAAAGGCAAACCCTCCTTGAGCAACATAACGCTCACAAGCACTGTGGATAAAAACCGGGCGATGCTGCTTGCCGCAAGTCTCGCCGCCATGAGCTCGCATCCGGTCAGCCGCGCCATTGCGGAGCATTTCGCCGAAGAAAACCGCTCGACGCTGCCCGTAAAAAACTTCAAGGCGCTGCCGGGCAGCGGCACGCAAGGAGTCATCGACGGATCGCTCTTTTTCCTCACCAATCTCACCTGGCTAAACAGTCGCGGGAGTGTGACGCCCGATGTGACCGCAGCCTTTGATGCGGCTCACGCCAAGGGGCAAACGGCCGTGGCATTGAGCGATATGTTCGGTGTCGTTGCGGTGTTTGCCGTTGCAGATACCTTAAAGAGCAACTCGGCTCAGGCAATCGCGCTCATGAAAAAGGTGGGACTCACGCCGTGGCTGCTTACCGGTGACAACGCTCGGGCGGCCGAAGCCATTGCTCAAAAAGTGGGCATCGACAACGTCAAGGCGGATCTTCTGCCGGAGCACAAGCTCGAAGTCATTGAAGAACTGGAGTCTAAGGCGCCGACAGCCATGGTGGGCGACGGCATCAACGACGCACCGGCGCTGTCGCGCGCACGCATTGGTTTTGCCATGGGCATCAAGGGAGCTGATACGGCCATTGAAGCGGCCGACGTCGCCATCATGGACGACAACATCGCCAAGATCGCCTGGTTTAAGAAACTATCGGAGTTGACACACTCCACGCTTATTCAAAACATCGTTTTTGCGCTCGGTGTCAAGTTCTGCTTCATGATTGCGGCGCTTGCGGGATACGCCACGATGTGGATGGCGGTCTTTGCCGATACGGGAGTATGTCTGATCGTGGTGGCCTGGGGATTGCGCCTGATGCGATCGGCAGGCAAGGTCGACCGCATGCTCAGTGCTTAGAAGACTATTCTCGCCTCAGAACGAAGTTGGGAATAATTGTCCTGAGCTTCTCGATCGTGGCGGCCGACGGCCATGTTTCGGGCACTGGATCCAGCGCGTTTTCCATGCCCGGCGCCTTGCGGTAGATCTGAAGCGCATATGTGTCGGCGCCACGCTCCTTAAGCCATCGGGCGATCGTGATCAGATCGTCTTCTCCTAGAAAACCCGGGTGCGCCGTCGTGCGGGCTTCATACTTCACGCCTGCGCGGCGGATGATCTCGAAGCTTTCCAAAAACGCCTTGTGAGCGCCGTTGATGCCGGCAACGGCGTCAAATGCCTGCGGATCTTCGGGATTGCCTTTGACGTCAAGACCGACCCAATCGACGAGACTGATGCAATCCTTGAGGTGGCGCGGATAGGCGCCAGAGGTGTGCAGTCCCACCGCGTAGCCCTCGTCCTTTACCAGACGCACAGCCGCGGGCAGCGCCGGGTCCATACAGGGCTCACCTCCCGAGAACACGATGCCGTCGAGCAATCCCTTGCGCTTTTTCAAAAGCGTCTCGACGGAGGCCCAGGTGGGATCACCCTCTTCGCTGCGGCGCGAGCGCATCCAGCGGTTATGACAGTACGAGCAACGCCACGGACAGCCGCGCAAAAAAACAACTGCCGAGAGTTTGCCGGGAAAATCAATGCTGGTAAAAGGCGTTACCGCCGCGACGCGAAGCGCCGCGGCGGGGGTAAGAACGTCGAAATTGAGCACTTGTCCGATCAGCGAAAATGGGCAATGAATGGAATCTTCGCAGTGCGATTACTTCGAAGCGCTGCAGCCGCACTTCGATTCCACGAAGTATTTGCGTTCTTCGAATTCGCCCTTCTTGCCGATGTTGAAGGATTGAACCGGACGATGGTAGCCCATCACGCGGGTCCACACTTCGCAGGGCTGACGTTCGCTGTCCTTGAGCTTGATGGTGTCGTTAGTCTTTTCGGTCATTGCATTTCCTCCTATGGCGCTGCGCGGCTTGTGCTTTGCAGCGGTCAGTCAAATTTTTTCGTTAGGCAGCCTTTTGAAGTTCGCGAGCCTTCTTGGCGGCCAAAAGTTCGGCATCGCACTTCGGGCAGAAGTCGTGACGTCCCGACAGGTATCCGTGTTTGGGACAGATCGAGAACGTCGGCGTAACCGTGATATACGGCAAACGGAAGCGCGTGAGCGTACGACGCACCAGATCGCGGCAGGCTTCGGCCGAGCTGATCGCTTCGTTCATGTAGAGATGAAGCACGGTGCCGCCGGTGTACTTGCGCTGCAGGTCTTCCTGCATTTCAAGAGCTTCGAACGGATCGTCGGTGTAACCCACAGGCAGCTGAGAAGAGTTCGTGTAGTACGGATGCTGCGGCGTGCCGGCCTGCAGAATGTCCGGGAAACGCTTCTTGTCTTCCTTTGCGAAGCGATACGTCGTGCCTTCGGCAGGCGTCGCTTCCAGGTTGTACATGTGGCCCGTTTCGGTCTGGAATTCAACCATGCGCGCGCGGACGTGATCGAGCAAACGCACGGCCAGGTCGTGCCCCTTCTCTGTGGTGATGTCTTCGGCGTCGTCCGTGAAGTTGCGGATCATTTCATTTAAGCCGTTGACGCCGATCGTCGAGAAATGGTTGCGCAACGTACCCAGATAGCGCTTGGTGTACGGGAAGAGTCCCTGATCGATATGCTTTTGAATCGTCTTGCGCTTGATTTCCAGAGAATCGCGGGCAAGTTCAAGCAGGTGGTCAAGTCGCGCAAAGAGCGCCTCTTCGCTACCCTTGAAGAGATAGCCCAGACGCGCGCAGTTAATCGTCACCACCCCGAGGCTGCCTGTTTGCTCCGCCGAGCCGAAAAGCCCGTTGCCTCGCTTGAGAAGCTCGCGCAGATCGAGCTGCAAGCGGCAGCACATCGAGCGAATCATGTTGGGCTTCAATTCGGAATTGATGAAGTTCTGGAAATACGGCAGCCCGTAGCGCGCCGTCATGTCAAAAAGCGGCAACACGTTGGGGCTGTCCCAGTCAAAGTCCGGCGTGATGTTGTAGGTCGGAATCGGGAACGTGAAGACGCGGCCCTTGGCGTCGCCCTTGGTCATGACCTCGATGTAGGCTCGATTGATCATGTCCATTTCCTTTTGCAGCTCGCCGTAGGTAAAGGGCATCTCTTCGCCGCCGATAAGCGGATGCACGTTTTTGAGATCTTCCGGGCAGGTCCAGTCAAACGTGAGATTCGTAAAAGGCGTTTGCGTGCCCCAGCGGCTCGGGACGTTCAGATTGTAGATGAGCTCCTGAATGCCCTGCAGCACTTCCTCGTAGGGCGTGTTGTCCTTGCGGATGAAGGGCGCCATATAGGTGTCAAACGACGAGAAAGCCTGAGCGCCCGCCCATTCGTTTTGCATCGTGCCGAGGAAGTTGACGATCTGGCCGGTGGCCGACGAGAAGTGCTTGGGCGCTCCCGCTTCGACCTTGCCCGGAACGCCGTTGAAGCCCTCCTGCAAAAGCGTGCGCAGACTCCAGCCCGCGCAGTAACCCGAAAGCATGTCCAGATCGTGAATGTGAAAGTCGGCCTGACGGTGGCACTGACCGATTTCGGGCGTGTAGATGTAGTTGAGCCAATAGTTGGCGATCACCTTGCCCGAAACGTTGAGAATCAGGCCGCCCAGACTGTAGCCCTGATTGGCGTTGGCGTTAACGCGCCAGTCGGACTGATTGAGGTATTCGTTAATCGAGCTTTCGACGTCAACCCAGCTCTTCTTGGCATCGCGGCTGCGCGCACGTTGCTCGCGGTAAACGATGTATGCGCGAAGGGTTTCAAAGTAACCGGCTTCATAAAGCGCATGTTCAACGGCGTCCTGCACCTGCTCGATATGAGGCGTTGCCACGCTCAGCTGACGCAGTCGCGGCATCACGAGCGTTTCGGTAATTTCTTCGGCGCGTTCGCGGCCGAACTGATTGGTAGCCTTACCGGCGCATTCGATGGCATAAGCGATCTTTTGAGCGTCAAAGTCCTTTACCGAACCGTCGCGTTTGATGATGTGCTTGATCTCTACTGCCATTTCCTTTGCACCTTTGTTGTTGTTTGTCTCCGACGCCGTCGGCCGGCGCCCTCCTGCGTGAAAGCCGCCTAAAGACATCAAAAAACGCCTCTGCGGGCGTCTTTTTCATGGATCTTAGGACCCACACAAAGAGCCACGTTTGATGGCAGAGTCCAAGGTGTAGTGGTCCAT
>ENA-UPWM01000174-UPWM01000174.1-human-gut-metagenome-genome-assembly--contig:-NODE-174-length-23551-cov-13.598151_pt1 | contig 23551 bp, 17 predicted proteins | sample MGYA00250051_ERZ773379 | MGnify/ENA primary metagenome ERZ773379 (study PRJEB29103, sample SAMN06112020) | human gut metagenome | biome: human gut; feature: ankylosing spondylitis patient; material...
AGATAGACAAGATTCGGAATATTTGCCATCATCGGGATATCCTGCAGTCCAAGATGTGTCACATCGTTCATTCCATAGACAGAACCACTGAACGTAACAATCGTTACCGGGCTGTTGTTGATACATACATCCTGTGCAATCTGATCAAAGGTTCTCTGTACAAATGTGCTATACACACCATAGACCGGCTTTCCGCCATTTGCTGCGATTCCTGCCGCCAGTGCAACCGCTGTCTCTTCTGCAATTCCGACATCGACGAACTGCCGTCCTGCTTCTTTTCGCTTATCCTCTGTAAATCCCAGAACTGTCGGAGTTCCGGAAGTAATGGCAACAACTGCCGGATCTTCTTTGGTATTGCATTTCGTGACAGGTATTCCGATGCCTACGATGGTGGGTATTTTATCGGGGGCGGTGACGAATACCCCCGGATTAGGTGCGGCTCAGCAGGCTTATTCCGATATGTACGGGGTTTCTGATAATACGATCGCCTTGGGTTACGCCGTGGCTTATCCGCTGGGCGTGATCGGTATTATTCTTTCGATCATTTTCGTACGTTACGTATTCCGTGTGAATTTCGATAAGGAGAATGACGATTTGAATAAGGAGGATGCCTCGCATACGAATGAGGCGAAACCGATCTCGCTGGTCGTAAAGAACCCTGCGGTTTTCGGTAAGACGGTAGGGGAGTTATCCGGTTTGATGGATCATCTGGATTTCGTGATTTCCCGTGTATGGCGTAATGATAACAAGCAGATCGAGATCGCTTCCGCCGGTACGATCTTGAATGAGGATGATAAGATTTTCGTGATCACGACAGATCAAGATGCCGAGTCCGTAAAGACATTCATCGGCGAGGAGATCGATATGGAGCGCAAGCAATGGATTCGTATGGAGAGCCAGTTTATCAACCGCCGTATCTTGATCACGAAACCAGAGTTGAACGGCAAGAAGCTGGGGCAGTTGAAACTGCGTAAATTATATGGCATCAATATCACCCGTATCAACCGTGCGGGCGTGGACTTGGTCGCTACGCCGGGCCTGACGTTGCAAGTGGGTGACCGTGTGAATGTGGTGGGTACCGAAACCGCTGTCTCGAATGTGGAGAAGGTATTGGGTAACTCCATGAAGCGCTTGAACGAGCCGAATTTGATCACGATCTTTATCGGCATTGCCCTCGGTATTGTTTTGGGTAGTATTCCTATTACGTTCCCGGGCATTCCGCAACCGGTTAAGTTAGGTTTGGCGGGAGGTCCGCTGATCGTGGCGATCTTGATTAGCCGTTTTGGTTACCGTTATAAGCTGGTTACCTATACGACCCAGAGCGCTAACTTGATGTTGCGTGAGATCGGTATCACCCTCTTCCTCGCTTGCGTGGGTATCAGCGCCGGCGATGGTTTTGTGGATACGATCGTGAACAACGGCGGATTCGCTTGGATCGGTTACGGTTTCATTATCACGACGGTTCCTTTACTGATCATCGGTTGTGTAGGCCGCTATTTCTATAAGATCAATTATTTCACCTTAATGGGCTTGATCGCCGGTAGTACGACGGATCCGCCCGCTTTGGCTTACTCGAACGCTACGGCTGGAAACGACGCTCCTTCCGTAGGTTACGCAACGGTATACCCATTGACCATGTTTTTGCGGGTGCTTACGGCGCAATTATTGATCTTGTTCTTCGCTTGATGCGGTAGTTATAATGGTGCCGTCTTACACGTATACCGGCATTGCCTCACACGTATATCGACGTAGGCCTATGCGAACGTAGGCGTGAGGCGATGTCGGTATACGTGCTGGATGGAGTTGACGCCGGGGAAAATAAAAAGCATAGATGTATTAAATTTACCAGTTTAAAAGGCAATGTTATTCGTAGCATTGCCTTTTTTGTTAGCTTTGTGGGAGTATAATCTAATTAATATCGTGAAAAGAATGAGTGTAGTCAAGAAAAACGCTTATATCGGAGTGGATTTAGGGGGGACGAATATGCGTGCCGGCCGTATCGCAGGGGATCGATTAGTGGCTCAGGGGAACGCCCCGACTCCCCAGGACGCCGCGGATTGTGGGGAGACATTGGAGGCTTTGATAGAGGTGATCCGTTCCGTGTGGGACGAGGGCGTGGTAGCTATCGGTATCGGTGTGCCGAGCGTGGTGGATCGTGAGAAGGGGATCGTATATAACGTAGTGAATATCCCGCATTGGGAAGAGGTACATTTGAAGGAGATCTTGGAGGCTCGCTTCTCCGTGCCGGTTTATGTGGATAACGACGCGAATTGCTTCGCTTTGGGTGAGCGTATCTTTGGCGACGGAAAGACGGTTGATAACTTCGTGGGCCTCACCTTGGGTACAGGCTTGGGGGGTGGAATTATCCAGAAAGGCAAGCTGCTGGCCGACGCTAATTGTGGCTCGGGAGAGTTTGGCATGATTCCCTACCAAGGACAGATCTTGGAATATTTCTGTAGCGGTTCCTATTTCATGAACGTATGGGGCGTGGATGGGAAGGAGATGTACACCCGTGCGATGCGGAAGGACGAGCAGGCGCTGGAGGCTTATCGGCAGTTGGGCGTACATGTGGCCGCCGCTATCAAGATCGTGGTATTGACGGTAGATCCGGAGATGATCGTCTTCGGAGGCTCGGTGACCTCCGCCCATATGCCGGGAATCTGGGATTTTGCCTCGGCTTTGACTGGCAGACAGTAGCGTCCGTCGCGCATGGTGATCACAACGTCCTGCAAATAGCTTCTGGTTGTGCTGTTGTTGATCATGTTGTTCATCTGGGCGCGAATCCTGTCGTTCATGCCGCGCATGGAACGGCGGATGGAACGCAGCGTGCTGCTTGCGTCGTCGGCAATCTCGTCCTCTGCGAGAATGCAGCGCTTAATCTCGTCATAGAGCGGTGTCAGCGGTTCGATTTCGGTGAAAAATCCGGTCAGTGAATCGTCTGGAACTTCCTCTTTTTCTGAGCGGGAAAATGCTTTTACACGCTTGGCAGCCTCTAAGAGGGAACAGATCGAAAGCAGTTCTGCGGCACTTAAGGAGGCACCGATCTCTAAACGTTTCAGCGAGTCATTGACACTGTGCACGCCGGAAAATGAGAGGTTTCCACAACGGAACAGACGGCTTAATGCATCCTTCGTCTGGAGCTGAAGCTGCTCAATCTGGGCTTTGTCTGTGATGGGACGCAGTGCAAGACAGCGTTTTTTTGCTTCCGGACTGCATGCGTATTCAGACAGCTGATTTAAAATTTTATTATATTCTAAGGTTTTTAAAACTTTTTCATTCATAAAACAAAAGTACTCCATCATCGTTTTAGCTGATCAGTTTTTATTATAGACCAAAGTGAAGCTGATGAAAAGAAGAGTTTGGCAGGAATTGCGCAAAAAAAGAAAGTATTGCAAGCGTATGTGTTTCAATTTATAATATAGATTGGTATGATTTTTCATGTATGGATCAAAAAGTAAAACAGATACAAGCTTGATTGCATTTGAAGGTGCGGCAGGAATGTCACTGCCTGGAAAGGAATATCATGCAGGAAAACAAACAGGATAAATATGAATTTATCAGTGAAAAAATAAAGGAAAAACCAGTGAATAAAAAGAAACTGGTATATCACGTATGCTTTGTCGTACTTCTGGCAGTTTTATTTGGAATTGTGGCGAGCGTTACGTTCGTGCTGTGCCAGCCGAAAATAGATGGTATGCTTCATCCGAAGGAAGATCCGACCATCACGATCCCAAAAGATGAACCGGAACAGGAGACGGAAACGGAAGAGCCGGATACGGAGACAGAAACAAACGAACCGGATTCTGAGCCACAGATCGTGTACGAACAGCTTACACTGGATGATTTCCAGACATTGCAGAATGAGATGTATGCGATCGGAAAGCAGGCGAATAAGTTTATCGTGGCAGTGACCGGTGTCAAGAGCAATACGGACTGGTTCAATAATGCCTATGAGAGCAAGGGACAGGGTTCCGGTATTATTATTGCAAACAGTGGTCAGGAACTGTTGATCCTGACTGAGAGGAAAGTCATTGCAGGAGCGTCTTCTGTCTATGTGACCTTTGTCAATGACACATCGGTGGAAGCCTCTATCAAAAAATACGACGGAAATACGGGAATTACCGTACTCAGTGTTCCGGTGGATGAGATTGATAATGATACCATGAATCTGATTTCGGTCGCAGTGCTTGGCAATTCGCTTGCCATTACGCAGGGAACGCTTGCGCTTGCAGTTGGAAGTCCGCTTGGAACGAATTATTCCATTTTGACAGGAAATATCACTTCATCTGCTTATTCCATTTCAACAATTGATGCGAATTATGATATTTTTACAACGGATATTGTGGGAAGCAAAAACGGAAGTGGGGCACTTATCAATTTAAACGGCGAAGTGATCGGTCTTGTCACACAGGGATACAGCAGTGAGGGCGATCAGAATACGCTGACAGCAATCTCTATTTCAGAATTGAAACCGGTGATCGAGATGTTGTCCAATAATAAAGATATTCCATACATCGGTCTGGAAATCACTACAGTTACCAATACAATCGCAAAAGAGAATGATATTCCAAAGGGCGTTTATATTAAGGAAGTAAAAATGGATTCGCCGGCGATGGCAGCAGGACTACAGAGCGGTGATGTCATTACAGAGATTGACGGGGAAGCGGTGATCTCGGTTGATGGATATCAGACAAAATTGCTTTCCCTCACACCGGGCGATGTGGCGGAGGTCACGATTCAGAGACAGGGAAATGATGGTTATACGGAGATTAAATGCCCTGTAACGGTCAGTGTTTTACAGTAATACAAATACATAATTTGGAGGAAATAATTGTTATGAAATATATTGAAAGTCTTCGCGAAGGCGAGAGGATTAATGAGATTTACCTGTGCAAGACAAAACAGTCTGCGCTGACGAAGGCAGGCAAACCTTACGAAAACGTTATTTTACAGGATAAAACAGGAATCCTGGATGCAAAAATCTGGGATCCGGGTTCTGTTGGAATCGATGATTTTGATTCGTTGGATTACGTTGCTGTTATGGGAGATATCACAAGTTTTCAGGGAAATTTACAGCTCTCCATCAAGCGTGTCAGAAAAGTGCAGGAAGGGGAGTATGATCCGAAGGATTATCTTCCGGTCAGCGAGAAAAATATTGATGAAATGTATGAGGAACTGTGCGGTATTATCCGTTCGGTGAACAATCCATATTATAAAAAACTGTTAAGCAGTTTTTTCTTAGAGGACAAAGAGTTTGAGAAACGTTTCAAATTCCACTCCGCAGCGAAAACCGTTCATCATGGTTTTGTGGGTGGATTGTTAGAGCATACGCTCAGTGTGACAAAGCACTGTGATTATTTTGCAGCTTATTATCCTATGTTAAACCGCGATCTGATTGTGACTGCGGCGATTTTCCATGACATCGGAAAATTGGAAGAATTATCTGTTTTCCCGGAAAATGATTACACAGACGAAGGACAGTTGTTAGGTCATATTATGATCGGGGCAGAGATGGTCGGAGAGCGTATCCGCACGATCGAAGGTTTCCCGGTTCGCATGGCAAACGAATTAAAGCATTGTATTCTCGCACATCACGGAGAGCTGGAATATGGTTCGCCGAAGAAGCCGGCACTTGCAGAAGCACTGGCACTCAGTTTTGCTGATAATGTGGATGCGAAGATGGAGACGATTCGTGAAATTTTTACAAATGTACCGGAGAACAGTGTGGAGTGGCAGGGATTCAACCGTCTGCTCGACAGCAATATCCGGAGATCCAGTCTGAAATAGGAAAGAAGAATGAATAAAAACGATATTATTACATTGAAGATTGAGGATATGGGAATTGACGGAGAGGGCATTGGAAAGATAGATGGCATGACTTTTTTCGTCAAGGATGCCGTGATCGGGGATGAGATCGAGGCGCGTATTACCAAGCTGAAAAAGAATTATGGTTATGCGAGAGTGGAGCAGATCGTAAAGCCGTCCGGCTTCCGCACGGAGCCAAAATGTGAACTGCACAGACGCTGCGGCGGCTGTCAGATTCAGGCGATGGATTATGCAAAGCAGTTAGAGTTCAAGGAGAACAAGGTAAAAAACAATCTGATCCGTCTCGGCGGATTTCATGCAGACTTTGTGGATTCTGTGATGGAGCCGATCGTTGGCATGGAGAATCCTTACCGTTACCGCAATAAGGCACAGTTTCCAATCGGAAAAGATAAAGAGGGAAATATCATTGCCGGGTTTTACGCCTCGCACACGCACAGCATTATTCCGGTCAAAGACTGCATGCTTGGCGTGGCAGAAAACCGTGAGATTTTAGAAGCGATCCTATCCTATATGCGTGAGTGCCACATAGAACCTTATGATGAGAAAACCGGAAGAGGGCTTGTGCGCCACGCACTGATCCGCTATGGCTTTACGACAAAAGAGATCATGGTATGCCTTGTCGTTAACGGCAGGAAACTACCGGCACAGAATGTGCTTGTGGAGAAGTTGCAGGCAATTCCCGGCATGACAAGTATTTCCATTAATATCAATCAGAAGAATACGAATGTGATCCTCGGTGAGCAGACCGAGACCATCTGGGGACAGCCTTACATTACGGATTACATTCACTTAAGGGACTGCACGAATTTTGAGCGGACAGGAAAAGCAATCTCCTATCATATCTCACCACAGTCTTTTTATCAGGTGAACCCGGAACAGACCGAGAAGCTTTACAGCCTTGCGTTAGAGTATGCAGGACTTACCGGAAAGGAGTCCGTCTGGGATCTGTACTGCGGAATCGGAACCATTTCTTTATTCCTTGCCGGAAAAGCAGGGCATGTGTATGGAGTGGAGATCGTACCACAGGCGATTGCCGATGCAAAGGACAATGCAAAGCGGAATGGATTTTCCAATACCGAGTTTTTTGTTGGAAAAGCAGAGGAAGTATTGCCGGAATTTTATGCGGAGCATAAAAATGAAAAGACAGATATGCTGCATCCGGATGTGATCGTGGTCGATCCGCCGAGAAAAGGCTGCGATGAAAAATGTTTAGAAACGATGCTTCTGATGAAGCCGGAACGTATTGTTTACGTGAGCTGTGATTCTGCGACACTGGCGAGAGATCTGAAGGTGCTGGCGGAAGGCGGGTATGAGGTGAAACGTGTCCGGGCGGTGGATCAGTTTGCGCATACAACACATGTAGAGTGCGTGACATTACTCCAAAGGAAAGATATCTAAAAATCCTTGAATTTAGGCACTTTGTAGAGTTTTTCAGCTTCAACAGGATTGCTGAAAATCACAAGGCACTTTGCTATTGTAGGTAGAAGAATAGCGGTAGCGAGTGGGTAGTCAGTTGCAATGGCTGGCTACCTGCTTTTTTATATTCCGGTAACTTTATTCAGCAAAACAAAACCAAAGGTCGGTCTGTTAATGATTCCAAAGACCTGTGCATATATGTGGTTGACTGCAATCAGGTTGACCGTTTTATATTTTACAGAAATCTCCCTGACTTTTTAGTAAAAAAGACACTTCATAAACAGTTGACATTCGATAAAAAGTATGTATGCTTTAAAATAACAAATAGTGCAAGATATGAGTGGGGAAGCCGGTATGGGAAGAGAAAAGAGAGGGAAACAGACACTTAGGAAAAAGATGATGGTTGTTATGCTGATCAGTGCGATGTCAAGTATCCTTGCAGTGGTGATTGTGTCATATATGACAATCCGAATGATACGGAATGACAGTATTCAGGAAAGTATGCAGATATATCTGGAACAGATAACGCGGGAGACGGATAGTGCTTATTATGACATGATCAGTATTGTCAACCAGATGAGTCCTAGCGGACTTATAGGAAACGTGGTAGAGTCTTATTTAAGTGCTGAGGATAATTTTGACAAGTATACGGGACAGAAATCACTCAGAGAAGAGCTGGTAAAGCTAGGATATGTGAATACAAAGCTGCTCGGTGTTACTTATTATGACCTGGAAGAGCAAAGTGAACTGATCAGAAATATCAATGTCAGGAATCTGGATCAAGTATATCAGACTATCCCTAATGTAACTGAAAATATTGGAAATACAATCCAGGCTATGCATTTATCCTGCCTAGGAATCAGGGAAAGACCGGTGATATCGGTAAAGCGGAGGGTTTCCTTCAGCAACAGGCAGAAATTGGATATTTATGCAGAGATAGAGCCGGATATGAGTGTTGCGGAAAGGCTAAACAAAGAAAACTGGAAATATACTTATATGGAACTGGATGAGAATGGTATTGTGCAGTACAGTAATAACCCTGCGATTATCCGGGGGCAGCAGCTCCTGTCCAAATTGCCGGAAAAAGAAGAGTATGCGGTGACAAGCCAGGAAGGATATAAGGTCATGGTATACCGCAGTGAGATAGGATATGCGAATGCCATTGCGCTGCAGGAGAATACATATCAGAAAGAAATGAATATGTGGAGACTGAAGCTGCTGGTTATCATCCTTGTGTCGTTCTGTGTTTTCTCCGGCTCTGTCATTTACCTCTACCGGTTAATATGTAAGCCGCTCAATCAGTTTCAGGAACAGCTGCTTCAGATTGGAGGAGGCTCCCTACAGATGGTAAAGCAGGAGTATGGTATCAAGGAATTCGATGACCTGATGCATGAAGTGGAGAAGATGAAGGACCAGATCAGGAATCTTATTGATAACGTTGTGGAAAAAGAAAAAAATATCCAGCGGATAGAATATGAGAAGCTCCTGTTCCAGATTAATCCACATTTTCTGCTCAATACTTTAAACTCTATCCAGTGGATGGCAAGGATGAGCCATCAGGATAACATTACGGAATTTGTGCAGAGATTAAAGAAGCTGCTGTCGTACAATCTGGGAAAAGAGGGGATGCAGACAACACTCCGGACAGAGATTGATATTGTGAAAGAATATATCGCACTCCAGCAGATGCGATATGATTTTGTGATAGAAATGAATGTGGAGGAAGGCAGTTATCTGGAACAGCCAACGGTGCGGATGCTGCTTCAGCCGCTGGTGGAAAATGCGATACAGTATGGACTTGGAAAGGATGAGAAAATAACAATGCGGATCTTTGAAGATAATAGACGGGGATTAGCAGCAATCACCATAGCAGACAGCGGTAACGGACTGACCATAGAGGAGATTAATCAGATTAATGCACCTTTTGATTATAATCTGCAGAAAATGCAGAATGGGAACAGAGGGATTGGTCTGCGGTATGTAAAGGCAATGCTGGATTCATTCTATGAAGGACAGACGAATCTGTTTGTAAATTGCAAAAAAGGACATGGAACCAAGATTACAATTCTGATCCCGGTTCAGGAAGAGTTACGGGATAAAGCTAAAGTGACAGATACCGGTATAGAATAAGAGGGTATGAGGGAATGAGAGTATTAGTTGTTGATGATGATAAACTGGCTAGGAAAGGTCTGATATCCATAATGAACTGGGAAAAATATGGATTTGAAGTTGTGGGCGATGTCCAGAATGGGAGTAAAGCACTGGAATTTCTGAAGGATAACATGGTAGATGTTGTGTTCACGGACATAGATATGCCGGAGATAGATGGGATTGAGCTGATGGAAAGATGCAGAACAGAATATCCGGATGTGAAATTTGTGATTTTTTCAGTACATGAAGATTTCCGTTATGCACAGAAAGCCATGAGGCTGGGAGCACTGGATTACATATCTAAGATAAGCTTTGATGGGGATGACTGTGACCAGATACTGGAGCGGGTGGATAGAAAATATAAGGATAATCTGTTAAAAAAGGAAAAAAGGCAGGAGGATCACGGATTACGCAAAAAGCTGGAAAATGCATGGATGAACACCAGATGGATATATGACGATAACGAGTTTGGCAGGTTGTGTGAAATGACAGGGGAAGTGGAGCTTCGCACTGCCGAAAGGATTTTTGTAAAGAGCCTCCACCGCATTCAGGAGATCACAGGGGAAGAGTATGAATTTCCGGCGCTATCCTCCGTAAATGATATGCTGGCATGGGTAAAAAAATGGAAGGATGAGCTGTACCGGACGTGCCTGCAGACAGAAAAAGCAAATGATATCTATAGCTTTGCAAGGATCATCCTATACATAGAAGAACATGTAGAAGAAAACCTGAAGTCGGAAGATGCTGCGGCGGAGATTGGAATGAGCAGAAGCTATTTCAGCACGAGATTTAAAGAAATGACCGGTGATACATTTCATAACTATGTGATCAGCAGAAAAATGAATGCGGCAGCATGTAAAATGGAAAAAGGAACTGAAAATATCACACAGATTGCATCAGATCTGGGATATGACAATTATTATTATTTTACAAAAGTGTTTACAAAAGAATATGGATGCACACCAACAGAATATGCAAACAGGGTTAAAAAATGTTCGATTTGATTCGGACATTTTTTTAAATTTAAAAAAAAGACTGTAAAATCAGAAACAATATCGTCTAGTGAAAAATATGATTACAAGATAAACTGTCTATAAAAGAAAGGAGGTTTACTCATGTACATTAAAAGGTTTGTGAAACATTATTACATAATGCTGGTACCGGCTTTCCTGTGGCTACTCTTTTTCAGTATCGTGCCTATGTTTGGAATCGTGATGGCTTTTCAGGATTATAATCCGGGACAGGGCATCCTGCATTCCAAATTTGTTGGTCTGGCTAATTTTGAGTATATGTTTCAGATGAGTGACATTGCACAGGTTTTGCGTAATACAGTCACTATTGCTGTGGGTAAGATCATTGGAAATATTATTTTCCCACTGATCTTTGCATTATTATTAAATGAACTGGCATTGAAAAGACTGAAGCGTCCGATTCAGACAATCGTATACTTACCGTATTTTCTGTCCTGGGTTATTCTTGCAAAGATCGTGCTGAACATTTTCGGTTATACAGGACCGATAAATCAGCTGATACAGCTGTTTGGTGGTGACCCGATTAATTTCTTCGGGGAAGCAAAGCTGTTCCAGCCGCTGGTGATTGGTACGGACATCTGGAAAGGGTTCGGTTATAATACAGTAGTTTATCTTGCTGCTATTCTGGGTGTTGATAAATCATTGTATGAAGCGGCAGCAGCAGATGGTGCCGGCAGGTTTAAGAGGATATGGCATGTGACGCTGCCGGGTATAAGGACGACAGTAGCACTTCTGGCTATCCTGTCTCTTGGCAATATATTAAATGCAGGATTTGACCAGATATATAATCTGTATAACCCATTGGTATATTCAACAGGAGATGTTATTGATACATGGGTATACAGGGCTGGTTTACAGAATCTGCAGTATTCTCTGGCAACAGCAGTCGGATTATTCAAGTCTGTGATTAGTGTCATATTGATTGCCCTGGGTTACCGGCTTGCAGATAAATTTACCGGTTATAAACTGTTTTAGGAGGTGATATCTATGATTGAGAATAAAAGCCTCGGATCCAAGATTTTCGATGTTTTGAATGTGGTGTTCCTTGTTATAGTTATGTTGATCTGTATTATGCCTGTATGGTATGTCCTCTGTGTATCCTTGAGCAGCAGGGAAGCCGTTAATGCAGGAAAAGTTGCTTTCTGGCCGGTTGGCTTCAATCTGCTCTCCTACCAGAAGATTTTGGGAGAAGGTGAATTTTTTGGTTCGTTCCTGATATCTATAAAAAGAGTAGTACTGGGTACTGCTGTCAGCATGGTATGTGTTCTTATGGCAGCGTTCCCGTTGTCAAGAACGAAAAAGCAGTTCCCCCATAAAGGAATCTTCATGTGGATTCTTGTATTTTGTATGTTATTCAACGGTGGTACTGTTCCATGGTATATCACTATGAGAAACTACCATCTGATGGACAGTATCTGGGGACTGGTGCTGGGAACAGGACTACAGGTGTTTAATGTAATCCTTGCAGTGAACTTTTTTAAAAATCTTCCATCAGAGCTGGAAGAAGCATGTTTTATTGATGGCGGCGGACCGTGGAGGAATCTGATATCCATATACATACCGCTGGCAAAACCGATGGTGGCAACCATTGCACTTTTTACCATGGTTATGTACTGGAATGAATTCTTCCAGGGAATGGTCCTGAGTACAAGACAAAGCAGTTATCCACTGCAGACCTATATCCAGCAGATGGTTGTAACACTGGATTATTCTACAATGAACGTAGAACAGATTGCACAGGCGATGAAATTAAATAATCTCTCATTGGATTCAGCAAAGATATTTATAGCTATGATACCGGTACTGATTGTATATCCATTCCTGCAAAGATATTTTGTAGATGGTATTACACTTGGATCAGTAAAAGGATAAAAAAGGAGGAAAAGTATGAAACAGAAACAGATTATCGCACTTGTAAGTGCAACGGCACTGGCTGCAACTGCGCTGGCAGGCTGCGGCAAAACATCAGAAGAAAACCCACAGACAACAGCAGTAAAAGAGGCAGAAGGAACAGCCAAAGAAGATCTCCCATTTTCAAAATATGCAGAGACAGTAACTGTCCATCTGGGCGGTTCAATGAATCCAAATGCGAAGATTCCTGACGGAATGAGCTATGAGGATAATTCCTATACAAGACTTTTGAAGGAAGACTTTAATATCGAGGTCGTATACGACTGGGTTGCATCCTCATCTGACTTTGATGAGAAAATGAACCTGTGTATCGGAAGTGGTGCGATTCCTGATTTGATGAATGTCAATGCTGCACAGTATAGGGCACTTCTGAAATATGATATGATCCAGCCGCTTGATCAGTATTTTGAAGACTATGCTTCTGATGCACTGAAAGGATATGTGGAATCCGGTGGAGAAGAGCTGAAAAAATGTATCTCCAATGATAAGGGAGAGATGATGGCAATCCCAGCCCCGAATATCACTGCTGGCGGTATCAATGAAATGTGGATCCGTCAGGACTGGCTGGATAATCTTGGACTGGAGGTTCCAAGAACCTGGGATGAAATGGCAGCAGTAGCAGAGGCATTCGTGACCCAGGATCCGGATGGTAACGGAGAAGCTGATACCATTGGAATCCTAGGACCGGGTAATTCAGATCATATGAATGCAATTGGAGGAAACCAGTTTGGACTGGATCCATTGTTCAGCAGCTTCCAGTCTTATCCACAGTACTGGCTGCAGGATGAGGATGGAACTGTAAAGTATGGTTCAATTCAGCCGGAGACCAGAACAGCCCTGGAAAAAATCCAGAAATTGTATACAGATAAACTGATTGATCCAGAAATGCTTGTCAGAAGCAATTGCCAGGAAGCTGTTTTGTCCGGAAAGGTAGGAATTTTCTTTGGACCATGGTGGTGTGGCTATACAGTGGGAGATGCCACACTGGCAGGCGAAGCAGACTGGAGAGCATATTTTACACCACTGTCTGAGGACGGAAACTATTATACGCATATGGCAGAGCCTACAACGAAATATGTAGTAGCGAGCAAGAGCTGCAAGAATCCTGAAGCTGCATTTAAGATTATTAACAACGAGATTGCTAATGAGCAGCAGTGGATAGCAGATGGCATTACCTCCACAGAAATAAGTACTGCAGATTTATATCCTTTGTTTAATGTCTATGACAACGCAGATGAGATTGAAACATCTTATGACGCCCTGACAAAATATCTTGCAGGTGAGATTACAATGGATGATGTTGACTTCTCAAGACATAAACTGTTAAAGGGTGATATGGAAGCAGTTACTGAACTGAAAAAAGAACCTTATGATGATTTCAGCCTGGATAAATGGAATCTGGACAGTGACCTTGCAAAAACTAAGCTTCCGAGACTTGTGTCAATTCTGGTTGGTGAGGCTCCTAGTGTAAATGATAAATATATACCGGTTTACAATGCATATAATGGTCAGACAGAAACCATGCAGGCAAAATGGGCTAACCTGAAAAAAATGGAAGAAGAAACATTTGCAAAAATTGTTATGGGAAAAGCAGATATCAGCGAATTCGATACTTTCGTTGAAAACTGGAAGAATCAGGGCGGTGACCAGATTCTCAAAGAAATCAACGATGAATTAGGTAAGTAAAAGAGACAGCGGCTGATGGTGTTCATTAGCCGCTGTTCCTTAATAGGAGGTATAAAATGCGGGAAAACAAAGTAATCTACGGACTGATAGGATATGGTGGAATGGGCAGATGGCATACAGAAATCCTGTCAAATGTACCGGAAATTGAAATTGGTGGTATCTATGATATCAAGGAAGAAAAGAGAATAGAAGCAAAAGAAAAAGGTTTTTCTGTGTATGGCTCGGAAGAGGAAATGTTATCAGACCCGGATATTGATGTCGTGCTGATTGCCACTCCAAATGACTGCCATAAGCCGATTGCAATCCGTGCTATGCATGCGGGGAAAAACGTGATATCAGAGAAACCGGTGACTCTGTCATCTTCTGATCTTCAGGAGATGGTAAATGTTGCCAAAGAAACAGGAAAGTTCCTGACAGTACACCAGAACAGGCGCTGGGATGATGATTTCCTGATCATACGAAAGATTGTAGAGGAGCAGAAGCTGGGGCATGTCTTCCGGATAGAAAGCCGTGTGCATGGTTCAAGGGGTATTCCGGGCGACTGGAGAAAAGAAAAAATACATGGTGGCGGAATGGTTCTTGACTGGGGTGTACATTTGCTGGATCAGATTCTGTATCTTTACGGGGATAGAAAAATTGAAACTGTATATGCATCACTTACCCATATTACCAATCAGGAAGTGGATGATGGGTTCACCACAATCCTGACATTTGAAGGCGGAACGGAAGTCTTAGTTGAAGTAGGTACCAATAATTATATTTCCCTGCCAAGATGGTATGTACTGGGTGAAGATGGTACTGCGGTAATCAGGGACTGGCAGTTAAATGGTGAGATCATACGGAAAACGGGCATAACCGAAGAGAAAGTAGTGCCGGTAAAGACAGCAGCAGGTCTGACCAAAACCATGGCTCCGAGACGGGAAGATACAATCGTGAAAGAAGAGCTGCCACATGTGTCCGGAGATATTGCGGATTTCCATAGGAATGTAGCAGCAGTTATAAGAGATGGGGCAGAGCCGGAGATTAAGCTCTTCCAGGTGATGCGTGTAATGAAACTAATGGAAGCTATTTTCCAATCAGCAGAAACAAACCAGGTGATTGATTATAGACAGTATGAATCATAAGTATTTATGAAGGAAAAGGAGAAAATAAGTATGAAACAGATAAAAATAGGAACATGCGTTCCTGGAGCTAAGGCAGAAGAATGGTTAAAGGGATTTATTGGAAAAGGATTTGAGACATTTTCCCTTAATTTCCATATGTCACTGGAAGGGACTGACCTTGATAAGCTGGCATTGAGCACGGAAAAACTGTTGGCAGGTACGGATTCCAAAATCACGACAGTTGGATACTATTGCAATCCTATCCAGTATGCAGAGCATAGGAAAACACTGGAAAATGTAATCTGCACTGCCGGAAAATTCGGAGCTACACATGTGAGTACTTTTGCAGGAGCGTGGGAAGGAAAGCCGGTAGAATCCGCATATGAAGAGTTTGGCAAGGTATTCCGGGAACTGGCTGATCTTGCAGAAGAAAAGGGAGTGAAGCTGGGAATTGAGAATTGCCTTATGGATGGAACATGGGAACATGCGACATGTAATATCGGTTTTAACCCTAAAGCATGGGAAGTGATGTTTGAGGAAGTAAAGAATGATAACTTCGGACTGGAATGGGAGCCGACACATCAGATGGTACAGCTTATCGATCCGGTAACAGAGCTGAGAAAATGGTGCAAAAAAATAGTACATATACATGGGAAAGATGCAACAATAGACTGGGATGCTGTAAGACATAGCGGCATATCAGGCGCAGTCCCATTTGTATGGCATCGTATGCCGGGCTTTGGTGACACGAACTGGAGAGATATCATTTCTATTTTAAGAAGTAACGGATATGAGGACGATATCTGCATTGAGGGATACCATGATCCTGTATATTCCGGAGAACTGGAGATGACCGGACAGCTTCATGCACTGAATTATCTGAAATGGTGCAGGGGTGGAGAATTTACACCAACTCCATGGGCAAAATAGGGAAAACAGATACAGGAGGATTTTTCTATGAAACTTGGGTTTATTACATCAATCCTTGACGGATGGACTTATGAACAAATGATGGATTTTGCTTCAGGGCAGGGATTTGAATGTGTGGAAGTGGCATGCTGGCCAGAAGAAAAAGCAGAAAGAAGATATGCGGGTGTAAGCCATATAGATGCAGAACGGGTAAACCAGGATGATGAATATGCAGCCCATATTATGGCATATGCAGAAAAAGCGGGAGTAGAAATCTCCGCACTGGCATATTATCCCAACGTAATGACGGCAGATAAAGAGAAAAGAAATGCTGCTATTGAACATCTGAAGAATGTCATACGTGCAAGTAAAAAGTTAGGTGTTGGCATGGTCACAACATTTATCGGAAGGGATCAGACCAAAAATGTACGGGAAAATCTTGAACTTGTAAAAGAAATATGGCCGCCAATCATAAAACTGGCAGAGGTATGTGACGTAAAAATAGCAATTGAAAACTGCCCGATGCTTTTTGGTGAGGAACAGTGGCCCGGAGGACAGAATCTGATGACAACTCCGTCAATCTGGAGAGAGGTCTTCAAGATCCTGGACAGTGATAATCTTGGCATTAATTACGATCCATCCCACTTTATCTGGCAGATGATCGACTATATCCGCCCTCTTTATGAATTTAAGGATAAAATATTCCATGTTCATTACAAGGATATCAAGATATACAGGGATAAATTAGAGTCCTGTGGTATCATGGCTTATCCGCTGGAATATATGTCACCTAAGATTCCGGGACTTGGCGATGTGGACTGGGGAAAATACGTGTCAGCACTTACTGATATAGGATATGATGGCTGTACATGTATCGAAATAGAAGATAAAGCATTTGAGGATTCCAAGGAAAAGGTGGAAAAGTCTTTAATTCTCAGTAAAAGATATCTGGAGAAATATGTTATATAACACAGAAAAGTGCAAATAAGGAGGAAATACCATGAGAAAATTAAGAGCAGGAATCGTAGGCTGTGGAGGAATTGCTAACGGAAAACATCTCCCGGCTATGCAGAAAAGTGGTCTCTATGAGGTTGTGGCTTTTTGTGACATCATCATAGAGCGTGCACAGGAGACAAAAGAAAAATTTGGCACAGAAGATGCAAAAGTATTTGAAGATTACCGTGAACTTCTAAAAGAAGATCTGGATGTTGTATATGTAACTACCCCAAACCGTTCCCATGCAGAAATCTCTATAGCAGCAATGGAGGCAGGAAGAGATGTCATGTGTGAGAAGCCAATGGCAAAAAATTATGCAGAAGCACAGAAGATGGTCGAAACTGCTGAAAGAACACACAGAGTTCTCAACATAGCATATCAGAACCGTTATCGTACAGATTCACTGTATCTGAAGGAAATGTGCAAAAGTGATGAATTGGGAGAAATCTATTTTGCCAAAGCACATGCACTCAGAAGAAGAGCTGTTCCGACCTGGGGTGTGTTCCTGAATGAAGAAGAACAGGGCGGCGGTCCTCTGATTGATATTGGTACACATGCACTGGATCTGACATTATGGATGATGGATAATTATGAAGTGCAGTCTGTTACGGGAGCTTCCTTCCACAAGCTGTCTGATCAGACAGACCAGGGAAATGCATTTGGTAACTGGGATCCGGAAAAGTTCTGTGTAGAAGATTCTGCTTTTGGCTTTATCCGTATGAAAAATGGGGCAGTGATCGAACTGGAATCAGCCTGGGCACTGAACACACTGGAGGTTGATGAGGCAAAAACAAGCCTGTGTGGTACCAAAGCCGGAGCTGATATGAAAGATGGCCTTAGGATCAATTACATCCACCATAATACACAGGTAGTAGAGAAACCGGAATTATCAAGCGGTGGAGTAGCATTTTTCTCAGGAAAAGAAAAGTCAGCAGCAGACTATGAACAGGAATTGTTTTACCACATCGTTGTTGATGGGGCAGAACAGGTTGTGAAGCCTGCACAGGCTGCAGTTGTCACACGTATTCTGGAAGCAATCTACCAGTCCGCAGAAAGTGGCAAGACAATCTACTTTGAGTAAAATATGCTCTTATATGCTTCGGGCTGATCTATGGAGAAATGAACATTAGAAATAAACGGATTGAACATAAGGAGTATTTATGGAAATACATGAATTACAGCAATTGCTGTCAGAAATGTCATTACAGGAAAAAATAGGACAGATGGTGCAGCTCACTGGCGCATACTTCGATAAAGAGGCAGTGCTCACAGGTGTTGTTGGCGAACAGTTACCACCGGAATGGATCATTCAATATGCCGGTTCAGTGCTTGGAGTGATCGGTAAAGATAAAATTTATGATATCCAGAGCAGATATATGGAACAGCATCCCCATCATATTCCGCTTCTCTTTATGGCAGATGTTATCCATGGATGCCGGACAATTTATCCGATTCCGTTGGGGCAGGCGTGTTCATTTCATCCGGAACTGGTGTCTGAGGCGGCTTCTATAGCTGCCTCGGAGGCATCTTCAGAAGGTCTAAGGGCAACATTTTCTCCTATGATTGATGTTTCAAGAGATCCCAGATGGGGAAGGATGATGGAATCCTTTGGAGAAGACCCATATGTAAACGGAATCATGGGAAAAGCAATGGTAGATGGCTATCAGCAGAAAGCTGATACCGGAATAGCGGCATGCCTGAAGCATTTTGCAGGTTATGGGGCTGTGAATGCGGGAAGGGAATATAATGATGTTGAAATATCCCAGCGGACATTTCTGGAGCAGTATGTAAAACCTTTCCGTATGGCATTAAAAGCAAAGCCTGCTATGGTCATGACAGCTTTTAATGCTATTGACCGTAAACCGATAAGCGGAAATAAGGAACTTCTTAAAGGGCTTCTGCGGGATAAGGAAGGATTTGAGGGAACTGTAATTTCAGATTGGGGCTCCATAGGCCAGCTGGAAGAACAGGGAGTGGCAGCTGATATGGAAGAAGCAGCAATCCAGGCTTCAGAAGCCGGTGTAGACATTGATATGATGAGTCCTGCCTATATGCTGTGTCTTGAAAAACTGGTGGAAAGCGGCAAAATTCCGGAAGCGTTTGTTGATGAAAGTGCATTCAGGGTCCTGATGATGAAAAATCAGCTGGGGCTTTTTGAAAATCCGTTTGCCGGTCTTGGAAAGAGTGGAAAACTGACTCTGCATAACCGGGAAAAGGCATATCAGCTGGCAGGCGAAAGCTGTGTCCTTTTGAAAAATGATAAGATACTGCCATTAAGCATGAAGAAGAAAGTTATATGGGCAGGTCCTTATACAGCGTCAAGAGAATTATTAAGCCGCTGGTCAATTTTTGGAGAACATGAGGCAGTTGAAACAATAGAAGATGTTTTACAAAGAAAGCAGATAGAAGCAGAATGTATCACAGGATGCAATATTCTTTCTGATGCAGAGTGTAAGGTATGGCAGGTGGAACAGGAATTGTCTGGCAAGCCAAGGGATGAGCAGTGGCTGGAAACGATAACCCATGAAGATACGGTCGTATGTGTACTGGGTGAACATGAATCCCAGTCAGGAGAGGCTGCCAGCAGGGCATTCCTGACTTTGCCGGAAGAGCAGCAGGTGTTATTTGAAAAAATAGCAGAACGTACAAGTAATATCGTGACTGTGGTAATTGCAGGAAGACCATTGGATCTGCGGAGGATATCAGAAAAATCCAAGGCTGTCATTATGGCCTGGAGACCAGGAACTATGGGAGCTGAAGCAATCATAGATATTGTGTATGGCAGAATAAACCCTTCCGGCAAATTATCTGTGAGTATTCCATGGTGTGTGGGACAGGTGCCCATAAGCTACTGGGATGTAAAAACCGGACATATACTTACAGAAGATAATTCAGAAAACCGTTTCACCAGCAGATATATGGATATCCCGAATACGCCGTTATATCCATTCGGTTATGGATTGTCCTATACAGAGTTTGATATTTCGGACGTTGATGTGCAGATAGGACAGGATAAAAAAGTACATATACATTGCAATGTATGCAATACAGGAAATGTTGCGGGAGCAGAAGTAGTCCAGTGTTATTATGAAACATTATATGCATCTGTAGTACGTCCAAAGAAAGAGCTTATCCGTTTCAGGAAGGTGTTCCTGGAGCCGGGGGAGAAGAAGGATGTAGATTTCTTTATTGACCAGGAAGAATTCTCATATTATGGCAAAAACATGGAAACCGTCAGCAGCGGGATGAAACTGCGTATCAATATTGGAAACAGCAGTGACCACCTTGTTTCTGAGAACATTATACAAGCATAGGAGAAAAGAGACATGAAGGATTTTGAAAATGATTTGATTTATTATCCTAATCCGGACCCGGTCAAGGAACCGAGATTTATTTTAAAATGCGTAGATGAATTGGAAAAATCAACAAAATACAGTGTTACCTGCAATGGAACAGAGCGTGTGGTATACCATACAGATTCGTTTGACTATGTTGTAGTAGTAGATAACGAAGCGTATGATCTGGAGATTTCAATCCATACACCATATGAAAAACTTGAAATCCGTCCGTCCAGCTTTGGCATAGTTCCTTCTGTAAAAGGAGAAACAGTCCATATCCATCTTGATGAACCGAGAAAGTTTACTGTAGAGACAGATGGTGGTCTTCATGATGCATTGTTTGTGCTTTGCTCGCACAGGATTGAGAAACCGGCAGATACCACCATCTGCTTTGAAAAGGGCAAGGTATATAATGTAGGAGTTCTTACCTTAAAGTCCAATGATACGGTTTACATAGAGGAAGGTGCTGTTGTATCAGGGTGTGTATACGCAGACCATTGTGACAATATTTCCATTGTAGGAAACGGAATTATCAACGGAGCCTGCTGGCATCTGCCGGACAGTAATGCACACCGTTTCTTTATCTATGCCAAGTGGTGTAATAATGTACTCTTAAAAGGCTTTACTGCTGTAGACGGTCCTTCCTGGCATGTAGTTCCTGCGGCGTGTGACCATGTTGTGATTGATGATATGAATATTATGTCGAGGATTGTAACGGGAGACGGTATTGATATTACGAGCAGCCAGGACGTAGAGGTAAAAAATTGCTTTATCCGTTCCACAGACGACAGTATCTGCATCAAATCCCAAAGATTGTTTGAAGATCCGTCAACGGTACGTGATGTAACAAAAGTGCGTGTTCACAATAACGTGATCTGGAATGCAGAACCCGGTAATGCCATAGAGCTTGGCTATGCCCTCCAGAGCGAAATCCATGACCTGGTATTTGAAGACTGTGATATTATACACTGCCAGTATGAAGGAAACATGGGTGGTGCGGTGATTTCCATCCATCAGGCAGATGGCGGCCATGTTCATGATATACATTATAAAAATATCAGGGTAGAGCAGGCAGAACAGAAACTGTTCGATATCAAGGTTCTGCTTTGCAGATATACGGAACAGCTTGCCAAAGGAGAAATCAATGATATTTATTTTGATAATATCCAGGTGCTGAACGGAGATATCCCGGTCTCCATGATCCGTGGGTATCAGACACCGACAGAAGAAGTGCGTGTCCATGATGTCCATTTTGATAACATTACTTTTATGGGGAATAAGTGTGAAACCTGGCAGGATATGCGGCTAGTCACAGAACTGGCAAATGATATTTATGTCAATGGTGTCAGAACATGCAGACAGATGAAATTCTGAGAATATCACCATATAGAGAAGATTCAAGGAGGGTATTTATGGAACAAAGCAACATACTTTTCCAAAAAGACGGAAAAAATTATCTACAGCTGGACTGTGAAAATGCAAAAGAGCTTTCTATGAAACTGGGGGAGAAAACATATCCATTTACAAAGGATGGGAAAAAGTGGACTCTGGAGCTTCCTTTCTCCACAGCAGTGAATTATGTACAGATCTGCGTGGACGGACAGGAGGTTCTGCTTCCTGAACTGCCCATCGGGCATGGATACTGCCGTTTATATAATTATATTGAACTGCCGGATGGAAATGAGCTGACGGAAATACGGAATATTCCACATGGAACACTGGTACACGAATTTTATATGTCAGGTATTTCCAATAACTGGGAACGGTTTATTGTTTATCTTCCGCCATGTGTACCGTCTGCGGGGCTTCCTGTCCTGTATCTGCAGCATGGATTCGGTGAGAGTGAGATTTCCTGGACAACGACAGGGAAAGCAAATATCATACTTGATAATTTAATCGAAATGGGAAAAATAAAACCATTTGCCCTTGTCATGTGCGATGGCATGGTAAAAGAAAAGTTTGGTTCAGAAGAGAGATTAAACCATGTTCTGCTGGAACGGATGCTGGTAGAAGAGATTATTCCGATGGTAGAAAAAAAGTATCAGTTTGGTGGATGCAAGGAAAAACGTGGCATGGCAGGATTGTCTATGGGCTCTGTACAGACAACAAGAACTGTATGCGATCACCCTGATCTGTTCAGCGAAGTCGGAATTTTCTCCGGTTTTTTAAGGGATTTTATTGAAGGAAACCCGGATAGGGATGTAGTTGACAGAAAGCCTTATGGGCAGATTCATTTAAAGGCAATGGATAATCCGGCGTTTAACAGCTATTTCCATACATTTTTCCGCTGTATAGGGGATAAGGACAGCTTCCTTCCCAGGTTTCTGGCAGAGGATGAAATTATCCGGGAAAAGGGCATTCATGAAATCAGAAGGATTTATCCCGGAGAGCATGACTGGAATGTGTGGAGGCCTTGTTTTACGGATTTTGCGCAGATGATTTTTCGATGAAACAGAAAAGCTTGCAGGTTACGGAAAGGAATGGTAATTATTATGTGGAATGGTAAGAAGAAAGCGGTCACTTTCAGCTATGATGACGGAGTAGAACAGGATAGACGGTTGATCGCATTGTTTAACAAATATGGAATGAAAGCAACTTTTAACCAGAATAGTGGAATTCAGACAAGAGCCGATACATTTACCCAGGGAAATATCGTGATCCACAGGATGAATCAGAAAGATATGAGGGAGCTTTACAAAGGGCATGAAATTGCATCGCATACCTTGACCCATGCTAATCTGAAGGGACTTGACGAGGAAACTGTATACAATGAAATTTCAACAGATATCAGGAATCTTGAAGCCTTCTATGAACAGAAAATAGCAGGATTCGTGTTCCCCTTTGGCACTTATGATGAATCAGCATTCAGAATATTAAAAGAATGCGGAATACAGTATGCAAGAACTCCGAAAGATACACATGGTTTTGCTTTACAATCCGACCTGCTGAGGTTCAAGCCTAGCTTCCATCATGCAGATGCAGACATTATGAGTGGGATTGACCGCTTTTTAAATATGGATACGGATGAACCACAGTTGTTATATATATGGGGACACAGCTATGAATTTGATGTAGATGATAATTGGGAATATATGGAGTCCATTTTGAAGAAGCTGGCTTTTCATGATGATATCTTTTACGGAACCAATTCCCAGGTATTGCTTTAAAAAATAAAAAATCTCCA
>ENA-UPWM01000176-UPWM01000176.1-human-gut-metagenome-genome-assembly--contig:-NODE-176-length-23485-cov-18.114277_pt1 | contig 23485 bp, 20 predicted proteins | sample MGYA00250051_ERZ773379 | MGnify/ENA primary metagenome ERZ773379 (study PRJEB29103, sample SAMN06112020) | human gut metagenome | biome: human gut; feature: ankylosing spondylitis patient; material...
AATGCAAAATTTGAAAAGAGGTGGATGGCTGCATGAACAAGAAAGTGATGATCGGCATCTGCGTCTTGCTGGCGATCGTTCTTCTGGTACCGATCCCCATGCGTCTGAAAGACGGCGGCACAGTTGTCTATCGAGCTGTCTTGTATCAGGTTGAAGACGTACATAGGCTGGGTGCGGTGGATACGGCCGAGGATGAATACCTTGAAGGGATGATCGTAAGAATTCTTGGGATGGAAGTTTACAACAGCGTTGAATAAGCGTTTGCTTTGGCGGACTGAATAGCACATACTGAAAATAAATAGGAGCAAGGCCGAACGATGCCCTGCTCCTGTTTTGCATCCCTGATAAAGAAAGGTTGGTTGACCAAGCGGCAATCAACTTAAAAAGGAGATAAAAATCGCACTGCCGTGGACAAGCGAAACAAGCCATGCTATAATAAAAAATACGTTTGGCCGCTTTCTATATTTAAGGATCGGCGGCTGTTTTTGAAAGGATCATAGCGATGAAGCAGTGCGATAAAAAGTCCCTCCTGACTCTCTGCCTCGGCGCCGCGGGTATGTCCTTGCGGCTGCTGCAAAACTTGACCGGGTTTGAACCGGGCACCGGACTGCCCATTCCCGGTAGTATTCCGGGAATTTTGTTGCCGGTGCTGCTGGCGCTGTCGGCGGTGATGCTGTTCCGGATGAACAGCAAGCTGCCCAAGGGACCGGTGGAGGTCCCGCTGTCACGGCTCCTGAACTGGAATGACAAGGAGGGGCTGTTTGGGATTTTGGCCGGCGGCTGCGTCATGGCATTTTCCGGTGTGCTGGAGATCGCCAATGCGTTTGGACGGACGGTCACGGCGGTTTCTGCGGACGGCATGGAGATCGTTACGGTCAGTGCGGGGGCCGGCCGCTCCGGTGTGGTGATGGGCCTGCTGGCCGTTGTTGCAGGGATCTGCCTGCTGGCAGGCGTGGCCATCTGCCGCAAAACGCCGGATACGGAACCCCAGATCCTGCTGGCGGTGCCGGTGCTGCTGCTGGCCCGGCTGATCTTCGCCTACCGGCTGTATTCCGTTGACCCGGTGCTGGCGAACTACTACCTGGAGCTGCTGGGGCTGATGCTGCTGATCCTGGCCTCCTACCGGCTCTCCGGCTTTGCCGTTCAGGCGGGCGGACCCCGGATGTTCGGGTTCTATGCCGACCTGACGGCTATCCTGGCCGTGACGCTGCTGGCAGACGGACACAGCGCCGCATTGCTGCCGCTGGGCGGCGCCGCCGCTCTGGATGGCTTCCAAAGAGCCATGAGGATGTCCGACATTGCGGAGAAGAAAACGGAAGAATAAAAAAGTGCATGGCCCTGACGGCTTCCGTCAGGGCCATGTTTTTGCGGCAGACATACAAAAAGACCGTCTTTCGACGGTCTCTTTGTATATGATTGGGAAGATTGGATGAAAAGAAGTTTTGTCTCTTGCAAGTATTAAGATACCGAAGAATTATTAAGCAAACCAGCAGCAGTTGTTACAAAAGTATTAAATCAATTCAGGAGCACCGCTTTTTTCCTCGCCCTGCCGCTTTTGCCGCAGACCATTAAAGAAATCCGCCAGCACCGCCTGACACTCCTCCGCCAGAATCCCCCACACCAGCGCGCGCCGGTTGGGGAACTGCTCCACAAAAAGGTTCGTCACAACGCCGCAGGCGCCGAAGGCGCTGTCCCGCGCACCGTAGTAGACCCGGGCTATGCGGGCATTGAGAATGGCCCCGGCGCACATGGGGCACGGCTCCAGCGTGACATACAGCTCACAGCCCTCCAGCCGCCATGAGCTGACAGCCGCGTTGGCCTGTGCCATAGCCTCCAGCTCCGCATGGGAGCTGACCGCCTGCTTTTCCTCCCGGCGGTTCCGCCCCCGGCTGATCACGGCCCCGTCCCGGACGATGACGCACCCCACCGGGACCTCACCGGCATCGGCGGCTTCCCGGGCCAATTCCAGGGCTTGAGACATATAGTATTCATGCGGCTTTGTCATGTGAGTCCTCCTGTATGAAAAATGGTATATTTGTCAAGACTTTCCGTAAACTGATAGTGCCGAGACAGGAACTGCTCCGGCGGTGGGAGGGAGATTATGATGAAACAATCCAGAAAATACGCCCCGGACTCGGAAACGCTAGCGCTGCGGGCGGAACTGCAAGCGGCCCAGAGTGAGCTGGCTCTGGCTTATCGGCAATTCGATCAGGCAACGGCCCCGGAGCTGGTGGAGTCCTGTATTTACCGCATCAGCGCTGCCAAGGCCCGGTGTGATTACTACCTCCGGGTGCTGAAGGCGCGGGAGCCTGTGGCGGCGGGATCCGCCAAGGGAGGGGCTGTATGGACCTGAATCAGAAAATCATTGCCGGCTTGCTGCTGGCTTTTTTTCTCATCACACTGCTGCGGATCTTCCGGACGCCCCTGCGCCTTGCCCTGAAGCTGCTGATGAACACGGCACTGGGGTTTCTGGCTCTGTGGGCGGTGAACGCCACCGCTGCCGTCACCGGTGTTGCGCTGGGACTGAACCTGCTGAACGCCCTGACCGTCGGCGTTTTGGGGCTGCCGGGTTTCGTGCTGCTGTTGTTGGCGCAGTGGGTGCTGTAAGGGTACATAGCTTGTCTTGCCGCGGGGGATGTCATACCAGAAAGAATATGATGTTGGGACGTTTGTCTGGCTGGTTTTCGGCTGATTGTGCATACAGGGAAGCGGACAGCGGAAGTAGTCCGAATGTCCCTAATAAAATTTTATTCATGTGCTCAGTTGGTTAAGGTTCTACATGATAAATGCTGAAATTGGCAATGCAAGGATTACCCTCGCTTTTTTCTATGACGAGGCGGAATGCGTCAGCTTCAACAGCGGGGAAAGATTCAATTCGCTTATGGCCGACAGAAGTTCCCCGGGCAATGGCAGACCATTTTCCGTTCAGGCGTGCTTCTACCCGGTAAGCGCGGATTCGTTCTCCCTGAGTAATGTCTTCCTGAATGATGTAATAGTTGGCTTGTGTACCTTTTTCGGTTTTCAGGGTCAGTGCTTTTTTGTTTCCGCTGATTTGGGCCAGAGGTTTTTCGAAACGTCTGTTGATTTCCTGTCCCCATTCTTGCAGGCGTTTGACATCCTGCTGGGGAATCAAGCCTTCCGGATTGGGAGTCAGACCGACAATCAGTGTAGCATTTCTTCCTACTGATTTTTCGTACATATCCATCAGGTTGCTCAACGGATAAACAGCCTTGTCGTCATCTCCCGGTTCCCAGAACCATTCGTGACGGCCGTTATATCCTCTCAGCGGAGTGTCGGCCATGGCAGGTACCCAGTATTTGCCTTCCGGATCGCCATGAGCGAGCAGCTTGTTGTGATCCTGAACACCGTCGGTTGCATTGCTGTGACTGTATGGATAAGGGAAAGTGGACCAGCACGGATAACCCACTGTTCCGCTTTCAGAGCCTCCCCAACGGAGATCTGCCCGGCTGACATTATGATAGAAGAGACAATTGGGCTGATATTTGTTGACGATGGGTTCTACGTCCGGACCCATGCCTTTGGGATCGTCTGCACCTCCGTCAAACCAGATCATGAAAAGTTCTCCATAACGGGTACAGAGTTCAGTAACCATTTTTTCGCACAGGTGTCTGTACCATATCTGGCGGTTGCGGGCAAATTCGCCTTCTCCTTCCGCCTTGAAATTATGGATACCTAACAGAGAGTTCCATCGGATGCCAATATAAATACCCGGCTGTATACCATATTTGCGGCAGGAGTTGACAAAATCGCGGACGATATCGCCTTTTCCATCACGCCATTTGACGGCTTTCAGGCAGTAGGGGTTTACATCACTCTGCCAGAGACCGAATCCGGTTTCATGAGTTGCTGTAAGTATGGCAAATTTGGCACCGGCTGCTTTCGCTGCTTCGATCCACTGGTCTGTGTTCAGCTGGGTGGGGTTAAAGATGTTGTAGTCTTCAACGGGATTGATCCGGTTGTTCCCTTGTCCGTAAATCTGTCCGTCGAAAACGTGCAGGTCATAATGGAAGACTACTCCCAATTCGGCTTCATGCCATTTCAGCTGATGCGGAGCCGGAACGGGCAGATTAGAGACATTTTGAGCCTGGCATATGGTTGTGGTTAACAAAGCCAGAAGGATACAAGTCTGTTTGATTCTGGAAAAGATGCTTCTTTCTTTCATATTTTCATAAGGTAAAAATTGAGTATTCAAAGATACTTCTTTAAAAAGTAAAAAATGAATATTCCCGGTCTTTTTTGTTCATGTCAGATCAGGATATTCATAAAAAAGCTGGAGAACGTTCCCAAAAGTTTGGGATTGCTCTCCAGCTCGTGTCATGACTATATAGGTTTAATCCCCTTCCGGTAAACTGTTTGTTTCAATTTTCCAGCCCGGATTCTGGTAAATTACAGAGGTTGTATAGTCAGATGAACCTTCTTCTGCGGTTGTCAGACGGAAATGATCGAAGGCTATCGGGTTCAAATACTTATTGGGGTTCCAATTGTATCCGTTGAATGCGATGTTGTTGGTCAGAATCCGGTAAGGCATCATGTAAACTCCGTCAGCTTTGGCTGACACATTTGAATCTTCAGCTCCGCTTTCTTTCAGTGCAATGACGTTGAGGGGTGCATCAAAATTACTTCCATTGAGTCCGGCGTCGGGAGTAGCATAGCGCTTGTAGTTTTCATCCCACAGATTGAATCCTTGTACGTGATAGTTTTGCATCATATCAAGAGATCTCCATCGTTTCAGATCTTCAAAGCGCAATCCTTCTGCAGCCAGTTCAATGCGCCGTTCGCGTCTTATATTATATAAGGTGGAACTTACCAGATTTTCTCCTGAGTAACGTGCCAGATCGTTTTCTTTTGTTACGTCTGTCAGATCAATGGTATGCTGGATTGTATTGGGGGCAATGCCTCCGCGGGTTCGGAGAGCTTCCCAGTATTTCATGCTGTTGGCGTCCAGGTTTCCATTGTTCAGTTCACAGTCTGCTTCCATATAATTCAGGTAAGCTTCTGCTGCCCGGAATACAACACTGGCTGTTGTAGCAGGAAGAGTAGGTCCCTGTTCCGGATCTGTTGTTAATCCTTTTTTGATGGAATAGCCCGTTGGACATCTGTTTTCGGAAATCTCGGTAATCGGGGCCCGATAGTAATAACCTGCTTTATCGATTTTTGCTTCGGTCATTGTGGCAGAGGTAGTCAGCAGATCACCTGGAATAAGAACATTATCCAGCAGTCTGGGATCTCTTCCATGAGCAACATTTTCGTAAGTCTTGTCACCCTGATAGTCGCTGGAAGCATAGATGGGGGTACCATCCTGCATCAGGAATGATTCTACCATACTCCGGGTAAATCCGGAGTTTCCGCCTCCGTTGCGCTGGATATATCCGACAACAAAGTGATTGACAGCCGGTGTCATGGTTCCGTCATATTGTTTCCATAACAGAGCTTCTGTGGAACTGCTCAGACTCTGGCTGTTGAATAACTTTGAATAGCTGGCATCCAGTGCATGGTTGTCTGCTACAATTTGCGCGGCCTCTTTAGCTTGTGTCAGGAAATAGTTGATTTCTTCTTCAATATTGATTGTGAAATCTTTCAGGTAATCTTTGTCTGCTCCTGGCCATCCCGGTCCTCCCGGAACCCGGTTGGTCCCTTTATGATACTTTTCCCAGGTACCTTCAAATAAAGCAATACGACTTTTAAGTAACGCAGCACAGTCTTTGGTCAACCGGTTAGTCATGGGAGGAGTGGCACTCATGTAATGGTAGGCTGAGTCCAGATCTGAAATGATAAAGCGGGCAACTTCGTTTCGGGGACGTCTTTTGCTGGCTTCCCGTACGGCATCATAATTGTCTGCAATCATTTCCTTGATAATGGGAAAATCGCCCAGGGAGATCAATTTTTCGGCATAGATATAAGCCCGGAAGAAGTACATTTCACCCAGATAGTGATTGTTGTTTGCAGAATTTTCAATCTCTCCGTTTTCCAGACGGGGACGGACTGTGTTTATGAAATAGTTGGCTGTACGGATATTGCCGAAGTCCCAGTCTCCTCCGTTTTGTGCCACGCGGGTTTGACCTTTCACAAACAGATCATTGGGAGATGATCCGGCCTGATTGTCACTGTCGTTGTCGTCATCGAACGTACCCAGGCCATATCCGGCATGTACAGGGAATATTCCATACATGTTGGCTGTGTAGGCAGACAAGTCATTTTCGTTGAACAGATATTGGGATGTCGGCACAGAGTCCAGTGGTTCTCTGTCTAAGAAGTCGTTACAGGAGCTGCTGGCTAAGGCTATAAATCCAATTGCCAGAATATACAGTTGTTTTTTCATACGTTCGTTGGTTTAAAGGGTAAGATTAAGACCGAAAGAGAATGTTTGGGACAAAGGATAGGTTTTTCCGCTTGACCATTCGTTGGCTGCTGTTGCTTCGGGGTCAAACATACCGGCAATGCCTGTAAGGGTAAACAGGTTTTCGCCACTGAAAAATACGCGCAGTCTGTCAACATGCAGTTTGTTTGTCCATTCTTGAGGGAAAGTGTAACCGATCTGCAGGTTTTTCATACGCATATATGCAGCATTTTGCAAATAGCGGGTCTGGGTATATTTGTTCTTGTTTCCTTTGTCTCCGATATAAGCTTTCGGATAATAGGAATCTACATTGGGACTGAATACGGAACTTGTGTTTTCCGGACGGAAATAATCCAGGTGCTGTTTCAAGCCTGTAGACTGCCATTCGCCGCCGTCTCCACCCCAGAACAAAGGGCCGCTTACCCACAAATCACGTTTCATGACACCCTGGAAGAACATTTGAACGTCGAATCCTTTCCAGTTGGCTCCTAAGGTTAAGCCGAAGCGGAACCGGGGATTGCTGTTTCCGATTACTTTGAGGTCTCCGTGATTTCCCAAAGTGTTGTTTCCGTTGTCGATGACACCATCGCCATTCAGATCCTTGTACATGATATCTCCGGCTCCCCATTCAGAACCTAATTTGCTTTGGTCGTGAGTACTCAGCCAGTTGTTCATTTCTTCATCTGATTTGGCTATTCCGGCCGTTTCATATCCCCAGATTTCTCCTAAGACCATGCCGTTGTAGTAAGTATTCAATGACATGGATTCATTCGGATATTTGGTCACTTTAACCCGGTTATCAGACAGGTTGAAACCTACATTGTAGTTGACTTTTCCGATACGGTCTTGCCAGTTGATCTGCAAATCCCATCCTCGGTTGTCAAGTGTTGCATTGTTGGTGTTCGGTAAACTGATACCTAATGCCGCTCCGATTTCAGCGGGAGGACCTACCATATCTCTGGTCTGCCGGATATAGTATTCGAAATATCCGGTCAGCCGGTTGTTGAAGAATCCAAAGTCAAGTCCGAAGTTGGTATTGTAAACCTTTTCCCAGGTTAACGTACTGCTGACAACTCCCGGAGCCCCGGCTACGGTAGGATGGACACCATTCATCAGCCATCCGCCTCCGTTGGCTGTCACACTTTGTGAAAGGTAGAACGGATAGTATGAACTTGTGTTCTGATTTCCCAGCATACCCCATGAAACGCGAGGCTTGAGGATATTGATGATATGACTGATGGGCTGGAAGAATGATTCGCGTGCTGCATTCCATCCTAAAGAAAACGAGGGGAATACATTCCAGCGTTGATCACGTAGGAATCGTGAAGATCCATCATAGCGGATGTTGAATTCAGCCAGATAACGGTCGTCATAATTGTAATTGATTCGTCCGAAGAAACCGGCAGTAGCCCAGTCGTATACATAAGCATTGTTTATTTTGTCTTCGCCTACAGATGCACTGATTTCTGGAATGGAAGGAGTGATCACGTTATCACGTTGTGCCGATAAATCACGGTATTTGTTTTCTTCTGTGTTCATACCGGCCATGAATTTCAGATTATGTTTGTTTAAATCCAGAGTATAATCTGTATAAATGGATGTGGTATAGAAGTTTGTATTTGAAAACGAACTGCGTGCAAAGGTTGTTCCGGGGGAATAATCACCGGCAAAGGCCATTGCTACCGGTTGATTGTCTATGTTGTACTCATAAATAGCATTCAGGTTGGTCTACTGGTTTTCATTGATGATTCTCAGACCTCCTTCCACGTAGATATTCCAGTTTTTCAGTGGATGGAGAACCAATTGTCCTTGCAGGTAAATATTATCATTGTGAGTTTTTGCACGACCGCCTTCTGTCAATTGGGCAAGTTTTCCATTGCGCATGTAGTGGCCGTTAGGATCTTTGAATGGCATCATAGGCCACATGCGGGCAATGTCATGATAAAGCAGTCCTCCCATATCGGAGTACAAAGGATTATCCAGATCAAAGCGAATAAACTTTGTATTGATGTTGAAATCAATATATTTGTTGATTTGCGTGTTGACTTTAGCTGTAAAGTTATAACGTTTCAGGTTGTCATTACCATAACGCAAATTACCGTTTTGGTTCAGATAGTTTCCTGATACATAATATTGCAGTTTCTCTGTTCCTCCATTCAGACTGATGTTGTGTTCATTGCTCCATGCCCATTTGAAATGCACTTTATACCAGTCCACATTGTCATTGGCCTTTTCGTGGAAATGCCAGTTCGTTCCGTTGGGAACAGTTGTGTCCGTGATTTTTCCGGCCATGTAATCCTGGATGCGTTGCATCGTTTCCTCAGTGAAAATGATCTGATTTCCCTGATTAACGGACATCTCATTGAAATAATTGGCAAAGCTGTAAGAGTCTAGCAGTTCCGGAAGGTTGGTCGGACCTGAATATCGGAAGTTATTGTTATAATTAACTTGCATTTTTCCGGCTTTACCTTTCTTTGTCGTAATCAGAATTACACCGAAGGCTGCACGTGATCCGTAAATGGATGATGAAGCGGCGTCTTTCAGAACCGAAATATTTTCAATATCATCCGGGTTCAGATTATTCATATTACCTTCAATACCGTCAATCAGGACCAGAGGGCTGGCGCTGGACCCTGTACCAATGGTTCCTGTACCGCGGATATTTACGTTCATGGATTGTCCCAACTGTCCTCCAAGATCAGAAGCAGAAAGGTTTAATCCGGGGACGGTTCCTTGCAGAGCCTGTCCGACCTGAGATACAGGACGGGATTCCAGGACCTTAGTGTCAACTGTAGAAACGGCTCCTGTCAGGTTAATCTTCTTTTGGGTACCGAATCCTACCACAACAACTTCGTCCAAAACTTTTGTGTCTTCCTGTAGTATTACATTCAGAGGGGAGCCATTCCAGACCATTTCAATGTCTTTGTATCCAATGTAGGAGATCTGGATGGTCGTTCCAGGAGTAATGTTGGAAAGGCTGAATTCTCCGTTCAGATCTGTGATCGTTCCATTGGTTGTTCCTTTGACCACAACCGAAGCACCGATGATGGTTTCACCGGAAGCATCTTTTACAATACCCGTACATGGATTGTTTTGTTGGATTTGCTCCACAACATCACGATGTGTGATACCGGCATGTGTCAGACTGGTGGGTAATCCTGCCAGTAGTAGTAACATGCTTACTGGTCGAATAGTTTTAAGCATAGTTTTTATGATTGTATTTTTGCTGTAGCAAATGAGAGTTTTCAGATCGGTAATCTCCTTCTGTTACAGCCGGTTTATAAAAAGTAGTGTCCGCAAAGATAGGTTTGCTCATTGATCTGGCAAGAATTATCTTATAAATTTACATTTTTTATTCGTTTAATGTTTTACAAATATCTTTTAATCAGATATTTATGTTCAGGATTATACCTTTTTTTTACCAATGGCTTATTTTTAGAGTTTTATGGGATATACCTTAGTTTATATAGAGGATGAAATGAAATATAAAAAGAGAAAAAGAACTTTTTTTATGATATTTCGACCAGTAAAGCGTAAATATGTAATGTTTCCAAAACCTTAAAAACTTGTTTTTTCGGATTATTTTTTTTATTTCATTGCTGATTGTATGAGATTCGCTACATTTGCAAAATGAAAGAATACGTTAATCTTGAAAAATAATCAATAGAATCATGAGAAAAACTTTTTTAGTATTAGGACTGATGGGTACTCTGTCCCTGGGAAGTGTTTATGCACAGGAATTTCATTTGCAGCCGACTCCTCAGGAATATCAGGCCGGTCAGGATTCGGTGATGGTTCCCGTGCAATATAGTCTTCAGGCTGAGACTGCTTTTCGTGAAACTCCTGCTTTTCATCTGTTGAATACTTTGTTCCCGAAAGGGGAAGGAAAGGATGGATTCCCTGTTTATGTAGGAGTGAAGGGGGATAAATCTGTCAAGAAATATGTCCGCCGGGTTCCCAAACAGGCAGAAGGATATTATTTAGGCATTGAGAAAGACCGTATCGTTATTGTCGGTGCCGATGAGCGTGGTGCCTATTATGGTGTGCAGACGCTGGCACAGCTGATGACATTGGGCAAGTTGCCTTTGGCAGAAGTGACCGACTATCCCGATGTGCCTTATCGTGGAGTTGTAGAAGGCTTTTATGGTACTCCCTGGAGTCATGAAGCCCGTCTCCGTCAGCTGGAATTCTACGGACGCAACAAGATGAATGTCTATTTGTATGGCCCGAAGGATGATCCTTATCACAGCACTCCGAACTGGCGCAAGCCTTATCCTGCAAAGGAGGCTTCCCAGCTGAAGGAACTGGTGGACAAGGCCAATGAAAATGGTGTAATATTTTACTGGGCTATTCATCCGGGACAGGACATCAAATGGAATGAAGAAGACCGTGACCTGCTGTTGAAGAAGTTTGAAAGTATGTATCAGTTGGGGGTACGTGCCTTTGCGGTGTTCTTCGATGACATTTCCGGCGAAGGAACCAAGGCTGAAAAGCAGGCTGAGTTGCTGAATTATCTGGATGATCATTTCGTGAAGGTGAAAGGCGATGTGGAACCGCTGGTCATGTGTCCTACGGAATATAACAAGTCGTGGTCGGACGTAAAAGGCGGATATCTGACTACGTTGGGTGATAAACTCAACAAAGGTATTCAGATCATGTGGACCGGTAACCGGGTCATTGCCTGCATCGATAAGGAATCAATGGATTTCATCAATCCTTTGCTGAAACGTAAGGCTTATATCTGGTGGAACTTCCCGGTGTCCGACTATGTACGTGATCATTTGCTGATGGGACCGGTTTATGGAAACGGTCTGGACATCAAGGATGATATGTCTGCCTTCGTTTCCAATCCGATGGAACGTGCTGAAGCTTCGAAGATTGCGTTGTACAGTGTGGCTGATTATGCCTGGAATCTGGAGAAATATGACAGCAATGTTTCCTGGAAACGTGCTATCCGTGATCTGATGCCGAATCATGCTGCTTATCTGGAAACCTTTGCAGCCCATAACTCCGACCTCGGAGAAAACGGACACGGTTTCCGTCGGGATGAGTCTGTAGCCTTGCAGCCGGCACTGAAGTCTCTGCTTGCTGCTTATGAAAAGAATGGAGGAATGGATGAGGCTGCATATAAGCAGGTGGCTGAAGAATGTGACAAGATCATTGTGGCAGCCGACCGGTTGCTTGCTTCCAAAGAAAGCCGGGAACTGATTGAGGAAATCAAACCGTGGCTGATGCAGTTTAAACTGATCGGAGAATACGGACGTGAAGTGCTGAAGATGGTTCGTCTGCAGAAACAGGGAGGACAGGAGTTTGTTGCTGTACATGATCATGCCCAGGCTCTGCAAACCCTGATGTATGAAGTGGATGCTACTTATAACCAGAATCCTTATCAGCCGGGAGTGAAGGGCGGAAGCAAATACCTGCTACCCACCTTTAACAGTCTGTTTGAAACTTCTACTCAGCGTTATAATAAGGCTGCCGGTACGACATTGGATTCACGTGCGGTATATATGCCTTATACATTAAGCAGCAACGTCAAACAGCTGGCTCTGCTTCCGATGCGTCAGAAAGGTAAGGGAGGAAATGTCTCTCCGTCAAACGAGGTGATTATCTGGCAGGCCGGAGGTGAAGTTGCGGTAGCTATGGATTATGTCCGTACGCTGGAAAGCTTGCTGGTGGACCTGGGTACACAGGGAGCTGAAAAGAACTTCCGTCTGGAGATCAGTGCTGATGGAGTAAACTGGAAGACAGTTGACTTGCGTCCTGTGCAGGGCCGTACTTTGCTGAGTGCGGAAGTCAGCGGCATGAAAGTGCTGAAGATCCGTTTTACCAATGTTTCAGGCAGCGAACAGAAAGTTTATTTCAAGCAGTTCCGTTTCGTTGAACAATAAAACTTACTGATAAAGTCAGCAGAAGCATTCTTTGCTTCTGCTGAATACAATCATTCTACCACCAGGCCGCTGCTCCGTTGGGATATCTCCGGCCTTCCACACCGATACTGATCGAACTGCTTTCGCCCAGTTTGAAGTTGACCATGCCTCCCAGCCGGTCGGGTGCGAAGTTAGGCAGGGGGTAATACGGGAAGGAACGGTCGGGCATCAGCGACTTGTTGCCGTAAGCGTAGAGACTGATCCGGTCGTTGACCTGAAAGGCTGCAACAGCGGCAATACCTACCTGCCGGTAGTTGATGAATCCCCAGTTCATGTTGCTGGCATAAACTCCTCCGGCCACACTGAAACGTTTGGTGAGAGGGAGCGCATACATAAAGGCGGCATCTTGTCCGAAGCCGGCTCCGGAAGGGGCGTATTTGCTGGGGCTGAAAGTTACGTGCAGTCCGATGGAAGCATTGAATCCCTGGTGAAGTTCCCAGCTTGCATAGCCGTAATCCAGCGGACTCAGTCCGTACATGCCGAAAGGCCGGTAAATGCTGCTCTGGGGAACAGGGGAGGGAATACTGAATTTCGCACTGTCCGATTTCAAGGTATCCGGCAGTGGCTGTATGTTTGGTGATTCCATGATCTGCTTATCGGGCAGGGACGTTTCGGTTTGTGCCTGACAGAGAACCGGAAGAAAGGAGAGTGTCAACAAGAATGAAAGAAACTGTTTCATGGCATTTTTCTTTATTTCTCCAAAGATATGGAATATTTGGAGTTCCTGAATCAGTTGTTGACTCTTTTAATGAGAAATTTACTTTTCTTGCTATTTTCTGATCATCAGGGAAAGACGGAATATTTTCGCTTTCCCTGATGATTTTTTATGAGGTCATCAATGCTTTTTCTCCCGGATATTGGTTCTGTGTCCGTAGATAGTGACGGCTACGAAGCAGATGAAGGGAAGAATGAAAGACAGATTGACGGCCGGGAATCCACAGAAGCTGCCCATATCGATGATGGAAGCCTGTAACGGCGGAAGTACGGAGCCGCCGAGAATGGCCATAATCAGTCCGGCTGCACCAAACTTGGCATCATCGCCAAGACCCTGGAGAGCAATACCGTAGATGGTGGGGAACATCAGTGACATGCTGGCAGAAACGCCTACCAGACAGTACATACCCCAGATGTTTTGCAGCGTGATTACTCCCACTGTGAATACGCAGGCTGCAATGGCCAGTGTTTTCAGCAACAGACCGGGATTCAGATACTTCAGCAGGAAGGTACAGATGAAACGGCTTACGCAGAACAGTCCCATGGCAATGATGTTATACTGCTGGGAGAGTACCTCTGCGTCCTGTTCTTCCATTCCCATTGAGGTAAATAAGTGAGTTCCATACTGAATGATGAAAGTCCAGCACATGGCCAGCATCAGATTTCCCGGCACGATGAAGGCGCAGAAGTAGTGGATCTTCTCCCGGTCGCCGGGACATAGCAGGGACAGATACGCCTCGATGAAGTCATCCCGTAGGATGCGGCAGATGCGCTCTGTATAGGCCCGGTCACCGTAGCCCCCCAGCAGCACCTTGCACAGGTCAGCGTTCTCCTGAATGAAGGCGTAGAGGTCCGTCAGGAAGGGGTAGCCGCCGGTCATGGAGTCCTTGGGATCGTGCCGCCGACAGAGCTCTGACAGACGCTCCGCCATCTCATCCTCCAGATGCAGCAGCAGGTCGTTGACGTCCTTATAGTGGATATAGAAGGTGCTGCGGTTGATATCCGCCTGCTCCGCCAGCTCCCGGACCGAGATGCTCTTGGCGCTCTTCTGGGTCATCAGATGCATCAGCGCCAGCCGCAGCTGCTTCTTGGTCTTTTTTACCCGTCTGTCAATGGTCGTGCCATGCATAGTCAACACCTCCGTATGCTGTAGAATAAATTAACTTTATTCTACCATATTCGTCCCTGAATAATCAACATTTTGTTGGATAAAAGACAGAAAAATTTACATCTTCTTAAACCATATCCCTTCTAATGGGCCGTCCCGCCGCATATGCTGGGAGCAAAAGCTGATAGGATTCGGAGGAGAAGCATATGAATCGTTCCACATCCATGTATCAGGATATGGCATCCCGCACCGGCAGCAGCATCTATATCGGCGTGGTGGGGCCGGTCCGCACAGGAAAATCCACCTTCATCAAACGGTTTATGGAGACGCAGGTGCTGCCCAATATTGAAAACGACTACCGACGGGAGCGGGCCAGAGACGAGTTGCCCCAGAGCGGCTCCGGCCGCACCATTATGACCGCCGAGCCAAAGTTCGTACCAGAGGAGGCCGCAGAGGTGCGTCTGCCGGACGGCACCTCCTTCTCCGTGCGGCTCATCGACTGCGTGGGGTACATGGTTCCCGGTGCCGTGGGGCAGTTCGAGGATTTGGCGCCCCGGATGGTCATGACCCCGTGGTATGACCATGAGATCCCCATGACGGAGGCGGCGGAGCTGGGGACCCGGAAGGTCATCTGCGACCACTCCACCGTGGGCATCGTGGTCACCACCGACGGCAGCGTCACGGACATTCCCCGCAGCGACTATCTGGAGGCGGAGGAGCGGGTCATCCGGGAACTGCAGGAGCTGGGGAAGCCCTTTGTGGTGCTGGTGAACTCCCTGCATCCGGAGGAAGCCCGTCCGCTGGCGGAGGAATTACAGCAGAAATACAGTGTGCGGTGTCTTGCGGTGAACTGTCTGGAGCTGGGGGAAGGGGACCTGCAGGAGATTTTGCGGAGTCTACTGTATGAGTTCCCGGTGCAGGAATTGCAGCTGTTTTTCCCGGAATGGGTGGAGGCTCTGCCGCCGGAGCATCCCATCCCAGCAGGCCTTTATCATGCGGTGGGGCAGGAGGCCAGGCGGCTGGAGCACGTCCGGCAGCTGGAGGGCTGCATGGCAGCGCTGGAGCAGTCGGAGCAGATCCGATCCGTGATGCTGCGGCAGATGGATCTGGGGACCGGCGTGGGGCAGGTGGAGGTGCAGCTGCCCCGAAGCCTGTTCTACGATACGGTGAACCAGCAGACGGGGTTGAGCATCACCGACGACGGCGATCTGATGGAGCAGCTGGTGACGTTGGCGGGCCTTCGGAAGGAGTATGACCATGTCCCGACTTGCCCCTGGCCGTGGCGTCTATCACCATCAGTCCCTTCTCGGCTATGGCGGGCTGCATGCCCGTGGGCTCGCCCACGATAGCCACGTCTGCGGCAGGCAGCAGCGGCAGGGCGCGCCTTATGCCGTTCTCGCCCGACACTTCCTCCTCGGCCGATGCAAGCCATATGGTGTTGTAGCTCTGCGGGCGCGACGTTATGTGCCTGAAGGCCTGCAGCAGGGCAACGAGTCCGCCGCCGCAGTCGTTGCTGCCCAGTCCGTACAGCCTTCCGCCGCATACGTCAGGGCTGAATGGATTGTGCGTCCACGAGCTCACCGGCTTCACCGTGTCGATGTGTGCGTTGAGCAGCAGCGTTGGCTTCGAACTGTCAAATCCGCTGCTCTTAATCCATATGTTGTTGCCTTCGCGGCTGTATTCGTAGCCATATCCGCTTATCGCGCGTGCCATTACGTCTGCCGCAGCGCTCTCGTCGCGGCTCACCGACGGCGTGGCTATCAGCTCCTTAAGCAGTTCTATGGCGTCGTTGAGATATTCTTTCTGTGTCATAATCATTCAAAAAATGTTGTCGCCAGATGGCCTGCAACAGACCGTCTGACCGTTCATAATGCAATTATTTGCTGCAAAGTTAATTCAATATGACGTAAAAACAAAATAATACAGGCACAAGTGTCATGCCATGTCAGGTGCTGCGCCGGGCGGTCTCTGGGGCATGTTTTCGTGCAGCCGGCGCTGCATTGTCCGTTTTGTCAGTTAAAGTGGCGTGTCTTAGATTTCCTTTTAAAGTAAAAAAGCCGATTTTATTTTGTTTTTATTATAATTTAATATAACTTTGCATCTAACAAAAAACAATACGCTTATGCAGACAAGATGTCATCTTTCGGTTCTAATCCACGAACAAGCAAAGAAGTATGGAAACAAGCGCGTACTTATTTACCGTGACTTTGGCGACACGCAGTGGAAGTCGGTGTCGTGGAAAGAATTCTCGCGTAAGGTGAGACATGTGTCTAACGCCCTGCTGAACATCGGCGTCAAGGTACAGGAGAACATCGGCGTGTTCTCGCAGAACTCCCTCCAGTATCTCTACACCGACTTCGGAGCGTTCGGCATAAGGGCCGTCAGCGTGCCCTTCTATGCCACCAGCAGCGAGCAGCAGATACAGTATATGATAGACGACGCACAGGTGCGCGTGCTCTTTGTCGGCGAGCAGGAGCAGTACGACAAGGCCTTCAGGGTGTTCTCCCACTGTCCTTCGCTCGAGCGCGTAATAGTCTTCGACAAGCGTGTTGTCATCAGTCCGAACGATAAAAACTCAATATATTTTGACGATTTCCTGACGCTCGGCGAGAACAGTCCGCGGCAGTCGGAAGTGGAAAAGCTGTATGCCGAGGCCAATGAAGACGACCTCTGCAACATACTCTACACCAGCGGAACCACCGGCGACAGCAAGGGCGTGATGCTTTCTTACGGTCAGTTTCATGCCGCGCTTAAGGCTAACGACGAGGTTGTGCCGGTAACTGATAAAGACCGCATAATGAACTTCCTGCCCATCACGCACATCTTTGAGCGCGGATGGTTGTTCCTCTGTCTTAGCGAGGGTGCAGAGATTGTGATCAACACCAACCCGAAGGAGATACAGCAGTCTATGCGCGAGACTCATCCTACGTGTATGAGCTCCGTGCCAAGATTCTGGGAGAAAGTGTATGCCGGCGTAAAGGACAAGATAGACAGGGCCAACCCCGTGAGACGCAAGCTCTTCATGAAGGCCCTGGCCGTAGGGCGCAAGCACAATATCGAATACCTCAGTCGCGGCAAGCGTCCGCCGCTGTCGCTGAAGATGAAATATGCGCTCATGAACAGGACGCTCTTCAGCATCGTGCGTAATGAGCTGGGACTAGAGCATCCCAACATATTCCCCACGGCGGGAGCCACGGTGTCGGAGGAGGTGGAGTGCTTCGTGCATTCTATCGGAATCGACATGATCGTTGGCTACGGCCTCACCGAGAGCCTCGCCACCGTGTCGTGCGACCATAAGAATGAGCCTTTCACCGTAGGGTCGGTAGGTCGCCCGATCAGCGGTCTTGACATTAAGATAGGCGAGAACGACGAGATTCTGCTCAAAGGCCCCACCATCACAAGGGGATATTACAAGCGCGACGCGCTCAACCGCGAGGTGTTCGACGAGGACGGATACTTCCATACAGGCGACTCAGGCTATATAAGTAAAGGTGAACTCTTCCTGAAAGACAGGATAAAAGACCTCTTCAAGACATCCAACGGCAAATATATAGCGCCGCAGATGATAGAGTCGAAGCTGCTTGTTGACAAGTTTATCGACCAGATAGCCGTCATAGCCGACCAGCGCAAGTTTGTGTCTGCACTGGTTATACCCGACTATGCCCTGCTCGAGGAATACGCCCGCGACAACAACATAAAGTTTGGCTGCCGCGAAGACCTGTGCGCCGACCCGCGCATCAACAAGATGATGGCCGACCGCATAGAGACGCTTCAGCAGCAGTTTGCCAGCTATGAGAAGATAAAGCGCTTCACCATACTGCCAAAACATTTCACTATGGAGAGCGGAGAGCTTACCAATACGCTCAAGATAAGGCGAAAGGTGCTCAACAAGAACTACGCCGGCGTAATAGACAAGATGTATGAAGACGCTGACGCCGTGCAGCCTGAAACACCCGTTAAATAACAGAAAAAACGACAGTAACCCAGATGATAACAAGTGATCAACTGAAAGATGTGATGGAGCGTGCCGAGGCACTGCATCATTATCTTGACATAGACAAGAAGAAAATAGAATTTGAGGAAGAACAGCTGCGCACACAGGCGCCCGACTTCTGGGACGACCCTAAGCGCGCCCAGGAACAGATGAAGAAGGTGAAGGGCATACAGCGCTGGATCGACGGATATAAGGAGGTGCGCACCTGTGCCGACGAGCTTCAGCTGGCTTTCGACTTCTATCATGACGATATGGTTACCGAAGAGGAGGTAGACGAAGACTACGCCAAGGCGATAAAGGCCATCGAAGACCTTGAACTTAATAATATGCTCCGCCAGAAGGAAGACCCCATGGACTGTGTGCTCAAGATAAACAGCGGCGCCGGCGGCACCGAGAGCCAGGACTGGGCACAGATGCTCATGCGTATGTATATGCGCTGGGCTGAGGCTCACGGCCACAAGGTTACAATCAGCAACCTGCAGGAGGGCGACGAGGCCGGAATAAAGAGCGTTACCATGGAGATTGAGGGCGGAGAGTATGCCTACGGATATCTTAAGAGCGAGAACGGAGTCCACCGCCTGGTGCGTGTCTCTCCGTTCAATGCGCAGGGCAAGCGCATGACCAGCTTCGCCAGCGTGTTCGTTTCGCCTCTTGTCGACGACACAATCGAGGTCTATGTCGACCCGTCAAAGGTCAGCTGGGACTTGTTCCGTTCGGGAGGTGCCGGTGGACAGAACGTCAACAAGGTGGAAACCGGTGTGCGTCTGCGCTACCAGTATGTCGACCCCGACACCGGCGAAGAAGAGGAAATCCTCATCGAGAACACAGAGAGCCGCAAGCAGCTTGAGAACCGCAACAACGCCATGCGCCTGCTCAAGTCGCAGCTCTACGACCGCGCAATGAAGAAACGCCTCGAGGCTCAGGCCAAGATTGAGGCAGGAAAGAAGAAGATAGAGTGGGGAAGTCAGATAAGGAGTTATGTCTTCGACGACCGCCGCGTCAAGGATCACCGCACCAACTATCAGACGTCTGACGTGGACGGAGTGATGGACGGAAAGATCGACGGCTTCATCAAGGCATACCTTATGGAGTTTCCGGTTACCGACGAGGAGTAATTCTTCGTCGGCATATAGTGCCGGAGGCAGTCCGGTTGCTTTCTTCAGGCATGCGCATTTGCGCCTCGCCGTCAGGCGTTGCAGCTTATTTTGCTGCCTCGTCAGCGGCATTCGGCCATGCGTCAGGCCGTATGACAATATTTTAAGAACCTTAATTTTAAAGATAATAACTATGAGTCAGAACAGAAAATTACGCCGCGCTAAGCGTGAGGCAGAACAAGAACAGCAAGGCAAGAAAGTCGTTACATGGATATTTGCGGCACTGGTTATCTTTGCCGTGATATATCTTGTTGTTCTAATGATAGGCCAGATGTAATATGAGTGGTCTGGAGATAGAGCGCAAGTTCTTGGTTCACAAGGCCGGCCGGCCGTATGCGGCTCAGGCTACATCGTCGAGCCGCATACGCCAGGGCTATATCTGCAGCGAGCGCGGGCGCACTGTCAGAGTGCGTATTCGCGACGGCCGCGGCTTCATAACAATCAAGGGACCGTCTGACGGCAAAGGCATGAGCCGCTATGAGTTTGAGAAGGAGATAACGCTCGACGAGGCCTCGCATCTTATGGAGCTGTGCGAGCCGGGCATTATCGACAAGACCCGATATCTCGTTGCCAGCGGAAAGCATGTGTTCGAGGTAGATGAGTTCTATGGAGAGAATGAAGGCCTGGTAATGGCTGAGGTGGAGTTGCAGAGCGAGGACGAGCCTTTTGTCAAGCCCGACTTCATTGCCGACGAGGTAACTGCCGACCGCCGCTTCTACAACTCATCGCTGCGCCGCTCGCCGTTCAGTGCCTGGCGCGACTCTTTGCCAGAAGAATTCCGATAACGGCAGCCAGCGTTACGCCCGTGGCATTGGCCGCAAAGTCGAGCCAGTCGCCGCTTCTCCTGCCGCCGGTGCAGTTTTCCTGCAGTATCTCTATCAGTCCGCTCATCATCACAGGGGCGAGCCATGCCCATATAAAAAGCTTCATCGTCTCAGGTGTCTTGTGATGTCTGAGGTATTCAATCCATATTGTTGTGCATGTTCCGGCATACATAACTATGTGTACCCATTTGTCTATGAAAGCCACGTTGTCAAGCGGAGTGCGTGGCGGATAGCAGAAACACAGAATCCATATCGTGGCCAGAAACAGATATGAAAACGGGTATTTCTTTACTTGCGGTTGTCTTAGTCTCATCAATGTCAGTCTTTTTGTGCAAAGGTAGCATATTTCTGTGAAAACCTGACATCGATTGCCGTGAAAACAAGAAGCGTCTCTTATGCAGGCTTTGACTTTTGGCAACAGGCGGGTGCAAGTGGTTAATGGTAACATAAGACATTAAAGTGAAAATTTACTATTATGAAATCAGAGAGAGCAAGTTTTGGAAGTAAGCTTGGAATTATTCTTGCCACGGCCGGTTCTGCCGTAGGATTAGGTAACGTCTGGCGCTTCCCCTATATGGCGGGAGAGCACGGCGGCGGAGTGTATATTATTGTCTACATTGCCTGTGTGCTTCTGCTCGGCATTCCCTGCATCGTCAGCGAGTTTGTGATAGGACGCCGTGCCGCATCCAACACGGCGCGGGCCTACGGCATTTTGTCCGGCGGAAAGCCGTGGATGCTTGTCGGCCTGCTCGGAGTGCTTACAGGTTTTCTGATTTCGGGATATTACGCCGTGGTGTCAGGCTGGTGCCTGCATTATATATATGCCTCGGTTGCGGGTCATCTGCACGGGTCGCCCGACTTCTTTGCAGGTTATTTCTCGTCTTTCGAGACTAATCCCTGGAAGCCTGCCTTCTGGACACTTCTGTTTATGCTTATTACTCACCTTATAATAATACGCGGCATCCGCGGAGGCATTGAGAAGGCTTCAAAGCTGATGATGCCCATACTTTTTGTGCTTCTCATAGTCATTGTCGTGCTTTCGTGCATGCTTCCCGGGGCTATGGAGGGCGTGAAGTTTCTGTTTGAACCAGACTTCAGCAAGGTTGACGGCAGCATGTTTCTCGGTGCTCTCGGCCAGGCTTTCTTCTCGCTCAGTATAGGTATGGGATGCCTGTGTACGTATGCGTCATACTTCAGTAAGGATACCGACCTGATGAAGTCGGCCGCCCAGATAGCCTTTATAGACACCGTTGTGGCCGTGCTTGCGGGCCTCATGATTTTCCCCGCAGCGTTTTCGGTGGGTATCAGTCCCGATTCAGGTCCTTCATTGGTGTTCATCACCTTGCCTAACGTGTTCCAGCAGGCATTCTCAAGCATGCCGGCTGTGGGCTATGTCGTGTCTGCCGCGTTCTATGCGTTGCTGGCTTTGGCAGCCCTTACATCCATAATCTCCATGCACGAGGCAAGCACCGTGTTCTTCGAGGAGGAGTGCAAGCTCAGCCGCAAGCGTGCTGCCACTATCGTAACCGTGGCCTGCTCGGTGATAGGTATTGTTTGTTCGATGTCTTTGGGCGGATACGATTTGCTGACTGTTTTTGGCCGTACGCTGTTCGACGTGTTCGATTTCTTTACAGGACAAATAATGCTTCCCGTGGGAGGATTCCTTACATGTATCTTCCTCGGCTGGTTCCTGCCGCATAAGCTGGTGCGTGATGAGTTTACCAATCATGGCACGTTGCGCGGCCGTCTGTTCGGCATCTATCTGTTCTGTGTTAGATACGTGTGCCCCGTAGGAATATTGCTTATATTCCTTCAGCAGTTTGGCATAATCTGATAGGTGAGGCTATGCCGTTCGGTTTCATTTAGCATCACAGAAAAATGCGTGGGTTCTTTTATCTTAACCGCACCGACCGCCGTGTTGTGGTGGCCGTGCTCCTTGTGGCCGTAGCAGCCGCGGGACTGCTGTTCTGTGCCGGCTACGGCGCGGGCGAGTCGCCTGCAGGCGTGGCCGGAGATGCTCCTGCCGTGGCGTCTGGCGGCAGAAAAGGCTCTGCCGGTAAGAAGGACGGATATGCGGAATATACCGAAGGCCGGCGCACGGAGCTGTCATACTTCGACCCTAACACGGCAGACAGCACACAGCTGCTGAGGCTCGGGCTGGCGCCGTGGCAGGTCAGAAACATATATAAGTACAGGGCCAAGGGCGGAATATATCGCACCAAGGCCGACTTTGCACGCCTTTACGGACTTACGGCGCAGAAGTTTAAGGAACTGGAGCCATACATACGCATCGAGGGCGACTATCGTCCGGCATCTGAGGTGTATGGAGGCAGCACAGCCGACCTGACCATACGCGACACGACGAGATATCCCGTGAAGATAAAGCCCGGCGAACATATCGTGCTGAACACGGCCGACACGTCGCAGCTGAAGCGCGTGCCGGGCATAGGCAGCGGCTTTGCCCGCGCCATAGTGAGCTACGGCCGTCGGCTGGGCGGATATGTCAGCGTGGAGCAGCTGCGCGAGATTGACAACTTTCCCGAGTCGGCCATAGCCTATTTCGTGGTGAAGCATCCTGTGGTTAGCCGGCTCAACCTCAACCGGCTGCCGCTCAGCAGTCTGCGCAGACATCCATACATAGGCTTCTATCAGGCCAAGACCATAATAGAATACCGCCGCCTGCACGGAAGAATAAATTCGCTCGACGACCTGAAACTGTGCAAGGACTTCACGCCCGAGGCCATCGAGCGCCTGCGCCCCTATGTGGAATTCTGACGCCCGTCTTCGCATACAGTGACGCAGGAAAAATACGCTTGTGTAACATATTGATATTCAGTACGTTGCAAAAGGCCATGTTTTGCGCTCCAAAAGACCGTCTTTTATCATGCAAAAGACCACCTTTTAGAGCCTGAAACATGGCCTTTTGCATTACGGCTGCACAGAGCATGCGCCATGACATCAGCCTGACGCTGCTCTCATCTCAAATCCTGCATCAGTGTTCAGCCTGTATTTTTGCCTTATGTTGAGCAGATTTTCGTTATAATTTTCGCCTGCATAGCAGGCTGTGTACAGAAAAGCTGACGTAAAGACGACGGCAGAAAGCAAGAAGACAGCTGAAAACATGAATGGACAAAGTAGATAAAACTATGTTCGGAATAATGCCCGGTTAAGGCTTGTCCCCGTGCCGTGGACTCCTTTCGGTCCTTTGTCCGTGTCCGTATGAGGCAGCCTCTGCCAGCCCTTGCAGCCGTCGTGTTACGCCTTGCGGCGGCCTTTATGCATGGCTCCGCAGTTTGATTTCTGCCTGCATGGCGAGCTTTTTGATTATTATCGTGATTTTAAAGGTAAGATTAAAGCTGTTAATATTAAATATGGAGTTCTTAATACTATTGATGATACTAAT
>ENA-UPWM01000187-UPWM01000187.1-human-gut-metagenome-genome-assembly--contig:-NODE-187-length-23100-cov-11.178517_pt1 | contig 23100 bp, 19 predicted proteins | sample MGYA00250051_ERZ773379 | MGnify/ENA primary metagenome ERZ773379 (study PRJEB29103, sample SAMN06112020) | human gut metagenome | biome: human gut; feature: ankylosing spondylitis patient; material...
CTTTTCTTCAAGGAGAACGGTCTGCACAAGCTGTACGGCACCAAGCCCAGCGACTACCAGATGAGCAGCATCCAGTGTTCGGGCGTGGCCAAAGGTGCGCACCAGAGTCTCTGCGTCATCAACGAGACGCTGTACTACCTCTCGATGGACGGCGTCATGGCGTGGGACGGCAGTCTGCCCACCAAGGTGTCGGCCTCGCTGGACGAAGAACGCCTCAGCCATGTGACAAGAGCCGCCGCCGGCGGACTGGTGGGACGGTACTACCTGCACACCGAAAGCTCCGGCGGGCAGCGGCTGCTGGTATACGACACCGAGAAAGGGCTTTGGCACGAGGAAGACGCCACCGGCTGGGCGATGTGCAGCACCGGGCGACAGCTCTATCTCTGGGACAAAGAGGCCATCTGGGCCGCAGACGGAAGCCGGGAGGCCAGCGGCGAAGAGGACACGGTGGAATACGAGGCTGTGACCGGTGACATCGGACTCGGGAGCCCGGACGACAAGTATTGCAGCCGGGTGACGGTGCGGCTGGACGCGATGGAGCGGACCGTGGTGACGCTCTGGGCCAGCTTCGACGGCGGCGAGTGGCAGGAGATGGGCCGGGTGGACACCGCAGGGAAGCGTGTGAAAGTGAACCTGCCCTTCGTCTCGACCCGTCACGACACCATGCGGCTGCGCCTGACCGGAAAAGGGCAGATCGCAGTGAGGAGCATCGCCATGACGCTGAGCAGCAGCGAGGGTGGAAGAGTAAACGGAGGTGTACCGAGACGTGGCTAGTATCGTGGGACTTTCGAAGATCTCCATGCCGAGGCTGGAGGGGCTGGATACGGCCAGCGCCCGGGAGCTGAGGAATTATCTGTACCAGATGCAGGAGCAGCTGGAATATATTTTGAGCAACATTGACACCGAGAATCTCTCGGGGGACTTACAGGAGAAGCTGAAATGAGCAATTTGAGCAATGCAAGAGCGCAGCTAGAGGAGTGGGAGGCGAAGAAGCCGGAAGACTACACCAGCAAATACAAAGACAGGATAGATGGCGTGATGGGTCAGCTGGACGGGATGAAGGATTTCAGCTATGACCCCACCCGGGATGCGGCCTACGAGCAGTACAAGAACAGCTACACCCGACAGGCAAAGCTGGCCAACGAGAACGCGCAGGCCAACGCCAGCGCCATCTCGGGCGGGTACGGCTCGAGCTATGGCACACAGGCAGGCCAGAGCGCCTACCAGAATGCTATGGCGGGACTGAGCAGCGCCACGAACGGGCTGTACAGCCAGGCGCTGAACCAGTACACCCAGAAAAAGAGCGACCTGCAGAACCAGCTGACCGGCTACCAGCAGGCCGAGGCGCAGGACTACGAGAAGTACCAGACCAACTACCAGAACTGGGAGAACCAGCGCAACTACTATCAGAGCGTGTACAATCAGGCGGCTAGCGAAAGCCAGGCAAAGAAGAGCCGGAGTACGAGCATCTTTGGGACGATCCTGAGCGTTGCCGCAAGCCTGCTGCCGTTTCTGCTGTGAAAATAAAGCGCCCGGCCCGGAAGGGGCTGAGCGGTCAAAAACCTCTCCGTCACGCCTGACGGCGCGACACCTCCCCTAATAAGGGGAGGCTAAGAGGAAAGGAGATTAGAAAATGGGAGTTTTTAAGAGATACAAGGACGCGCAGGCGGCGCAGAAGGACGCGGAGAACGCGATGCCGGGGGCGTACCAGAGCAATTACACCGACCGGATCAACGAGGCGCTGGACAGCATGGGCGCAGCCAGCAATGCGGGCTATGACGTAGGCACGGACAGCGAACTCTACCGGCAGTACCGCGCGGGCGCGCAGGCGAATGCCAGGGCGGCGGCTGAGAACGCCGCTGCGGGCGCTGCCGCGCTGAGCGGCGGGTACGGCTCGAGCTACGCAAACAGTGTGGCCCAGCAGGGCTACCAGCAGGCCATGGCGAACGTGGACAGCGGGCTGGCCGGACTGCGGGACAAGGCCCTGACTCTGTACCAGCTGAAGCAGAACGGCCTCTCGGGACTGCTGAGCGCGCTGCAGAATCAGGACAGTCTCGAGGCGGCAGAGCATCAGGGGGCCGTGGCCAACGCGCAGGACTGGCGGGACTACAAGAAGAGCCGGGCAGACCAGGCGGCGCAGGAGAAGAGCGATTTCCTCTCGAACCTGTGGGAGATGGCGAAGAGTGTGGGCAGAGCCGGTCTGACGGCCTACGACACCTACAAGGGCTACACCCAGCAGCAGTGGGAGAACGAGTTTGCCCGGGAACAGTGGGAGTACAACAAAGAGCGCACCGGCCAGAGCGATGCACTGAATGCCTATGAGCAGGCGTTCAACCTGTACCAGCAGGGAGCGGGCGATGCCGCGAACGCCGTGCTGGGCCGGTATGGTCTGGATACCGGAAGCTTCGACAATTACAGCGGCGCACCCATCACCCGCGCAGACAAGGCGGGTGCGCTCACGACCGCAGCCGGGCTGGCAGGCGGCGGCAGCGACGAGGCTGCACGGGCGGTGCTGGAACTGTACGGCCTGGATCCGAACTCTGTGGGAAATTACAGGACGATCGCAGGACGGCAGCTTGCAACGACGCTGGCAACAAAGAGCGCAGGCGGCTCGGGCGGATCTTCGGGCAGAAGGAGCGGAGGAACGAAAGGCAGCGGGAGCAACTGGACAAACAGTCAGCTCCTGACGGCACTGGGCAAGTATCAGGCACTGAAGGACGGCGACCCGACGAAGGACATCTACGCCGGCATTTTGCAGGAGGGCGGACTGCTGGACGCATTGGCGGGCGGGAGTGCCGGAAGAACGGCAAGCCAGTCGAGTGTCCCGCAGCGGGCGCAGGTGGCGGCGAACGCCATCAAGGGCCAGAGGAACCACGGCTCGGATGACCAGACTATTTTTGACAGCCTGAAGTATCAGGGATACACGGACGACGAGATCTGGAAAGCCTTTGAGCTGGCAGGGTAACAGAAAAGCCTCCTGCACGACCGTGTGCAGGAGGCTTTGGGATAAAGTCAGGCGAGGTGGAGCTGGTGCTTGAGCGCGTCCTGAAGGACCTGACTGAAGTTTACATTGCGTTCAAGGGCGGCGGCATTGAGCCACGCCGGGAGAGTGACGGTGCGGTTTACCGAACGATTGACGCTGGCGAGCCGGACGGACGGCATATAGGCATCGACCAGCACGACCCGCTCGTTTTCTTTAGGCTGGATGGCGGACAGGGCCGAGGGGACGGGGATAGGCTCGCCGTCCTCTTCCAGCCGTGGAGTTTCTGGGTGGAGATGCCCATTTCGCACCCAAGGCCGAATTCACCGCCATCCGTAAAGCGGGTGGAACAGTTCACATACACGGCGGCGCTGTCCACTGCGGCAGTGAACAGATCAGCATGGGCCTGTGTCTGGGTCAGGATGGCCTCGCTGTGGCCGGTGGAGTGCTCGGCAATATGCCCGATGGCCTCCTCTACGCTGTCCACGACCTTGACCGCGAGGATGTAGTCCAGAAATTCGGTGTCAAAGTCCTTTTCTCCGGCAGGGGTGCCGGAGATGATGGAGGCTGCGCGCTTATCAAGACGAAGCTCTACCGGATGCAGACCCTTTGCAATGCGGTCCGGGCCAAGGCGCTGGGCCAGACGGGGCAGGAACTCCCCGGCAATGGCAGAGTGCACAAGGCACACTTCCTCGGCGTTGCAGACGCTGGGGCGGCTGGCTTTTGCGTTCTCGATGATGTCCAGCGCTTTGGAAAGGTCGGCAGTGTCGTCTACGTACACATGGCAGATGCCGGTGCCGGTCTGGATGCAGGGAACCTTGGCGTTCTGAACGCAGGCACGGATCAACCCGGCACCGCCGCGCGGGATCAGCAGATCCACATAGCCTACAGCGGTCATCAGAGCGTTGGCAGAAGCGTGGGTGGTATCCTCGATCAGGCAGACCGCTGTCTCGGGCAGACCGGCCTTTTTCAGGCCCTGCCGCAGAACGGTGACGATGGCGTTGGCACTGCGCCATGCTTCCTTGCCGCAGCGCAGGATACAGGCATTGCCGCTCTTGATGGCAAGGGCAGCGGCATCGCTGGTCACATTGGGGCGGCTCTCGTAGATAATGGCGATCACGCCCATGGGCACAGCCGTCTTTTCAATGACAAGCCCGTTGGGGCGCTCCACCCGGTTCAGCACCCGGCCCACCGGGTCGGGCAGAGCGGCAACCTCGCGGATGCCCTGCGCCATGGCTTCAATGCGCGGTGCGGTCAAGGCCAAACGATCCAGCATCACATCGCTGATGTGCCCTTTGGCAGCAGCCATGTCCTCAGCGTTGGCGGCAAGGATGGCCGCCTGATCGTCTGCGCTGCACAGCGCATCTGCCATGCCCAGCAGGGCCGCGTTGCGGGCGGTGTTATCGGCCAGCGCAAGGGCACTTTTGGCGCTGCGGGCGGCTTCCAGAATTTCCTGTGTGGTCATGTGTTCAGTCCTCCTTGCGGGCCGCAAAGCGGGTGCCTGCGGATTTGCCTGCGGCAATGTCGTACAAAAGCTCCGGGTGTGCGCCGTTGGCAATGACCATATCGGCACCGCTGCCCGTTACCATGCGGGCAGCGCGCAGCTTGGTGGCCATGCCGCCGGTGCCAAGGGCCGAACCGGCACCATCGGCCAGAGCCATCACCTCGGGGGTGATCTCCTCCACCAGCGGGATGAGTTTTGCATCCGTGTGGGTGTGGGGATTGGCGGTGTACAGGCCGTCGATGTCACTCAGTAGCACCAACAGGTCAGCCTTGGCGCAGCAGGCCACGATGGCCGCCAGCGTGTCGTTGTCGCCAATGGAGGTGATCTCATCGGTGGCAACGGTGTCGTTTTCGTTGATGATGGGCAGGGCACCCAGCTCCAGCAGGCGGGACAGGGTGTTCTGAAAGTTCACGCGGCGTTCGGTGTGCTCCACGTCCACGCCGGTGAGCAGGATCTGCGCCACGGTGTGATTGTAGGCGTTGAACAGCCGGTCGTAGGTGTACATCAGCTCACACTGGCCCACAGCGGCGCAGGCCTGCTTGGTGGTGGTGTCCTTTGGGCGGGTTGGCAGTGAGAGCTTGCCCACGCCCATGCCAATGGCACCGGAGGACACCAGAATGACCTCATGGCCCTCGTTTTTCAGGTCGCTGAGCACCTTGACCAGCTGTTCCGTGTGGCGGATGTTCAGCCGTCCGGTGGCGTATGCCAGAGTAGAAGTGCCTACTTTTACAACGATGCGCATGATATCCTTAACCCTTTCCCATTTCCTTTGTCTTATTGTACGAGGCGATCACGGCATCCATCACCGCACCGCGCAGGCCGTGCTCTTCCAGCACGCGCACGCCCTGAATGGTGCTGCCGCCGGGGCTGCATACAGCATCCTTGAGTTCGCCGGGATGCTTTCCGCTTTCCAGCACCAGCTTTGCGCTGCCCAGAACCATCTGCGCGGCATATTCCTGCGCTTTGGCGCGGGGCAGGCCGCAGGCCACGCCGCCATCGGCCAGAGCCTCAATAAACTGGTACACCCATGCCGGGCCGCAGCCGGAAACGCAGCTGGCAGCATCGATCAGACTTTCCGGCACGGCGTCCAGACGGCCCGCAGGAGCCATGATCTTGAGGAAGGCTTCTTCTTCCTCAGCGGTGACATTGCTGGAACAGTACTGGATCATACCCTCGCCCACCGAAGCCGGGGTGTTAGGCATGATGCGGATCACAGGAAAGTCCTCACCGGCCATCTCCTGAATACGGGCGATCGAAAGGCCCGCTGCCATGCTGCACAGCACAAAACGGCTGGGGCGCTCGTCCAGCGTGAATCTGAGCGGCTCCAGCAGTGCTTCCATCATCTGGGGCTTTACCGCCAGAAAGATCAGGTCGCAGTCACCGGCCACCTCGGCATTGGTGGCTGTTTTGCAGCCCAGTTCTTTGGCCAGTGCCTGTGCCTTGGCCGCAGTGCGGTTTGCCAGAAAAACCTTCTTAGGGTCAACAGCTTTGCAGACGGCATCGGCCAGTTTGAACGGTTATTTGACCTGAGGGAGGAAGAATATGGCAGCACGGACGAACAAGCGTGATCCACGCGCGGCACGGACACTCAGGCGTATCAGTTTTGTCCGTGAGGTCAAACAATCCTTCCTGATCATCTGCGAGGGGGTAAATACGGAACCGGATTATTTCAATGCATTTCGCCTGACTTCCGCCAATATTAAAGCGGTAGGCCAGGGACTCAATACGGTAGGTCTTGTCCAAAAGGCTTTACGGATGAAAGAAGAAGAGCGGAAGAAAGGACGCGAGTATGACCAGTGCTGGGTGGTATTTGACAAGGATGACTTTCCCGATCGGGACTTCAACCGGGCTATCGGTATGGCGGAAGCCGGTGGCATGAGGGTGGCATACAGCAACCAGGCTTTCGAGTATTGGTTCTTGCTGCACTATAACCTGGTACAAGGCCCGATGCACAGAAATCAATATGAAACAAAGCTATCCGGCTTGTTGGGCTTCTCCTACAACAAGGAAGCCGGTACAGGCGGTCGTGTTTTCAGGGAGCTGGGCGGTAAACAGGCTCAGGCCATCACGAACGCAAAAGCCGTATTGCGCCGAATGGAGGGAATACCGCCGGCACAGGCGGAATCTTCGACAACTAAAACAGCGCAAACTGCGCACGATAAGATTCTTGCTGATACTAAAGCAGAACAAGATCAAATTGTGAAAACTGCTAAAGAAGCTATTGCTCTTGAGAAAAAGCAGGCTCTCAGCGAAATTCGCGCCCATGTTATCAATCTTAGCCTGGTTGCTGCCAGCAAGATTGTTGAACAAAAATTAGGCTCTGAAGAAGACAAAAAATTAGCAGGCGATATTGTTGATGCTGTATTGAAACAATAATTTGCTTGTTGCTCAATAGGCCGGACGAAATTAACACCGCCCTTTAGCGAAAGGCGGTAATAATGAGAGCCGGTATACGGAGGTGATTGGTACAATTATGAAGAGTGAAGAAAATATTGCTTTAATTAAGCAAGAATTGTCCGACTTCAAAATTGATCTTGGTTCTATTAAAGAACTCTTAGATGTAAAAGTTACTACAGCTAAAAAATTAACTGTAGATGAGTATCAATCCATTTCTGCAATTCTTACCGAAAAGTTAGGCCGCGACATTTTCCTTAATAAAAATGTTGATCCTTCTATTCTCGGTGGTATCATCGTTCAAATTGGCGACAAAGTATATGATGCTTCCGCACTTCGTAAACTGAAGAAAATGGAAGTTGTTATGAATGGTATTGACGTTCATGACTATGCTTTGGAAAAACCAGAAGCAATGACTGATGCTCTCAGCGAAAAGCTGGAGAATTACAATGTGGATGTTAACTTAGAAGAGGTCGGTATAGTTGAAAAAATCGGTGACGGCATCGCTACCGTTATCGGTATGAAAAACGCTATGGCCGGCGAATTGGTTGAATTGCCGAACAATGTTTCCGGTATGGTACTGAATCTGAATCCTGACTCTGTTGGTATCGTTTTAATGGGTGGCGAAACCCTCATTAAAGAAGGCGATTTGGTTCGCCGTACCGGCAATATCATGGATGTTCCTGTAGGCGAAGCTTTGCTGGGTCGTGTTGTCAGTGCTATTGGTGCTCCTATCGATGGCAAGGGCGAGATAGCTTATGCAGAAAAACGCCCTGTTGAATCTCCTGCTCATGGTATTGCGGATCGTGAATCTGTTGATACTCCGCTGCAAACTGGTATCAAATGTATCGATGCTCTCGTCCCTATCGGACGTGGTCAGCGCGAACTTATTATCGGTGACCGTGGCACAGGCAAAACTGCTGTTGCTATTGATACTATTATTAACCAAAAAGGCCTCGGTGTTATCTGCATTTATGTAGCTATCGGACAAAAGGCTTCCAACGTAGCACGTATCGTTCGTACTTTGGAACAGCACGGCGCTATGGATTATACTATCATCGTTGCAGCTACTGCTGCTGATTCTGCTCCTTTGCAGTATCTGGCTCCTTATGCTGGTGTAACAATGGCAGAATACTTTATGGATCAGGGCAAAGATGTACTTTGTGTATATGACGATTTGTCTAAACATGCTGTTGCTTATCGTGCTATGTCCCTGCTGCTCCGCCGTCCTCCAGGACGTGAAGCATATCCCGGTGATGTATTCTACTTGCATTCCCGTTTGTTGGAACGTGCTGCTAAATTGAATAAAGAACTTGGAAATGGTTCTATCACCGCATTGCCTATCATCGAAACACTGGCTGGTGACGTTGGCGGCTTTATTCCTACTAACGTAATTTCTATTACTGACGGTCAGATCTTCCTGGAATCTGAATTATTCTATTCCGGTATCCGTCCGGCAATTAACTCAGGTTTGTCCGTATCCCGTGTAGGCGGCGCGGCTCAAATCAAAGCAATGAAATCCGTCGCAGGTACTCTGCGTTTGGACTTGGCACAATATCGTGAGCTTGCAGCGTTCGCTCAGTTTGCTTCCGATCTTGATAAAGCTACCAAAGCTCAGCTGGATCGCGGCCAACGTTTGACTGAAATACTGAAGCAAGGCCAGTATGTGCCGTTGCCGGTAGAAAAACAAGTTATGGCTATCTACCTCGGTACTAAAGGTTATTTAGATGATGTTGCAGTAAAAGACATCACTCGCATGGAAAGTGAATTCCTTGATTTCATGGATGCAAACCATCCTGAAATTGGTGCTTCCATCCGTGACGAAAAGAAAATCACCGACGAAAATGAAGCAGCTTTGAAAAAAGCGATCGTTGAGTTCAAGGATACCTTTATTGTCAGTGAAGGTAGGTGATTGACTGATGGCTACTGCACGCGAGATTCATCGCCACATGAAAGGCATCAAAAATATTGGTCAGATCACTAAAGCTATGAAAATGGTTGCTGCCGCCCGATTGCGTAAAGCGCAGGAAAAAGCAGGCTCCAGCCGCCCATATGCTTTGAAGATCAAAGAAGTATTGGCTAATATTGTTTGTGATAAGGGCATGGTGGCCGGATTAGACGCCAAAAAGCATCCTTTGCTGCAAAAACGCGAAGTCAAAAAAATCGGCTATTTGGTTGTATGTTCTGATAAAGGTCTTGCCGGTGCTTATAGCAGTAATGCTTTAAAAAAGGCAGTTGCCGAGATTTCTGAAATTGAAGGAGACGTAGTTATTATCACCAGTGGACGCAGAGCAAGAGATTTCTTTACGCGTCGTGGTTATAATGTTATTTCTTCGCATCTTGGCTTCTCTGATAAACCCAGTTACAATGATGCTGTGGCTATCGCTACCGATGCGGCTGAACGTTTCGGTGATATGCAGTTTGATGAATTGCATATTGTTTTCACTTTATTTAAAACCGCTCTGTCGCAAATTCCGACAAGCGATATCATCCTTCCGGTAGAACCACCGGAAAAAGAAACCGGTGTAACTAAGAAAAGTGTTGAATACCTTTTCTTACCCGAAGCTGAAGAAATTTTGAAGGTTTTGGCACCGCGTTATCTTGAAACTATTGTTTATGCCGCACTGGTACAATCTGCTGCCAGTGAATTGGGCGCTAGAATGACCGCGATGTCTTCTGCTACGGATAATGCCGGCAAGCTGGTTAAGAATCTGGAACTGTCTTATAATAAGGCACGTCAGGCACTTATTACCCGTGAGCTCAGCGAAATCTGCGGCGGCGCCGAAGCATTGAAACAACAATAAGAATAATTCGTAGGGAGGCTAAAACCTTGAATACTGGTAGAATAGTACAAGTTGTTGGCCCTGTTGTTGACATTGAATTCCCTCCGAAAAGTATGCCTGCAATCCTGAACGCTATCAAAATCGATGGTACAACTGACGATGGTAAAGTGAAAATTCACCTTACCTGTGAAGTTATGCAGCATATCGGCTACAATGTAGTCCGTGCGGTTGCAATGAGTTCTACCGATGGTCTTGTTCGTGGAATGGAAGCTGTTGATACCGGTGCACCAATCAGTGTTCCGGTTGGTCCTGGTACTTTGGGCCGCATATTTAACGTATTGGGTGAAACTGTTGACCACGACGAGAGAAAAGTTGATGCTGCCGACTACTGGCCTATCCATAGACCGGCTCCGACTTTCGACCAACAAGCTACAACAACTAAAATTTTAGAAACCGGCATTAAAGTCGTTGACTTGATCGCTCCGTATGCACTTGGCGGTAAGATCGGTCTGTTTGGCGGCGCAGGTGTTGGTAAAACAGTTATTATCATGGAGCTCATCCATAATATCGCTACCGCTCATGGTGGTTATTCCGTATTTGCAGGCGTTGGTGAACGTACACGTGAAGGCAACGACTTGTGGTGCGAAATGAAAGAATCAGGAGTTATCGATAAGACAGCTCTTGTTTACGGTCAGATGAACGAGCCTCCTGGAGCTCGTATGCGTGTAGGCTTGACCGGTTTGACTATGGCGGAATATTTCCGTGATGTTGGCGGCCAGGACGTACTGCTCTTTGTTGATAACATTTTCCGCTTTATCCAGGCTGGTTCCGAAGTATCCGCATTGCTTGGCCGTATGCCGTCTGCAGTAGGTTATCAGCCTACTTTAGCTAATGACATCGGTGCTTTGCAAGAACGTATTACTTCCACTAAGACTGGATCTATTACCTCTGTACAGGCTGTATATGTGCCTGCGGATGACTTGACTGACCCTGCTCCTGCAGGAACATTCGCTCATTTGGACGCTACCACTGTACTTTCCCGTCAAATTGCAGAGCTTGGTATTTATCCGGCAGTTGACCCGCTTGACTCCACCAGCCGTATCCTTGATCCGCTGGTTATCGGTGAAGAGCACTATAATGTAGCTCGTGGCGTACAAGCTATTTTGCAACGTTACAAAGAATTGCAGGATATTATCGCAATTCTTGGTATGGAAGAATTGAGCGAGGACGACAAGCTGACTGTTGCCCGTGCTCGTAAAATCCAAAAATTCCTCAGCCAAGCATTCTTTGTTGCTGAACAATTTACCGGTACTCCCGGTCAATATGTTCCGCTGAAAGAAACAATCCGCGGCTTCAAAGAAATCCTGGAAGGCAAACATGATGATTTGCCGGAAGGTGCTTTCTATATGGTTGGTACCATTGATGATGCCGTTGCTAAAGCTGAGACTATGAAGGCTGAATAATGGCTAATTGTATGCAATTAGAAATTGTCACTCCGGATAAATTGCTTTTCAGCTCCGATGAAATTGTATACTTGGGCCTCCGCACTAATGATGGCGGTATTGGCATCGAGGCTAACCACATTCCTGTTATTGCCAGCTTGGACATCGCGCCGATGAAATATCGTCTGGCAGATGGCACAGAAGGTTATGTTGCGATTTGTGGTGGTTTTATGGAAATGAACGCTAATAAATGCACTATTCTGGCGACTATTGCTGAAATGGCTGACGATATTGACAAAGCCAGAGCAGAAGCGGCTAAAGAACGTGCTGAAGAGCGTTTGAAAAATAAGACCGAAAACCTGGATGTTAACCGAGCTCAGTACTCTCTGAGAAGGGCTATTGCCCGCTTGGGTGCATACAATAAATTAGGACGTTGATCGCATACGACAATTAAATTAAAACCCACTGTGTAAAACAGTGGGTTTTTTACTTGCTAAAAGAACTTTTCTATAGTATTCTGTTGATAAAGGAAGGTGATCAGAAGTGTCGGATCCAATTATGGATATTTCGGGAAATAAAATGCTGCATCTGAAACAAGATCTCGCGTTTCTGCGCCAACGTTTGGCTGAGTGTTCTGAGGAAGGTGCTAAGCAAAGCATTCGCAGGGAGATTATGGAAAAAGAAACTTACTATAATATCCTGGCAGATCGCCAAAGATTAAGCAAATAAAAAACTACCAATCAAATGATTGGTAGTTTTTTATTTGAAAATTATTCTTTAATTAATTTTCCGTTTTGCATCTTATAACAGAAATTTTTGTTTTGATCCCAAAAATTGATACAAATAGAGGAGCCGGCTTGCAGTTCAAAGCGGAGTTCGCTTTCACTAAGCAGATTCTTGTTTATACAAAGGCGGGCAAGTTTATCCAGATCAGCTTCCGGAAGTTCACTTACAGGAACTAAACGATCGCGAGGATATGAATTATTACTGGTACTGATAATGTCCATATAAACAATTTTACCTGTAATATAATCAGAAATTGCTTTAAGCAAAGCATCGATCCCGTCTTGATTAGAAGGGAAAAAACGCGGCGTTTTGAAGTAAATTACTTTGAATTCGTGATCAAAATCATTGCTGAAAATATTGATAGGCAAACCGCCGTTAGGGTTATGGATTGTGATCACTGCTTCATTGGCAGTAGGGATTTTGAAGTCTATCTTTGCATCAGGGCAAATGTGCGAAAGCTTGTTCTGAAGCTCGCGAGCTTCTATTTCTGCATTTATCATAGTTTTTCATCTCCTTTAATCAATATTATAACACTTTGACGCTGTAAACTTGCGAAGAAACTGTGATAAATGTGAAATTTTTCAAAACCATTAAAAGTCATTGTACAAGTACATCAAAAATGATAAAATAGTACAGTAAGTTTTATTTTATGGAATTAACTTGTTTTGTATAAATATAGAATTTTTTAGGGGGCTATCTGGGTGGAGAAATTAGTTGTCAAAGGCGGTAATCGTCTGACAGGCTCTGTGAAAACTAGTGGAGCAAAAAATGCTGTATTGCCTATTATTGCTGCGTCGATTTTGGGAAATACCCCAAGTCGTTTAGAGGAGATTCCTGCTCTTGATGATGTACGTACGATTTGTGCTGTTTTAAATTGCCTTGGTATCAAAGTCGATGCCAGTGAACCCCATGTACTGAATATAGATAGTACGGAAATAACTTCCTGTGAAGCACCTTATGAGTTGGTACGCTGTATGAGAGCATCATTTCTTGTCATGGGTCCATTGTTGGCTCGTAAAGGAAAGGCGCGTATTTCGCAGCCTGGCGGCTGTGCAATTGGTACACGTCCGATTGATCTTCATTTAAAAGGTTTTGAAGCTCTTGGCGTAAAAATAGAACAGGGACATGGCTATATTGAAGCTACGGCGCCGAATGGCTTAGTTGGAACTACTATTTACTTTGATTTCCCCAGTGTTGGTGCTACGGAAAATGTGATGATGGCGGCCGCTTTGGCAGAAGGAACTACTATCTTGGAAAATCCTGCGGAAGAGCCTGAAATAGTAGATCTGGCTAACTACCTGAATCAAATGGGAGCAAAGATCCGTGGCGCAGGCACGAATGTTATCCGCATTGAAGGAGTAAAAGAGCTTCACGGTGCTGATCATACAGTAATTCCTGATCGTATTGAAGCTGGAACATATATGATTGCTGCTGCTATGACTGGCGGAGATATCGTTGTAGAGAATGTTCTTACAGAACATCAGAAACCTTTGATTGCCAAATTGCGTGAAGCCGGCGTAACAGTTGAAGAAGATGTCGACAGAGTACGTGTGGTAGGTGGAGAAAAGCTTAAGGCTATTGACATAAAAACCTTGCCTTATCCTGGTTTCCCTACAGATATGCAGGCACAGATGATGGCAATGATGGCGATCGCCGAAGGTCGCAGCAAAGTCACTGAAACAGTATTTGAAAATAGATTTATGCATGTGGTGGAATTAAATCGTATGGGAGCAAGTATTACTGCCGAAGGTCGCAGTGCAGTTGTTGATGGTCCGGCAAAGCTTACAGGCTGTCAGGTGCGGGCAACGGATCTACGTGCAGGGGCAGCAATGATTTTAGCTGGGTTGGTTGCTGAAGGGACAACCGAGATTTGTGATATTTATCATATCGATCGCGGTTATGAAGAAATAGTAGCTAAACTTCAGGGATTAGGCGCTGATATTAAACGTGTCGGCGGGAATGATTAAAAGCGGGTGAAAAAATGTTTTTTAATAGTGTTGATATAGGTATTGATTTGGGGACTGCCAATATTTTGGTTTTTATCAAAGGGAAGGGGATCGTTTTGAATGAGCCTTCTGTTGTGGCAATTGATAAAGACAAAAATAAGATTTTAGCCGTAGGTGAAGAGGCGCGCCAGATGATTGGACGTACGCCCGGCAATATTGTTGCCATTCGTCCTTTGAAAGAAGGCGTTATTGCCAACTATACAATTACCCAAAAAATGCTGGAATACGTAGTTAATAAAGTTGCAGGTAAAAGTTTTTTCAGTAAACCGCGTATTATGGTATGTATCCCTACCGGGGTAACTTCAGTTGAGAAACGTGCTGTTTTAGAAGCTACGATGCAGGCTGGGGCTTCGAAAACATATTTGATAGAAGAGCCTTTAGCAGCAGCTCTTGGAGCAGGTTTGGATATTGCAGCTGCAGCTGGCAGTATGGTTGTCGATATCGGCGGCGGAACTACTGATATTGCCGTATTGAGCTTGGGTGGGGTTGTTGTTGACGCCTCCCTGCGGATTGGCGGCGATGCTTTTGACGAAGCTATTATCAGGCATGTCAAACGCATTCATAATGTTTTGATTGGTGAGCGTACAGCAGAGGAGATAAAAATTAATGTGGCGACGGTGCATCCTGAAGGAAGGCAGGTAGAGCAGGAGGTTCGCGGACGTGATCTGGTGACTGGACTGCCGACTACTATCAAAGTCACGTCTGAGGATGGTCGTAAGGCTTTGAGAGAGTCTGTTGCATCACTGGTTGCATCAGTAAGATCAGTTTTGGAAAAATGTCCGCCTGAATTATCAGCGGATATAGTTGACAAGGGGATTTATCTGACTGGCGGCGGTGCGCTGTTGGATGGTATTTCCCAAGTATTGAAGGACGAAACCGGTATTGATACTTATGTCGCTGAACAACCGCTTGACTGCGTCGCTTTGGGGACAGGTAAGGCTTTAATCGATTTGAATAAACTGCGTCCCGGTTCTATTGTTGGTAACGGTAGTTTGTAAGTGCTAATACACAGTCCTTGCGGCTGTGTATTATTTTTTAGGAGGTTCGATAGAATGTTGCAGACAAAATATTTTTTAAAAATAATATTAACGGCACTTTTGATTTTGCTTCCTGTTCAGGCCTGGGCGGCGACAGTAAATAAAATGCGTTACAGCAGCAGCCCTACACGGGTAAGGATTGTACTTGATACTGATGAAAAAGTTAAGTACAAGGATGAGAAACAGGGTTCATCAATAGTAGTGAATATTGATGCAGCTGTCGCTAAAGAAATGAGTGAAAAGGTCAAAGACCCAATCATTAAAAGCGTGGTTTTGAAAAAAGACGGACGTAAGGCGTCTAAATTGGTTGTGTCTCTTAATAAAGAGCAGCAGTATAAAGTATTTGCATTGCAGCAGCCAAACCGTATTGTTTTAGATATTTACCGTATCCTGGTGACTAAAAACACAGTGAACCAGGGCAAAGGATTGCAATATATCTTCTGGCAGGATGATATGGAAGGTCTGCCGATTCAGATGCATATTTTGGAAGTAGCACCGAATAGTGATTATAAAATACTGCCGTTTTCGGGAGCTATAGACAGGAACGGACGTGGAAGGCTGCTGAAAGCCGTTAATACTTTAGGGGCGAAAGCAGCTGTCAATGCTTCATATTTCGATACCAGCGGCTGGATTATTGGCAATCTAAAAATCGACGGCGAGTGGCTTGGTATGGAGGATAAGGCCCGCAGTGCGTTTGTTATTGCTGACGGCAAACCGCAAATCATGAAAGATCTGGCTTATAACGGTAGTGTTATGCTGCCGGCATTGGGCGTAAAACTGCATGTTAAAGGGATCAACAGGGAACGTATTGCGGAGGATGTCGTCATTTATACACATTATTTTGGCCCGTCGACACGAACAAATAGTTTTGGCTGTGAGGTACGTATTAAAGATGGTAAGGTCGCTGAAATCAGTAAAGCAGGGAACCTGCGCATAGACAAAAACAGTGTGATAGTTTCCGCGCATGGAACTAATGCCAAAATACTGGAACAGCTGCAGATTGGCGATAGAGCCAGTGTTCAGCAAACATTAGGGGATACTGTTGCTGATAAAGCTGAAGTGGTTTTGGGTGCAGGTCCGATGCTGGTAGAAGACGGCAAACGAAATGTGCGTTCTGTCAGTGAGCAGATTGCCGGAGATATTGCCTATGGCAGAGCTCCAAGAACCGCTATTGGGGTAAAAAAAGACGGTACTGTGGTGATATTGGTAGCAGACGGACGCCGTACTAATTCTGTGGGGATGACGTTAGATGAAGTTGCTCGTTATATGATTAAACTAGGGGCGGTATCAGCACTTAATTTTGATGGCGGCGGGTCCAGTGAAATGGTACTCAATAATAAGATTTTAAATAATCCTTCTGACGGAAACGAACGGGCTGTCAGTGTAGGCTTAGGCTTATTCTCTAAGAAGAACTGACTTGTCAAAGCTAAATTAGAATAGTATAATACAATATAGGGAGATATGCAGAAATCCCGATGCTTCCTCTTGGAAGGAGTGAGAAAAATGAAAAAAATTAACTGGAAAGTTATTGCAGTGCTGACGGTACTTTGCATTTTAGGCGGAGCTTATACTTTGGCATTCGCAGATACTTCTGTAGATCAGAAAACTACTTTGAATGGCGTTGTTTTGGCAGATGGGCTGGCTGCTGTAGGAATGCAGGTCAGTGAAGGTCAGGTATTGGTTAAAGTCAAAACTATTGCCGGTCCTGCGCCTGCAGCCAGAGCTAATATTGCCGGAAAAGTAACTGCTGTTTTGGTTAAACCGGGCGATAATATCAGCAACGGACAAACTGTGGTGCGTATAGCGGCTAATTAAGAACAAAATTGAAACCGGCGTGCTGCTCTGCTCACGCCGGTTTTGCACTATTATGGAGAGTTATGAAAAAACAGATATTTATTTTAAGCTTAATAATCTGGTGTCTCAGCAGTGCGCTGGTTTGTGCAAATGTGCCGCTGATGCCGGTAGAGGATATTGTTCCGGGTATGCGCGGTATTGCGAAGACCGTCATAGAAGGAGACACTATCGAAGAATTTAATATAGAAGTTTTAGGTGTCATTGGTAACGATGCTATGGGGCATAATATTTTGATTAAAGCCAGTGGCGATGTTATTGATCGCAGTGGTGGTATTGCTCAGGGCATGAGCGGGAGTCCAGTCTATATTAATGGCAGACTTGCCGGCGCGGTGGCATTCGGTAAAGCTTTTACCGATCCCAAGTATTGCTTTTTAACGCCTATAGGCAGGATGCTGGATCTTTTAAATGAACCGGCACCGCGTCCGTCAGAATTTTTACCGAAAAATACACCTTTGATGGCAGGCGGCTTTACAGAGTCAGGTGTACGTTATTTGAGTGAAAAGCTGGAACCGTTTGGACTGAAAGCAACAGGCGTCGGAGGCAGCGGCTCTTTTTCGAGCACGCAGCCTTTACAGCCAGGAAGTGCCGTAGGTGTTTCTTTAATGCGTGGTGATATCCAGTTAGGGGCGTTGGGAACAGTTACCTGGGTTGGCGATGACGGTGAAATTTTGGCATTTGGCCATCCTTTTATGCAGCGCGGTGATTCCTGTTATTTTATGAATAAGGCCTGGATTTTAGCTTCTCTGCCCAATTTGGAATCAGCTTATAAAGTTGGTAATATAGGTGAAACTATTGGTACTATCACTCAGGACCGCAGTGCTGGAATTGCAGGTAAGATCGGTCAGGGTCCGCCTGTTGTACCAGTGTATGTTTCTGTTACTGATGGAGCCAGAGGCATCAATAATAGCTCACGTGTGGAAGTTATAGATGATGAAGTTTTGCTGCCGGCAATGCTGGATGCAGTAGCTTATAATACTGTTGCTAAAACTATGGATCGTGAAGGCGGCGGTACAGCAAGATTTTCTTTCCGTATTGATGGCAGAGGTGATATCAGCGGGCCGATCAATGTTCAGCGGGAAAATATGTATTATGCAGCGGCAGGAATCGGCAAACTGATCAATCAGGAATTGGTGGAAGCAGGAACGATTTTAACACAAAATAAATTTGAAAAAGTTGATATTTACGGAGTCAATATCAATATTGTTCTTGATGATAAAGCAGAAGTAGCCGAGATTATCAGTGCTGCAGTAAGGGAAAAAGAGGCTGCACCTGGGGATACTGTCCATATTGATGTGCAGCTGCAGCCTTATAGGGCGCCAAAAGTTACGAAGACCGTACTGTTTAAGATACCGAAAGAGCAGCGGGAAGGTAAATTGCCTCTGACTGTCCGCGGCGGCAGCTCACTGGCATGGATTCAGAATCTGCTGAGGAAACAGCGTGAAGAGGGTGTGCCGGCACAGCAGAAGGATAATCGTAAAACTTTAAATGATTTTATAAAAAGCATCAACGAAGCTGATCAGAATAATGATCTTATTGTGGATATTGCCGCCGGACAGGGCGCACCTAACGCAGCAATGCAGTCGGGTGGCGGATTTGCGTCTATGCTTGAGGGCAGTCCGATGAAACAAAAAACTACAATGAATTTTATTGTTGACGGTACAACAGATATTGTTATTGATGTAGTAAAATAATTTGTTGACAGAAGCCATAAAAAAGCCATAAAAATAAAGTATATTTAAAAGCAGGGAATTTGAAGTAAAAAATTGAATTATAGACAATTATTGTTTTATTTGTGAGAGAAAGGAGCTTTCGTAATGCTGCAGACTATATGTAACGACATAGGCAAGATTATGCTTGAAGGCTGTGCTAATGCCGGTCGGATGATGCTGCTCTTTACGGATACTCTTAAGCGTATCAGCAAGGCTGACGGGAAGGAAACCGTCAGACAAATGGCGAAGCTGGGAGCTGATTCACTGCCGATAGTTATGATGACGATACTTTTTACAGGTATGGTTTTTTCTGTACAGACAGCGAAGGAATTTGTACGTTTTGGTGCTTCTTCCTCAGTTGGCGGTATTGTAGCCATTGCGATGGGGCGCGAACTGGTACCGGTCTTGACAGGTGTTGTCGTTGCTGGTCGTATTGGTGCAGCCATTGCTGCGGAAATCGGCACGATGAAAGTAACAGAGCAAATCGATGCATTGAAAGTAATGGCTACAAATCCTACAACTTATCTGGTTGTGCCAAGATTTTTGGCAATTGTTTTAATGATGCCGGTGCTGATTGTTTTTGCTAATACAATTGGTAATATTGGCGGTTGGCTGGTTTCTCATTATTATGCCGGAATTAGTACTTTTACTTATATAAATTCTATAAAAATGTTTGCTGAGCCATTTGACATGGTTGGCGGTATGCTTAAAAGTGCTGTTTTTGGCGGTATTATTGCTATTGTAGCCTGTTATAAAGGGCTGGGTGCCAAACAGGGTGCTGAAGGTGTTGGTATTGCTACGACTGGTTCAGTTGTTTTATCTATAGTCCTTATATTTATAACTAACTACTTTTTGTCAATTTTATTGTATGTTTAAAGGAGGTACTGCCTGTGGCAGAACCGATTATCAGTTTTAAAAAATTAAATATTACTTTTGGTGAAAATGTGGTTATAAATAATATTGATCTGGATATCAGACAAGGGGAGACTCTTGCCGTTTTAGGTCCGTCGGGCAGTGGTAAAAGTACTATTTTACGCGCAATGATAGGTTTGCTGCAACCTACTGCCGGAGAAATTTTTGTTCAGGGGGAGCAGGTAAGTTCTCTGGATGAAGATGGCTGGAACAAACTGCGTCAAAAGATGGGAATGGTATTTCAGTATTCTGCTTTATTCGATTTTTTGACAGTTGGTGAAAATGTTGCTTTTGGACTGCGCCAGCATACTGATAAAAGTGAATCAGAAATTCAAGGCATTGTTGATGAGATGTTAGAACTTGTTGGCTTGCCTCAATCAAAAGAACAATATCCGGCTGAGTTATCAGGTGGCATGAAGAAAAGAGTCGGTTTAGCCAGAGCTATAGCTAATAGACCGGAAATAGTTTTATATGATGAACCCACGGCGGGGCTGGACCCGATCATGTCAAATAATATCAGCCGTTTAATCAGGAAAACGCAGCAGCAATTGCAGGTGACATCGGTTTTAGTAACTCACGATATGGAATCAGCTTTTTATGCGGCGGACAGGATTGCTATGCTTTATAAGGGAAAAATTGTCGCTTTGGGCACTGTCGAAGAAATAAGAAATGGTCATAATCAAATTGTAGACGCGTTTATTCGCGGTAAAGAAATCAGAGAGGAGGCGGTACAGTAATGAGTTCAAACGAAGTAAAAGTTGGCGCTTTAACTTTAGGCGGTATCGGACTTTTAGCAGGAATCATTACTTTTTTAGGCGCTTTCAGTTTCTCTGGCAGCGGTTATAAACTGCAGATTTCTTATCCGCAGGTTGGGGGGCTGATGCCGGGACATGTAGTAAGGTATGCCGGCGTACAGGTTGGCACTGTTAAAGAAGTTAATGTAAATGGTGACAGTGTTGATGTAGTGGCTGATATCAATAAAGATATCAAGATTCCTAAGGGAGCGGTTTTTTCTTTGGGGTCTGATGGTATTTTAGGGGAGCGTTTTGTAGATGTACTGCCTCCTGTAAAAATGACAGGACAATATATTCATCCCGGCGATAAGCTGGAAGGTGAGCAGGGAACAGGGCTGGATGAGTTTATGAATGCTTCATCTAAAGTTCTGGCAAAAGTTGAGGGGATTGCAGAAGCGCTGAATAACGTTTTTGGCGATCCTGAAGTACAGCGGTCGATGCGTGACGGGTTTGTAAATGCCCGTGATATCAGTAATAATATGAACACTTTTACTAAGGTCATGGCAGATGTTGCTGTAGCTAATCAGCAGGAAATAAATTTGATGGTACAGCAGATGAGTGAAATGGCCGTAAGAATGAATAACGCTGCCAGCCAGATGGAAAACATCATGGTTGAGACAAATAAGGGTGGCGCTGGACAGAATATGGCAAGAATCATTGAAAATCTTGCTAATGCCAGCGGCAGAATCGAAAAAGCCACGGAATTATTGGAAAAGGTCGCAACAGATCCGCAGACTGAAGCTGATATCAAAGCTACTCTGCATAACGCCAGAGAAGCAAGTGATAAGGCTAACAGAATGCTGGGAGTTTTGGATACGGCAAAGGTGCAGGCTGATGTAACACGCAGTGTCAAGGGCAGTGACTGGCGCAGCAATTTGGGAGTTACCTTTACTCCTAAAGAGGATACATTCGTTTATATCGGCGGTTATGATATTGGTGATGCCAACAAACTCGATCTTTCCTTAGGAAAGAATTTTGGGTCTGCTGCTGTAAGTATGGGAGCGATGCAGGGAGAATTTGGCGTTGGCTTTGATTATAGACTGGGAAATTCTTTTAAGCTGTACAGTCAGGTCTATGACTTTAACGATACGAAAGTAAAAGTCGGCGGGGAGTTGAAGCTGACAGATAATCTTTCATTGCTGGGTGAGCAGACTGATGTGCGTAATGGCAACAAAAACAATACTTATGTCGGATTGCGCAGTTATTTTTAAAAAAAGGTTTGACTTTTGGGTTATAAAAAAATATAATTTTCTTATACTGACTAGCCAGTCAGTCGATTGGAGGTACGAAAATAATGTTCAATTATAAAAAGAGCCGAAAGGTGCTGGTGCTTACGGCTGCAGTAAGTTTATTATGCAGTCAGTCGGTTTTTGCCGAAACCTTGGAGCTTGATTTAGACGATGCTGTACAAAGAGCTTTGACAACAAATCCGGCGATTAAGATCGCTGTATCTGAAAAGAAAGGTTCCAGAGCGGAACTTAATGCAGCACGTGCCGGACGTGGTATCAGTATTGATGCGGAACATAGATCTGGACGTGGTGGATATGCAGATCCACAGTGGAATACAGCTACTAGCAGTTATAGCAAAAATCTTGGTAATTCTCACAGTAATTCTATTACCGCTTCGATTCCCATTTATACTGGTGGACAATTATCAGGAACGATAGATCAGGCTAAGGCTAATTACAAAAGCTATGCTTTGGGTGAAACCAAGGCTTACATCGAAATGAAAAAGACGGCTACAGACGGCTATTTCAGCCTGCTGCAGGCTGGCAATATGGAAAACCTCTATCAGGATTCTGTTAATCAGCTGGAAGAGCATCTGAAAAATGTACAGGCGCAATATGATGTAGGCGTTGTAGCCAAGGTAGATGTACTGCGCAGTGAGGTTTCTTTGGCTAATGCACAGCAGCAGCTGATCCAGGCTACCAACAATTACGATGTAGCTGAAGCCTCGTTGAACAAGATTATTGGAACTTCCTTAGATACGACATTAAAACTTAAAGACAGTCTGCAGTATACTCCATACGAGAATGATATGCAGTATTGCCTTGATTACGCTTCAATGAACCGTGCGGAGCTGGAGCAAAGCCGTTTAGCTGTAGACGCGGCTAAAGGTGCTGTCAAAGTGGCTAAAAGCGGCTTTTTGCCGAAAGTTACTGCATCTGCAACTGAATCTTGGGGCGGTAGTGGTAGTAACTGGCCTGGTGATGACAAAGAGAACTGGTCCGTAGGCATTGGGGCGACAATGAATATTTTTGACTCTGGCGTTACCTTGTCTAAAGTACATGCGGCGGAAGAAAAACTGCTGCAGGCAGAAGAAACTTATCGTGATACAGTAAATTCTGTGGAACTGGAAGTGCGCAGCAATTATCTGGGACTGCGTGAAGCTGAGAAACGTATCTCTACTACACAGGTAGCGGTCGCTAAGGCTGAAGAAGATTTCCATATTGCGCAGGTTCGTTATATGGCCGGTGTAGGTACTAACCTGGACGTTATTGACGCGCAGGTTGCACTGACCGAGGCAAAAACGAATTTTGTCAATGCTTTGTATGATTACAATACTTCGAAAATTGCATTGGAAACTTCGATGGGTGTACCTGTAGCTGTTACTGCGGCTGCGAATACAACAAATCTGCCGACTATGTCTACAGAAACTGCAGCAGAATAAAAATGAAAAAATCCTGTCAGAAAAAGGCGTAAGGGCAGAAGATATGGATTATGTTCTTTTTAAAGTCAATAAGCTTGTAGATGACAAGACTGATTTTATAAAGGCAGCAGATAAATTTCTGAAAGAAAATCCACGTTACGGAAAAGGAGCATACAGAGTTTCCACATCCACGGGAGCTGATAATCAGAACACCGGAGGAAATGTCAATGCGTCAATCAATGACCGGAT
>ENA-UPWM01000192-UPWM01000192.1-human-gut-metagenome-genome-assembly--contig:-NODE-192-length-22942-cov-10.873212_pt1 | contig 22942 bp, 15 predicted proteins | sample MGYA00250051_ERZ773379 | MGnify/ENA primary metagenome ERZ773379 (study PRJEB29103, sample SAMN06112020) | human gut metagenome | biome: human gut; feature: ankylosing spondylitis patient; material...
GTGCATGTAGAGCTTCTTCATTTCCTCGCGGGCCGGCCCCAGGTATTTGCGGGGATCGAACTCTGCGGGTTTGTCGGCTGTCCTGTTCGGCAGTGTACTCCAGATAGCCCGCCTGGGTCAGGATTCGCAAAGCGCTGTCCACCGGTACGGGGAAGTATTTGAATTTGCGGCAGAAATCTTCGATGTTGAATTCGCGTACGCAATCCAGTCCGTCACCCATTGCCATTTGATAATAGTATTGGAGATGTTCGTAAACGTCTCTGATATATTCTTTCTCCGGAAAGGTGTCGGGGATGCGTTTGTGCAGTGTAGTCTTGTCCGACTTGGCATATAGGATGACGGCATACGCCTTCTGTCCGTCACGTCCGGCTCTTCCGGCTTCCTGGAAGTAGGCTTCTATGGAGTCGGGCAGGTCCATGTGGATAACGATGCGCACGTCCGGTTTGTCTATGCCCATGCCGAAAGCATTGGTTGCCACCATGACACGGCTCTCGCCGGATTGCCAGCGGTGCTGGCGGATGTCTTTGGTGGCATCGTCCAGTCCGGCATGGTAGAAATCGGCTGTGATGTGCTCGTTGTTCAGCAGTTCGGTAATTTCCTTGGTGCGGCGGCGGTTGCGTACGTATACAATGGCACTGCCGGGCATGCTGCGCAGTATATGCAACAGTTCGGCAGTCTTGTTCTCTGTTTTGCGAACAATATAAGCGAGGTTGTTCCGCTCGAAACTCATGCGGAATACATTCTTGTGACGGAAATGCAGACGGGCTTGGATATCCTTTACCACTTCGGGGGTTGCAGTGGCGGTCAGTGCCAGAACGGGGACATCCGGCAGCAGTTCGCGTATCTCTGCGATTTTCAGATAGGCGGGACGGAAGTCATACCCCCATTGCGAGATGCAGTGGCTTTCGATATGCGCAGAACATTTTTATAATACTTGAGAGCAAAGTTGCTTTGCTCCCGGTATCTATTCATATGGCAAATGATATTAGAAGCGGTAATGAGCGAATGCTTTGTTTGCTTCTGCCATTTTGTGCATATCTTCTTTTCTCTTAACAGATGCACCTGTGTTGTTAGCTGCATCCATGATTTCATTTGCAAGTCTTTCTTCCATGGTCTTCTCACCTCTGTTACGTGAGAAAGTTGTTAACCAACGAAGTCCTAAAGCCTGACGACGGTCTGGTCTAACTTCGATTGGTACCTGGTATGTTGCACCACCAATACGTCTAGCCTTTACTTCGAGAACAGGCATAACGTTATTCATGGCTTCTTCAAATACTTCAAGAGCAGGTCTTTCTGTTTTCTCTTCTACTCTTGCGAAAGCTCCATATACAATTTTCTGTGCTACACCTTTCTTACCATCTAACATAATATTATTGACAAGCTTTGTAACGACTTTGTTATTGTAAATTGGATCTGCTAATACGTCTCTTTTCTGAGTATGTCCTTTACGTGGCACGGTTCTTCCCTCCTTAATCATAATTTACTATACAGGTCTTCCCTGCATTTACTGTGTCCGGTTTCCCGGCTCTGCAACATTTGCAATGAAAGTTCAATGCAACATGTTGTCAGTGAACTTCATTTCGATTAATTCAACGGTACTCACATGTGTAAAATGGGCAAGCCCATCTCGGAACAAAATCTTGTTCCCCCTTAGTGTTCGTGCGGAAATATATCTCTAGTGAAACAATTCCAACACTAAACCTTTTAGTTCTGTTTGTGATACTATTGGTTTTACTTCATTCTGTAATCAAAAATTACTTAGAAGCCTTTGGTCTCTTAGCGCCGTATTTAGAACGAGCCTGTTTTCTGTTAGCAACACCTGCTGTATCAAGTGTACCACGGATGATGTGATATCTTGTACCTGGTAAGTCCTTAACACGTCCACCACGGATCATAACAACGCTATGCTCCTGTAAGTTGTGTCCTTCACCTGGAATGTAGCTTGTTACTTCGATTCCGTTAGAGAGACGTACTCTGGCGATCTTTCTAAGAGCTGAGTTAGGTTTTTTAGGAGTAGCTGTCTTAACAGCTGTACAAACACCTCTCTTCTGTGGAGAAGGAGCATCTGTAGGTCTCTTCTGTAAAGAGTTGTAACCCTTCTGAAGTGCAGGTGCTGTAGACTTCTTAACAGATGTCTGACGTCCTTTTCTTACTAACTGGTTAAATGTTGGCATTATTTTCACCTCCTGTTAATATTATGTGAACAAAAAAGTTCAAACTGCATGCCTTTTTGTGCACGCTAAATTATTATATAGGTGTCCATCCCAGATGTCAAGCACTTTTACACAGATTTTTCTTACGCTTTTAAAGCATTTCCAATATCTGGCTTTTTTATACCAGATATTATGATTACGAAAAAAGAGGAACAGATTTTCATCCATTCCTCTCTTATTTCAATATCTTATTCTTCTACTGGTGCAAATTCTTCATCTGCAAAAGAATCGTCATCAAAATCAATCTCGTCATTTTCATTGACATCAGAATCAAGTTTGATATTGCGATATCTCTTCATACCTGTACCAGCCGGGATCAGTTTACCAATGATTACGTTTTCTTTCATACCGATCAGCGGGTCAACTTTTCCTTTGATAGCTGCTTCTGTCAGAACTTTTGTTGTCTCCTGGAAGGAAGCTGCCGATAAGAAGGAGTTCGTAGCTAAGGAAGCTTTGGTAATACCAAGTAATACCTGTTTTCCTTCTGCCATTTCTTTTCCTTCACTCTCAAGCAGTTCATTTGTATCCTCAAAATCAAGAGTATCTACTAATGTTCCCGGAAGCATATCAGAATCACCGTTTGTCTCAACGCGGACTTTCTGCAACATCTGACGTACGATCAACTCGATATGTTTGTCGTTGATCTCAACACCCTGTAAACGGTATACACGCTGTACTTCACGAAGCATGTAATCCTGAACAGCACGGACACCTTTGATCTTTAAGATGTCATGTGGATTTACAGAACCTTCGGTCAGCTCGTCACCAGCTTCAAGCACTGCGCCGTCCATTACTTTGATTCTGGAACCGTAAGGGATTAAGTATGCCTTAGATTCACCAGTCTCATTGTTTGTAACGATGATCTCACGTTTCTTCTTAGTATCTTTGATGTTAGCTACGCCACCAAATTCTGTGATAATGGCAAGTCCCTTCGGTTTTCTTGCCTCGAAAATTTCTTCGACACGAGGAAGACCCTGTGTGATATCGGTACCGGCAACACCACCTGTATGGAAAGTACGCATGGTAAGCTGTGTACCAGGCTCACCGATGGACTGTGCTGCGATGATACCAACAGCCTCACCAACCTGAACTGCCTGACCGGTAGCCATGTTTGCTCCATAACATTTTGCACATACACCCATATGGGAGCGGCAGGATAATACGGTACGGATCTTCACTTTCTCGATTGGATTGCCATTCTCATCAACACCACGGCTCATAACTTCTGCTGCACGTTTTGGTGTGATCATATGGTTTGCCTTTACAATGACATTGCCATCTTTATCACAAATTGTATTGCAGGAGAAACGACCTGTAATACGTTCCTGAAGACTTTCTATCTCTTCTTTTCCATCCATGAATGCAGTTACCCACATACCAGGGATCTCTCTGTTCTTGCCTTCACAGCAGTCAGATTCACGAACGATCATATGCTGTGATACGTCTACAAGACGTCTCGTAAGGTATCCGGAATCGGCTGTACGAAGCGCTGTATCGGACATACCTTTTCGTGCTCCATGCGCAGACATGAAGTACTCCAATACATCAAGACCATCACGGAAGTTGGATTTGATAGGCAACTCGATTGTTCTACCGGTTGTATCAGCCATCAAACCACGCATACCAGCAAGCTGTTTGATCTGTTTATCAGAACCACGGGCTCCGGAATCCGCCATCATGAAGATGTTGTTGTATTTATCAAGACCTTCCAGAAGCACTTTTGTAAGCTCATCATCGGTCTCTTTCCATGTCTCAACAACTTCTTTGTAACGTTCTTCCTCTGTAATAAGACCACGTTTGTACTGTTTTGTAATTCTGTCTACTGTATCCTGAGCTGCTTTGATCATTGCAGGTTTCTCTGGTGGAACCGTCATATCGGAAATGGATACGGTCATCGCTGCTCTTGTGGAATATTTGTAACCCATAGCTTTTACAGCATCCAGAACTTCTGCTGTCTTGGTAGCACCATGGATATTGATTACTTTTTCAAGAATCTGTTTGTTCTGTTTCTTGGCAACAAGGAAATCTACTTCCAGTTTTAATTCATTGCCAGGAATGCTTCTGTCAACAAATCCTAAATCCTGAGGAATGATCTCATTGAAGATGAAACGTCCTAATGTGGACTCAACAACTCCTGTGATTTCTTTTCCATCCGGCATTGTCTTTGTCATACGGACTTTGATTCTGGAGTGAAGTGTTACTGCTCCGTTCTCGTATGCAAGGATTGCTTCGTTGACACTCTTGAAGATCTTGCCCTCTCCCTTAGCTCCCGGTCTCTCCTGTGTTAAATAGTAGATACCAAGGACCATATCCTGTGAAGGAACTGCTACAAGACCACCGTCAGATGGTTTTAACAGGTTGTTCGGTGAGAGAAGCATAAATCTACACTCAGCCTGAGCCTCTACAGATAATGGAAGATGTACAGCCATCTGGTCACCATCGAAGTCGGCGTTGAACGCGGTACATACCAATGGATGTAACTTGATTGCTTTACCTTCTACTAAGATTGGCTCGAATGCCTGAATACCTAATCTATGCAGTGTAGGAGCACGGTTTAACATAACCGGATGCTCTTTGATAACGTCTTCTAAGACATCCCAGACTTCTGTCTGGAGTCTCTCGACCATTTTCTTAGCACTCTTGATGTTGTGTGCAGATCCGTTGGCAACAAGTTCTTTCATAACGAAAGGTTTGAATAATTCAATTGCCATCTCTTTTGGAAGACCACACTGATAAATCTTTAATTTTGGCTCAACACAGATAACGGAACGTCCTGAATAGTCAACACGTTTACCAAGTAAGTTCTGTCTGAAACGACCGGATTTACCTTTTAACATATCGGATAAGGATTTTAATGCTCTGTTTCCTGGTCCTGTAACCGGACGTCCACGACGACCGTTATCGATCAGGGCATCAACAGCTTCCTGTAACATACGTTTCTCGTTACGAACGATGATATCAGGAGCTCCTAACTCAAGAAGTCTTCTCAAACGGTTATTTCTGTTGATAATTCTTCTATATAAATCATTCAAATCAGAGGTAGCAAAACGTCCACCATCCAACTGAACCATTGGACGAAGATCTGGTGGGATAACCGGTACAACGGTCATGATCATCCATTCTGGTTTGTTTCCAGATTCACGGAATGCTTCTACAACTTCCAGTCTCTTAATGATTCTGGCACGTTTCTGACCAGTTGCATCTTCTAACTCTGCTTTTAATTCAGCAGAATCTTTTTCCAGATCAATCGCCTGTAATAATTCTTGAATTGCCTCAGCACCCATTCCTACACGGAATGCATTGCCGTACTGTTCTCTTGCATCCTGGTATTCTCCTTCGGAAAGTACCTGTTTGTACTGTAATGCAGTATTGCCTGCATCCAATACGATGTAAGAAGCAAAGTATAAAACTTTCTCCAATGTTCTTGGAGATAAGTCAAGGATCAATCCCATACGGGATGGAATTCCTTTGAAGTACCAGATATGGGATACAGGTGCAGCAAGCTCGATGTGTCCCATACGCTCTCTACGAACGCTGGATTTTGTGATCTCAACGCCACAACGGTCGCAGACAACGCCCTTGTAACGAATTTTCTTATATTTACCGCAATGACATTCCCAGTCTTTGCTAGGTCCAAAAATCTTCTCACAGAAAAGACCATCTTTTTCCGGTTTCAATGTTCTATAGTTGATTGTTTCCGGTTTTTTAACTTCACCGCGGGACCATTCTCTGATCTTTTCCGGGGATGCTAAACCAATACGGATGGCATCAAATGAAACAGACTGGTTAATTGCCTCTTTATTTGTTGTTTCTGGCATCTATGACACTCCCTTTCTCTACTTTACAGAATCGACTCTCTTTATCGGTCTGTGCGGATGCACAGACCTTAAATGCTTATTGATTATTTACTCTTCGAAATTGTCTTCCGGCATATCATCGTAAAAATCAGAGTCATCATCTGCATCGGTGTCTTCCTCTTCTTCTACGTCAACAAGTTCTTCGTTTTCAGAATCAAATTCTTTCTTTGTGAATCCCATCTTGGAGAATGATTCACTGTCTTCAAAAGCGAAATCTTTATCGCCTGAAATAATGGAGTTCAGGTCGGTGTTACCGTACTCACTTGTTTCCATTAATTCAACTTCATTTCCTTCGTCATCTAATACTGTGACATCAAGTCCTAAGGACTGTAACTCTTTCAGTAATACCTTGAATGATTCTGGAATTCCCGGTTCAGGAATATTATCACCTTTGATAATTGCCTCATAAGTCTTAACACGTCCTACAACGTCATCAGACTTCACTGTAAGGATTTCCTGTAAGGTATATGCTGCACCGTAAGCTTCCAGTGCCCAAACCTCCATCTCACCGAAACGCTGTCCACCGAACTGCGCTTTACCACCAAGTGGCTGCTGGGTAACTAAGGAGTAAGGACCAGTAGAACGTGCATGGATCTTATCATCTACCAAGTGGTGCAGTTTCAGGTAATGCATGTGTCCGATTGTTACAGGTGAATCAAATGGTTCTCCGGTACGTCCATCACGCAGCTGAACTTTTCCATCACGGGAAATTGGAACACCTTTCCACAGTGCTCTGTGGTCTCTGTTGTCCCATAAGTACTTCATAACTTCTTCGCCAAGTACATCTTTGTATTTTGCTTCAAAATCTTCCCATTCGAAGTTTACATAATCATTAGCCAATTCCAGTGTATCCTGGATATCAATTTCCTTTGCACCATCAAATACCGGTGTTGCAATGTTGAATCCCAATGCTTTTGCAGCAAGACTCAGGTGAATCTCAAGGACCTGACCGATATTCATACGGGAAGGTACACCTAATGGATTCAATACGATATCAAGAGGACGGCCATTTGGAAGGAATGGCATATCTTCTACAGGTAATACACGGGAAACGACACCCTTGTTACCATGACGACCGGCCATCTTATCACCGACAGAGATTTTTCTCTTCTGTGCAATGTAAATGCGGACTGCCTGGTTTACTCCTGGAGATAACTCATCTCCGTTTTCTCTTGTAAATACTTTGGCTTCCACAACGATACCATATTCGCCGTGAGGAACTTTTAAGGAAGTATCACGTACTTCTCTTGCCTTCTCACCAAAAATTGCACGGAGAAGTCTCTCTTCTGCTGTCAGTTCTGTCTCTCCCTTAGGAGTAACTTTTCCGACTAAGATATCACCGGCACGAACCTCTGCACCGATACGGATAATACCTCTTTCATCAAGGTCTTTTAATGCATCATCACCGACACCTGGAACGTCACGAGTAATCTCCTCCGGTCCTAATTTAGTGTCACGTGCTTCTGCTTCATATTCTTCAATATGGATGGATGTATAAACATCATCCTGTACAAGTCTCTCACTTAAAAGAACAGCATCCTCGTAGTTATAACCTTCCCAGGTCATAAATCCGATCAATGGGTTCTTACCAAGTCCAAGTTCTCCGTTAGAAGTAGATGGTCCGTCTGCGATAACCTCACCAACCTCTACATGGTCACCCTTGAATACGATTGGTCTCTGATTGTAGCAGTTTGACTGGTTACTTCTTGAAAACTTTGTAAGTTTGTATACATCTCTTGTTCCATCATCATTTTTTACAATGATCTGATTGGACTCAGAGCTTTCAATTGTACCTGCTTTTTTTGCAACAACGCAGACACCTGAGTCAACGGCCGCTTTTGTCTCCATACCTGTACCAACAACAGGAGCTTCTGTTGTAAGAAGAGGTACTGCCTGACGCTGCATGTTTGATCCCATCAGCGCACGGTTCGCATCATCGTTCTGTAAGAACGGAATTAATGCAGTCGCAACAGAGAATACCATCTTAGGAGATACGTCCATGTAATCAAACATGGTCTTCTCATATTCCTGTGTCTCATCCAGATAACGACCAGATACAGAATTACGAACAAAATGTCCCTCTGCATCAAGTGCCTCGTTCGCCTGTGCTACATGGTAATTATCCTCTTCATCCGCTGTCATGTAGACTACTTCATCTGTGACACGAGGATTCTTTGGATCTGATTTATCAATCTTACGGTATGGAGCTTCAATGAAACCATACTCATTAATACGCGCATAACTTGCCAGTGAGTTGATCAGACCGATGTTAGGACCTTCAGGCGTCTCAATTGGACACATACGTCCATAGTGAGAATAATGAACGTCTCGAACCTCGAATCCGGCACGGTCTCTGGACAAACCACCAGGTCCCAATGCAGATAAACGTCTCTTGTGAGTCAGCTCACCAAGAGGGTTGTTCTGATCCATGAACTGAGACAGCTGGGAAGAACCGAAGAACTCTTTCACTGCTGCAGTTACCGGTTTGATGTTAATTAAACTCTGTGGAGAAATACCATCCAGGTCAAGTGTCGTCATTCTTTCACGGACAACTCTCTCTAATCTGGAAAGTCCGATTCTGTACTGGTTCTGTAATAATTCGCCAACCGCACGGATACGTCTGTTGCCCAAATGGTCGATATCATCATCATGACCAATACCATACTCTAAATGCATATTATAATTAATGGATGCGAAGATATCATCTTTTGTAATATGCTTTGGAATCAGATCATGTACATTTTTCTTAATTGCTTCTTTTAAATCTTCCACATCCGGATTTTCTTCCATTAACTGTGCAAGAATCGGGTAGTAAACTAATTCTGTAATTCCAAGTTCCTTTGGATCACAGTCAACGTAATGTCTTAAATCTACCATCATAGAAGAAAGAACTTTTACGTTTCTTGTCTCAGTCTGAATCCATACATATGGAACTGCTGCATTCTGGATATCATCAGCTAAAGAACGGGTTACTTCTGTACCTGCTTCTGCGATGATCTCACCAGTTGTCACATCAACAACATCTTCTGCCAGAACATGTCCGTTGATACGGTTCTTTAATGCTAACTTCTTATTGAACTTATAACGTCCTACCTTTGCAAGATCATATCTTCTTGGGTCAAAGAACATAGCATTAATAAGGCTCTCCGCACTTTCGACTGAAAGCGGCTCGCCCGGTCTGATTTTCTTATATAATTCAAGAAGTCCTTCTTCGTAATTTGTAGCAACATCCTTGCCAAAACTTGCAACGATCTTAGGTTCCTCGCCAAATAAATCGATGATTTCCTGATTGCTTCCAACACCAAGTGCACGGATCAATACTGTAATCGGCACTTTTCTGGTTCTGTCTACACGAACGTAAAATACGTCATTGGAGTCTGTTTCGTACTCTAACCAAGCTCCACGGTTTGGAATTACAGTACAAGAATACAATTGTTTACCCACTTTATCGTGAGCGATACCATAATAGATACCAGGGGAACGAACCAACTGGCTGACGATTACTCGCTCTGCACCGTTGATCACGAAAGTTCCAGTTTCAGTCATCAAAGGAAGGTCGCCCATGAAAATTTCATGCTCGTTGATTTCATCAGTTTCTTTGTTGTGAAGTCTTACCTTTACCTTTAAAGGTGCTGCATATGTTGCGTCTCTTTCTTTGCACTCAGGGATTGTGTACTTTACATCATCTTCGCATAATGTAAAATCCACAAATTCCAGACTCAGATGACCGCTGTAATCTGCAATCGGAGAGATATCGTCGAAAACTTCTTTTAAGCCTTCGTCCAAAAACCACTTATAGGAGTCTTTCTGAACTTCTATAAGGTTTGGCATTTCCAATACCTCTTTCTGTCTTGAGTAACTCATACGCATGCCTTTTCCGGCTTTCACCGGACGTATTCTGTTTTTCTCCATTGACGTTTCACCTCTCGTTTTTATTCTCAACAGGCAAATTGCCTGTTGTATTGCATCTACCGCCTGTATATGCGGTATGTGAACACTCACATCTTATGGCTATAAGCCTATTGCACCACAATAGTGCAACGTATATTATATATCAAGTCAAGCAAAACCGTCAAGATAAATTTCATTTTTTCTAATAAATTTATTAGTATTTATAAAAAAGAAGAAACAGATACCTATCCGTAGTATATTGTGTATCTGTTTCTTCTATATATAGTGTCTTATATTTCTATTTTGTCTTATGCATGATTACAAAGCTGCAATTGCTATCGTTTATTCACACTGAAAACCAGCTACCTCATTCTTCAATGTTTCTGCGATGTTCACATTCTTCTCAACAGATTCATTGATTCCGGTCATATGACCCGCAAGTTCAGAAGTGTACTCTGCCGCATTGGACACTCCCGCTGCACTCTGGTTCACTGCATTGGACACGCCATCTGCAGCCTCCGAAATTTCATTTGCAGCCCGGCGGAGATTCTCTGCTACATTCTGAAGATCCTGCATCATCTCATTCATCTGTACGGCATCCTCATTGTAAGTCTCACCGGATTCAACCATTCCCTTGTAGTCATTCAATACATCCTGATTTACAAAATCAAGCATCTTGCCCGCATTTCCAGCTAAGTTCTCTACCGATTCTGTTACCATCTTACTGATATTCTGAATTCCATTAGCTGTATTTCTGCTTTCATCCGCAAGCTTCCGGATCTCATCTGCAACGACCGCAAAGCCTTTTCCGGCTTCCCCGGCTCTTGCTGCTTCAATGGAAGCATTCAATGCAAGAAGATTTGTCTGTGAAGAAATTGACAAAATCTCATCTGTAAGTTTATTGATCTCTTCCACCTGTTTGCTCTGTTCAATCGCAGTGGAGAGTTCTCCCGAAATATGTGCTACCATATCGGATGCTGACACCTGGCTTGCAGCTGCATCTGCCTTCATGCCTTCTGCCTTCTGGCGGATACTGTCCACACGTTCAAGTCCCTCTCCCGTCTTATCCGCCATAACTGTGATATCTTTTCGGATACTCTCAATGTTTTCAGTAATATTAATAACGGTTGCGGTTCGTGCGCGTCGCGCCCACGGCCGAGGCCGATATTTGCGTCATCAACAGCTGTTCCGTCACGGAGCACGCCGACAAGAAATGCCGCAACCTGATCCGCAAACTCCACCGCCGCAACCCTGCGGCGATCATCGCCGTGACGGGATGCTACGCGCAGCTCAAGCCGCAGGAGATCGCCGCGATAGAGGGTGTGGACATTGTGTTGAGCAACAACGATAAGGGGGCGTTATTTAAACGAGTGGTTGAACTGTCGGGCAAGGGCCGGGCGCAAGTGTACAGCTGCGAAACCGATTCGCTCACGTCGTTCTTCGCGGCCTTTTCGAGCGGCGACCGCACGCGCGCCTTCCTCAAGGTGCAGGACGGGTGCGACTACTGCTGTTCCTACTGCACGATCCACTACGCCCGCGGTTCGAGCCGCAACATGCCCGTCGCCGACCTCGTGGCCGAGGCGCGGCAGATCGCTGCCGGGGGGCAGAAGGAGATCGTCCTGACGGGCGTCAACACGGGGGATTTCGGCCGCACGACGGGAGAGCGGTTCATCGACCTGCTGCGGGCGCTCAACGAGGTCGAAGGGATCGAACGCTACCGCATTTCGTCGATCGAGCCGAACCTGCTGACCGACGAAATCATCGCATTTTGCGCCGCGTCGCCTAAATTCATGCACCATTTCCACATTCCGCTCCAGAGCGGTTCGGACCGGATTCTGGGCCTGATGCGCCGCCGCTACACCACGGCGCGCTTCGCCGAGCGGATCGCGGCCGTGAGACGGCTGATGCCCGACGCCTTCATCGGCATCGACGTGATCGTCGGGTTCCCGGGCGAGACGGAGGCCGATTTCCGCACGACGTACGATTTTCTGGCGAGGCTCGAACCCGCTTTCCTGCATATCTTTCCCTTCTCGGAGCGTCCCGGGACGCCGGCCGTCGACCTGCCCGGCAAGGTGCCTCCGTCGGTCGCCACGCAGCGCGTCACCGAACTGGAGGGCCTCTGCGAACGCCTGCACGGCGCGTTCTGCGCCCGGGCCGAAGGCACGGAGGATACGGTGCTCTTCGAAAGCACGCGCCGCGACGGCATGATGTTCGGCTTCACGGGCAGCTACCGCCGGGTGAAAGTCCCCTACGACCGTTCGAAGGTCAATGCCGTCTGCCGCGTGAAACTCGGCGCGATGGACGAAACTCACGATTTGTTGGGGGAAATTCTGGATTAATCACTATATTTGCAGGAATGGAAATTTAAAACGCTATGACGGGTTTGCGCAAACGGGTGACGGTCGGTTTTTTGAGCATCGTCTGCCTGCTGTTTTTTTCGGGTATGGTCTCGTTTCTCGAATTGAGCCACCTGAGCCGGGATACGGGCGAGATTCTCAAGGCCAACAAACGGAATATCGAGCTGGCCAAGGAGATGCTCGATGCTGCGCACGAGCAGAACATCGCGTTGATCCGCCTTTCGGTTTTCGGCGACAGGTCGTGCGACAGCCTTTGCCGCAAGAGCATGGAGCGGCTCGAAAACACGTTGCTCGTGGCCCAGAGCGAGGCGCTTGAGAAGTCGTTCCTCGACTCGCTGGCCTTCGCCACGACCGAACTGCGCCTCGTGACGGACAACTACCTCGCCTTCGGGGGCGCCGCCCGTGCCGACTCGTCGGCGGCCCTGCGGCCCGATTCGCTGGGCGGCAGGTGGTACAGCGAAGAGTACCAGGCCCTTTACGGCCGTCTTACGGCCGCCATCAAGAGTTATATGACCTCGACGCAGAGTTCGCTGGTTCCGCGCGCCGAGCAGATGAAGAAAAACGCCTACCGCGCCGTGACGCCCGTGCTGATCTCGCTGGCCGTGATGATCGCCATCGTGCTGATGCTCTTTTACTTTATGTCGATCTACTGCGTGACGCCCATCGAGCGGATGAACAAGGGGCTGGGCGACTGGCTCTCGTTCCGCGTGCCCTTCGCCGTGAAGGGCGACCTCAAGGACGAGGTGCTCGAACTCAAGGAGAAAATCGAGTCGCTGATCAACATTTCCAAACAGACCAAATCCTGATGCGGCGATGCGGGTAGACGTGGTTTTACGGTATATCGGGGTCGTGATGCTCTTCATTGCGATGTTCATGCTGCTGTCGGCGGGAATCTCCTACCTGAGCGGCATGGATTCGGCGTTCTATCCCCTGCTGCTCTCCTCGCTGCTCACGGCCCTGCTGGGCGCCTTTCCGCTGATCTTCGTGGGCAAGCGCGAGCAGATCACCAACAAGGAGGGGTTCTGCATCGTCGTCGGGGCGTGGCTCGTGGCCTGCGTCGTGTCGATGTTCCCCTACCTGATCTGGGGCGGGGAGTTCTCGCTGGTCAACGCCTGGTTCGAGAGCGTCTCGGGCCTCACGACCACCGGATCGACGATCCTGAACGATGTCGAAGCCCTGCCCCGCGGATTGCAGTTCTGGCGCATGTCGTCGACGTGGATTGGCGGTATGGGCGTGGTGATGTTCGCGCTGGTGGTCCTGCCGTCGATGGGGCGCAGCAAGATGATGCTCTCCAACGTGGAGCTTTCGACGATGGCCAAGGACAACTACCGCTACCGTTCGCAGATCATCGTGCAGATCCTGCTGGTGGTCTATGTGGGGCTTACCGTGCTGTCGACCGTGCTGCTCAAGATGGCGGGCATGAACTGGTTCGACGCCCTGTGCCATGCCATGTCGGCTTGCGCCACGAGCGGATTCTCGACCAAGAACGCCAGCATCGCCTATTTCAACAGTCCGGCGATCGACACGATCCTGATCTTCGCGATGGCCACGGCGGGCGTCCATTTCGGGCTGATCTACGCCACGGTGACGGGCAAGCGCAGCAACATCTTCCGCTCGGAGGTGACGCGCTGGTACTTCGGGATGCTGCTCGCGGGCGGCGTGCTGATCGCCGTCAGCCTCTTCGCCGCGGACATCTACCCCACGCTGACCGCGTCGTTCCGCTACGCGATGTTCCAGTTCGTGTCGGTGGTGACCACGACGGGTTTCGCCACGGCCGACTCCAACACGTGGACTTCGTTCGCCGTCATCCTGCTGATTTTCGGCTCGATCGTCTGCGCCTGCGCCGGGTCCACGGCCGGTGGCATCAAGGTCAACCGCCTGGTGCTGGCCGGGAAGATGATGCGCACGCGCCTGCGGCAGCAGCAGCATCCCAACGCCATCATCCGCATCCGCCTCGATGGTGTCATTCAGGAGAACGAGGCCCTGCACGCGGTGATGATCTTCATCGTCACCTACCTGATGTTCATACTCGCCGGCACGGTCTTCGGCACGATGCTCGGCGTCGATCTGACGACCAGTTTCACCGGGGCGGTGGCCTCGATGGGCAACGTCGGCCCCGGGTTCGGGGAGGTCGGCTCGATGGATAACTTCTCGGCGATGCCCGCGGCGTTCAAGGTTTCCAATTCGCTGCTGATGCTGCTGGGGCGTCTGGAGATTTTCGGACTCATACAGATTTTTTTCATTAAATGGTGGAGGTGACCCAAACTATGTTTCGCAGGATTCTCATATACGCGCTGGGTGCGGTTTTCCTGACCGCCGGCGGAGTGCGGGCGCAGCAGCCCGAGGTCGAAGCCCGCATTGCGGGGCTGGAGGGAAACGCCGAGTACATGTCGCTGCTCCGCGAGGATGCGCAGTTGCAGATACGCGAGGATTCGATCGTCAACGCCGTGGAGCGCATGCGCCGGCAGCTGCGCGAGGACCCGGGCAAGCGGCAGCAGTATTCGCAGGAGATTTTGCAGCTCGAAAGCAGGATTTTCGAAATCCGCAATGCCAAGGGACGCCTGATCGACCGTATCAACACCATCGAGCAGGAGTGGGTGCTGGCCAGCCTGAACGGCGCGGCGCAGCAGCCTGCGGCGTCTGCTGAAAAAAGCCCTGCGGAGGCGGTCCCCGACTCGCTGAAGGTCCGCAATCTGGTGGACAACCTCTATTTCCGCGAACACCTCCCGGCGGAGGATTATGCGGCCCTGCGCGACGCGCAGCGGCAGGAGATGCGGGCCGTGGACTATGTCAATCGCTATTTCGCCAACCATGGCACGCTGACCGAGCTGGCCGAAACCTACGCCGCCGTGCAGACCGAGGCCGAGGCGATGGAGGTTTTCGAGCGTTACAACGCCTTGCAGGGCGTGAACCGCGCGCTGGCCGACTCGCTCGCTGCGACGTGGAACTCGATTTTCGACAACAAGAGCTACGCCTACGGCTATCTGCTCGACAAGATGGGCGAGGAGGAGGTGCTCGCCCGCGAGGAGGAGGCGCTTTCGGAGGCTTCGCGCCAGCTGTCGGCCTTGCAGGGCGAGACGGCTTCGGACGCCGTGGCGGACTATTTCCTGCGCAAACGGGTCGTCGTCGACTACGAGGCCGCCGTGGCCGGAGTGCTGGCGCTGGACGCCGCACGCGATTCGCTGCGCGGCGTTGCGGCGCAGCTCGAATCCATCGACTACCGCCTGCCGAGGGTCGAAGTCGCCGAGCGTTACTTCCTCGACTACGACAGCGTGGCCTTCTCGTCGAAGCCGGTGTACTCCTACCAGAATCCCATTCCCGAGTGCCGGGTCTATGCCAACGGCACGATCTACCGCATCCTGCTCGGAACGTTCAACACCAAGCGCGCCGCCGCGACTTTCCGGGGCGCCTATCCGCTCTTCTACCTGATCAACGACGAGGGCAAGTGGTGCTACTATGCGGGCGGCTTCGCCACGCTGGCCGAGGCCGAGGCGGCGCAGGCGCTGCTGAAAAAGCGCGGGTTCGTGCGGCCCGAAATCGTGGTGTGGACCGACGGCGCGGCCCGCAACCTTTCGCTCGACCCCGAGGCGGCGAAAGTCACCTACCGCGTCGAGATCACCGGGACCGACGCCCTGTCGGACGAAGTGAAGGGGGTGATCGCCGCAACGGGCGAAGTCTACGAACTTTCGCGCGTGGGCAGCCAGCTCTTCGTCGTGGGGGCTTTCGACGACAGGGCCGTCGCCGACCGTCTGGCCGAGTCGATACGGCAAACGGATGCCGCACTGGAGGTAAAAGTCGCCGAAATCGCAGAATAAATCGGAATCCGGATGAAATTTATCGCAGAATTCGTCCGGATTCTGAATTTTTTACCTATCTTTATTGCAATATTCCACAAGCCTTATGGAGATGTTCTATATTGTACTGCTCGTTTTTTTCGGCCTGCTGTTTCTGGTGGCCGAATTGGTCCTGCTGCCCGGGGTGTCGATCGGGGCCGTGCTGGCGCTGGTCTGCTACGGCAGTTCGGTGTACCTCGCCTTCCGTGATTTCGGTCCCGTGACGGGGACTGTCGTCATCCTCGTCATTCTCGTATTGTCGGTCATCGCCACCGTCGTCTCGCTGCGGGCCAAGACCTGGCAGCGTTTTTCGCTCAAGCAGGAGATCCGGTCGTCGTCGATGCCCGTCATTCCGGCCGAGGAGTTGCAGGTCGGCGACCGGGGCGTGACCCTCTCGCGCCTCTCCCCGATGGGCAAGGTCGAGATCGGAGGCCGCACCTACGAAGCCAAGTCGCAGGGAGCCTATGTCGACCAGCAGCGCGATGTCGAGGTCGTGGGATTCGAGAATTTCAGCGTTATCGTAAAAACAATCAAATAAGCTAAATTATGGATTTTCAGGGTGGAATGATCGTGTTGATCGTCTTCGTGAGCCTTTTTGCTATCTGGCTCCTCTTCTATTTTATTCCGGTGGGGCTGTGGTTCTCGGCCCTGGTGTCGGGCGTGCGTATCAGCCTGCTGCAACTGGTGCTGATGCGTTGGCGCAAGGTCCCGCCCTCGACCATTGTTTCGTCGATGATCGAGAGCACGAAAGCCGGACTGACCCTCAATCCCAACGAGCTGGAGGCCCACTACCTCGCGGGCGGCAACGTCACGAACGTGGTGCATGCGCTGGTTTCGGCCCAGAAGGCCAACATCATGCTGGATTTCAAGATGGCGACGGCCATCGACCTGGCGGGCCGCGACGTGTTCGAGGCCGTGCAGATGTCGGTCAACCCCAAGGTGATCAACACGCCTCCCGTGGCCGCCGTGGCCAAGGACGGCATCCAGCTGATCGCAAAGGCCCGCGTCACGGTGCGCGCCAACATCAAGCAGCTGGTCGGCGGCGCCGGCGAGGAGACCGTGCTGGCGCGTGTCGGCGAGGGCATCGTTTCGTCGATCGGCTCGGCCGCGTCGCATAAGATCGTGCTCGAAAATCCCGACTCCATTTCGCGCGTGGTGCTCGAAAAGGGCCTTGACGCCGGAACGGCCTTCGAAATCCTCTCGATCGACATCGCCGACATCGACGTGGGCAAGAACATCGGCGCCCAGCTGCAAATGGACCAGGCGCAGGCCGACAAGAACATCGCCCAGGCGAAAGCCGAGGAGCGGCGTGCGATGGCCGTGGCGCTCGAACAGGAGAACAAGGCCAAGGCGCAGGACGCCCGCGCCAAGGTGATTCTCGCCGAGGCCGAAGTGCCGCTGGCCATGGCCGAGGCGTTCCGCAACGGCAACCTGGGCATCATGGACTACTACAAGATGAAGAACATCATGGCCGACACGCAGATGCGCGAGACCATCGCCAAACCCGAAAAGAAATAGTTTTGACGGATTTGTTATCAGGGGGTGCGCGTCGTGCGCGCCCTTTTTTGTGAAAGATTCAGACAGTTATGAGAAAGTGCCTTTTGATTCTGTTTTTCGCTTTTGCCGCGGCGGGAGCCTCCGCTGCGCAGATCGACACGGTGGCGGTTTTCAGCGCGAAGATGCAGCGCGAAATTCCGGCGCTGGTCGTGGTTCCCGATGCCGGCGTCGGGCGGCGCATGCCCGTGCTCTACCTGCTGCATGGTTTCGGCGGTTCGTACACGACGTGGCAGAACATCACCGACCTGCGTCCGCTGGCCGACGCCTGCGGGATGATCGTCGTCTGCCCCGACGGCGCGAACAGTTGGTATTGGGACAGTCCCCTCGATCCGGCGTCGCAGTTCGAGACCTTCGTGGCGCAGGAACTGCCCGACTGGATCGACGCCCGCTACCTGACGATTCCTTCGCGCGAGGGCCGCGCCGTCACGGGCTTGAGTATGGGCGGTCACGGCGCGCTGTGGGTAGCGCTGCGCCACAAAGACCGTTTCGGGGCTGCGGGATCGACCTCGGGAGGCGTGGACATCCGGCCTTTCCCCGACTCGTGGGAGATGAAGAAACAGTTGGGCGAACTGAAAGACAATCCGGAACGCTGGAACGCGCATACGGTGATCCGTCAGGCCGCTTCGCTCCGGGACGGCGAGCTGGCGCTCGTCTTCGACTGCGGTTATCAGGATTTCTTCTATCAGGTGAATCTGAACCTCCACGAACAGCTGATGCGGCAGGGCGTGGGGCACGATTTCCTGGTGCGTCCCGGTGCGCACAACGCGGCCTACTGGTCCGCGTCGCTCCCCTGCCAGATGCTTTTCTTTCAGCGCTGGTTCGCCCGGAATGCGCCCCAGCCGGCTGTGACGGCTTCGGGGCGGCGTGTGGTGTATATCGGCGACTCGATCACCGACGGTAATTGGGGCAAGGCCGACGGAAAACCGTCGTCGCAGCGCAATCTGTGGGATCGCAACCACCTTTTCGGCAGCGGGTATATGTATTTATGCGCCAGCTATTACCAGGGCTATTTCCCCGACCGCGACTACCGGTTCTTCAACCGCGGCGTGGGCGGTCATGCGTTGGGCGACCTTGCCGCCCGCTGGCAGGAGGATGTGATCGACCTGCGGCCCGACGTGCTGTCGGTGTTTGTCGGGACGAACGATGCGGAACGTCACCTTGGCAGACTGCTGCGCGCCGACGATCCGAAAACGGTTCCCGATTTCGATTTTGCCGACTGGGAAAGGACCTATCGCGGTCTGCTCGATCAGGCCCGGCAGGCAAATCCTGCGTTGAAAATCGTACTGTGCACGCCCTTTGCCGCACCCTGCGGGAAGATCGTTGAAGGCGCATTGGGCGAATATTATCCCCTGCGGCAGCGGATACTGGCACAATGCTGTGTGATCGTGGAGCGAATCGCAGCCGACTACGGTGCGACGCTCGTGCCCTTCCACCGGCTTATCGCCGATCTGGAAACGCGGCTGCCGAACGGCGATGCGACCTATTGGGTGTGGGACGGCATCCACCCCACGCCTGCCGGTCAGCGACTGATGGCCGATTGCTGGATCGGCGCCGCGGCCCGGAACGGTGTTATGGAATGACAAAAGCGAGCCTTCGAAGGCTCGCTTTTGTTTGGCGCGGGGTCAGTAGACCTCCTCGGGCAGCGTTTCGCCGACCGGTTCGCCTTCGAGGTTGTCGCGCCACTTGATCGCCGCGTGCGTGCCGTCGCAGTAGGGTTTGTTGGCCGACTGGCCGCAGCGGCATGCGACCACGCGGTTGCGGATTTCGTAGGTATGGCCGTCTTCGCGCCGCAGGGGAATGCCGCCGCGAATCCACAGGCCGCCGCTGCTGCCGATGGTGACGTCCTCGATCAGCCCGAGACTCGGGGCGAACCGGAATTCGTAGGGGCTGCCCGTTTTTCGGTCCCAGGCCGTCAGCCGTCCGCCGGGGCACATCGACGCTTCGCGGATGGCCAGCTGGCGTGCTTCGGGATCGGCGGACCGCTCGGTGAGCGTCCATGCGTCGCCCCCGTCTTGCTGCTGAATATACGTCCGAGGTCGCTTACTTTAAATTCTTCAGTTGGTTCGTCTGAATTGGCCTCTCCAAGCTGTTTGTCCAGTTTTGCGTCCATTACGGAGAACACAATAAAGTTGATAAGGCCGATAATCAAAAGAACGGTACAGAATGCTATCGGTGCCACAACAGAGTTGTCGAACTGTGTAGCAATTTTAGGTGAGACAGAGAATACTGCAAACACGCCAAGACGTGCAATAGCCATTTCAAGTCCCATTGCCAAGGCCATTTCTTTGCCCTTGAACCATTTTGCTATTGCTTTTGACACTGTTATACCTGCCATCTCACAGCCACAGCCGAACACCATGAAACCAAATGATGCCATTTTAGCACTTCCGGGCAGTGTTGTCCACCATGAGTCAAGCCAGCTGCACATGGCTGTTGCCTGGAACCAGTCACTTACACCAATATATTTTATAGAGGCGCCTATAACCATTAATGATGTTGACAATATACCAGTGAATCTTATTCCGCACTTATCGAGGATGATACCTGCAAGGATAAGAAAACCACACACGTTAAGGATGTATTCCGAAGCAGCGTATGTTCCGAAAACTCCACTGTCCCAGCCTCTTTCTGATTCGATCAGCGACTGTAATGGCGACATTACGTCAACAAACATATAGGCAAAAAACATTGCCAATGCTATTAACACCAAAGCTGTCCAGCGCGCTGCGGCTGAATCATTCAGCTTTCTTTGAATTGCTTCTGTCATTGTTTTCTTTTATTTTTACTGTTAATTATTTCGGTGTTTAAATTATTTCAGCCAGCGGTCAAGCCAGTTGAAGAAAGTGCGTTGCCACAAAATACCGTTTTGCGGTTTCAATACCCAGTGGTTTTCGTCTGGGAAAATCAGCAGTTCGGCAGGAATGCCTCTCAGTTTGGCAGCGTTGAATGCGGCCATACCTTGTGAGGCCAAGATGCGGTAGTCTTTCTCGCCGTGGATGCAGAGGATAGGAGTATCCCATTTGTCGACAAACAGGTGAGGAGAGTTGGCATAGCTACGCTTTACAGCTGGGTTGTTCTTGTCCCAGTACGGGCCACCCAAATCCCAGTTGGTGAACCAGAGTTCTTCGGTTTCGAGATACTGCTGTTCCATGTTGAAGAATCCGTCGTGTGCGATGAAGGCCTTGAAACGCTTGTTGTGGTGTCCGGCCAGCCAGTACACTGAGTATCCTCCGAAGCTGGCACCTACGCAGCCCAGACGGTCTTTGTCTACGTACGGTTCTTTGGCAATGTCGTCGATGGCAGTCAGGTAGTCGTCCATGCAGTGTCCGCCGTAGTTGGTGCTGATTTCTTCCAGCCATTCCATGCCGAATCCCGGCAGACCGCGGCGGTTGGGGGCGATGATGATGTAATCATTGGCAGCCATAATCTGGAAGTTCCAGCGGTAGCTCCAGAACTGGCTCACGGGGCTTTGCGGACCACCTTCGCAGAACAGCAGGGTGGGGTATTTCTTGTTCGGGTCGAAGTCTACCGGGTAGATTACCCACGAGAGCATGTCTTTACCGTCGACGGTCTTTGTCCAGCGGGCTTCTACTTTACCTAACTTCAGCTGCTTGAAGATGTGGTCGTTTTCCTGCGTGATGCGGGTTACCTCATTGGCTTTGTTCAGGTTGACGGTGAACAGCTCGTCGGCTTCGCTGATAGAGTGGCGCTTGGTGAGAAGCTGCCCGTCGCCCAGCATTTCTACAGAAGCATAGTCGTACATGCCTTCTGTAAGCTGTTCCACTTCACCCTTCAGGTTTGTGCGGTGAATCATGCTGGTGGCATGCCATACACCGGTGAAATAGAGTGTCTGGTTGTCCGGAGCCCAGCAGTAGCTGTCTACGCCCGACTGGAAGGCTTCTGTAACGTAAGTCTTCTTGCCGTTCTTCAAATCCATTACGCAAAGGCGGTTGCGGTCGCTTTCGTATCCGTCGCGTTCCATACTTTGCCAGGCAATGAATCCGCCGTCGGGGGAGAACTGCGGGTTGGTGTCGTAACCCATGTTCTTGTCGGTAGCGTCTTCCTTGCAGAGATTGCGGGTCTGCTTGGTTTCCAGGTTATACAGATAAATATCCGAATCGGTAGAAATAGCATATTCTAGTCCGGTTTTCTTGCGGCAGGTATATGCGATGGATTTGGAGTCAGGACTCCACGTAAGCTGTTCGATACCACCGAAAGGCTTCATCGGCGATTCGTAGGGTTCGCCGGCCAGGATGTCGGTTGCTTCACCCACCTTGTTCCCGGCAAACGGAGCTACGAACGGATGCGGTACGGTCTGTACCCATTCATCCCAGTGTTTGTACATCAGGTCGTCTATCACCATTCCACTGGCTTTGTCCAGATCAGGATACTTGTCGACGGTGCGTTCGCCGTATTTCACCTGTGAGATGAAGAGCACCTTGCTCTCGTCGGGTGAGAACTTGAATCCGTCGATTCCCCCGGCAAATGAAGAAAGCTGTACGCGTTCGCTGCCGTCGGGATTCATTTCCCAAATCTGGCTGTTACCGTCGGCATCGGGTGCCAGGAAAGCAAGCTTGCTGCCGTTCTTAATCCATGCAGGTTCTCCTTCGCTGGCAGCTGTAGTGGTGAGCAACTGGTTGTCTGAACCGTCGGCATTCATTACGTAGATTACCAGGTGGCTCTTGTTTTCTTTCACACTGTAGTAAGACACCGTGTAGGCAATGCGTTTGCCATCGGGCGATACACAGGAACTTCCGATGCGTCCCATGGCCCAGAGCGTTTCAGCGGTCATACGGCCGTCTTTTACCGTAACCTCCTGTTTGCCGATGATGGGACCATCTGTCTGTGCGGCTTTTTCAGGACCTACACAGGCCGATGTGGCGAGCATCATGGCTGCTGTCATAGTCATAAAATCTGTTTTTTTCATGTGTTTATTTGATGGTTTAATGATTAAAATTCTTCGTTGTGGATTTTTCTTTTTGAGTCACTCTCGAGTTCCTTTCCGCAGTACTTGCAATAGATGGCTTCTGCGTCGTGACCTGTCTGATGGCAGTGCGGACACTGGCGTTCTGCCTGCTTCTTCTGCTGGCTTACCATGGCTGCCGATACGATTCCCGTAGGTACGGCAATGATGGTGTAACCGGTCAGCATGATAATGGCCGACAGGAATCGCCCTACCGGAGTAACGGGGGTAATGTCGCCATAGCCTACGGTGGTCATGGTAACAATAGCCC
>ENA-UPWM01000198-UPWM01000198.1-human-gut-metagenome-genome-assembly--contig:-NODE-198-length-22761-cov-35.797038_pt1 | contig 22761 bp, 20 predicted proteins | sample MGYA00250051_ERZ773379 | MGnify/ENA primary metagenome ERZ773379 (study PRJEB29103, sample SAMN06112020) | human gut metagenome | biome: human gut; feature: ankylosing spondylitis patient; material...
GTTGTTGGGGCAGCGGCCAGCAAGACGCGAGTGCCGCCCAAGGCACGAAGCGGATGCTGGGTGCCGCAACCCGGAAGCAGCGGAGGCCATTCCAAATCGTCCTGCTTCAAAGAAAGCTGCTGCAAAATGGCAAGCCTTCGGCGGCAGCTGCGCGGCACATGGAGATGCTGCCGCGCAATGGACTTTTTGCGCTATTTACGACTTTTCGGTGAAAAAAACTGCTGCGGGTTTGATTTTTTGGCCGTTTTCATGTAAACTAAAAGGTAACCATGCCCGCGTATTTTTTGCCCGGCAGAACCCTGCAAAACGCGCAACGCATGGGATAAAAAATGCTAAAAATAACGGAGCGTAATGAAATATTATGGCCATCGTAAGTCCTTCGATTCTTTCTGCTGATTTTGGCAAGCTGGGTGCAGACTGCCGCATGGTGCTGGATGCCGGCGCACAGATGCTGCACTACGACGTGATGGACGGGCATTTTGTGCCCAACATCAGCTTTGGCGTGCCGGTGCTCAAAAGCCTGCACAAGGCGCTGCCGGATGCCTTTTATGACGTGCACCTGATGATCAGCCACCCGCTGCAATACGCCGAGCCTTTCATCAAGGCCGGTGCTACCCTGTATAACTTCCATCTGGAGTGCGAAGATGATATTCAGGCCACCATTGATGCCGTGCGTGCGCTGGGCTGCAAGGTGGGTCTGACCATCAAGCCCGGCACCCCGGCCCAGGCGCTGGCACCGTGGCTGGAGCAGCTGGATCTGGTGCTGGTGATGAGCGTGGAGCCCGGCTTCGGCGGGCAAAAGTTCATGCCCTCGGCGCTGGATAAGCTGCGCTGGCTCAAGGCAGAGCGGGAAGCACGCGGCCTTTCCTACCTGCTGGAGGTGGACGGCGGCGTGGATGCCGCCACCGCACCCCTGTGCGTAGAAGCCGGTGCCGACGTGCTGGTGGCGGGTAGCGCCGTGTTCGGCGCTGCCGACCCCGCTGCGGCTGTAGGCGCACTGGCCAGCCTGTAAGGAGGCCTGTATATGGATGAAGCTTTGATCCAGGAGCAGGAACGACAGCTGCAAAAGACCGGCCGGTACTACAAGCACGTTTTCTGGCTGTGTGTGCCGCTGCTGTGCATGGCCTGCTATTTCTACGGGGCACGTCCGCTGCTGCTGTGCGGCGTCGCTCTGCTTACCGGCAACCTGTGCGACCGTCTGGTGGCGCTGCTGCGCCATCGGGTGTACACAAATAAAGATCTCTCCAACGAGAGCTTCAGCCTGATCATCGCCCTGCTCATGCCCGCCACCGTGGACATCTATGTGCTGGTGGTGGCAGTGCTGGCGGGCGTGCTCATCGGCAAGGAGGTCTTTGGCGGCTACGGCAGCTACCCCTTTAACCCCGCTGCCGTGGGCTACGCCGTGGCGGCGGTATCGTGGCCGGAGCAGGTGGTGCGCTACCCGCAGCCCTATACGCCGCTGCCCCTGTGGAACGCCTCCGCTGTGCCGGTGAGCAGCACCATCGAGGATACCCTGCGCAGCGGCGGCATCCTGAACCTGAACTCCCTCGCCGTTGTGCTGGGCGAGTTCGCCGCCCCCATGGGCACCGGCGCGGCGCTGGTCATTCTGGCCTGCGGCCTTGTGCTGTGGATCCAGAAGGACGTGCACATCGGCGCATCAGCGAGCTTTCTCATCACCTGCGGGCTCATCGCCTTCTTCTTCCCGCGGCAGGTAGGTCTGGCAGACAGCACCCTCTTCAGCAGCCTGATGCCCCGCTTGCAGGGCATCCGGGACGAGCTGCACACCGGTGCAATGCTGTTCTGCGCGGTGTTCCTGCTCAACGAGCCATACACCTGTGCGCATCACCGGCTTGGGCGCATCCTGTACGGCGCACTGGTGGGCATCGCCACCATGGGCTTCCGCTATTTTGGCGTGTACGAGACCGGCGTCTGCTTTGCACTGCTGGCCGTCAACAGTGTGTCCGCGCTCATTGACCGCACCGAGGAGCGGCTGTACCGTCTGCTGCACCGTCTGCCGTCCGAACGAAAGGAGGCTGCGGAATGAAAAAGCGTACTGCGGAGCTGATTTTAAAGGATCCCGAAAAGTTTGCCCATCATGACCGCGTGTTCCTGAATAACCCGGTGGTCATGCAGGGCATGGGTCTGGCACCGCTGGTGGTCGTGGCTACCACCGGCCAGAACAGCCTGATGCTGGCGGCGGCGGTGGCGCTGCTGCTGGTGCCCTCCCGCGTGCTGGCCTGCCTGCTCAGCCGCCTTGTGCCCCTGCGGGACGAGGAGCCCACCCCGGAGCAGCTGCAAAAAAAGCTGCTGCCCCGTGCACTTTTGTACGCAGCCAGCGCCGCTGTGGTGTATCTGGCGGCGTATCCCATTTTGAACTTTGTGTTCGGCACCGGTCTTTTGAACCTTGGCATCTATCTGCCCATGCTGGTGGTGGAGCCGCTTTTGACCTACCGCTTCGGCCGCGTGCAGGAGACGGTGCACAAGGCCGTTTCCAAGGGCGTGCGCATCACCGTGGGCTACGCGCTGCTGCTGCTCGTGGTGGGTATGCTGCGCGAGTGGCTCAGCCTTGGCACCGTGTTTGGCGCCCCGGTGGGACGCTGGGCGCTGCTGCCGCTGGCTAAGATGCCGGCGGGCGGCTTTATCGTGCTGGGGCTGCTGTGCGCCATCTGGCGCGCTGCCGCTGCAAAGCGCAAGGAATATCTGCAAAAGGAAGCGCGGGATACCCTGACCGTGCACTACCAGAAGGAGGCGGACCGCGAACCGTGAAAGAAGTTGTAAGCACTTCGGCGGTGTTTTTCAGCTATGCACTGCTGGCTATTTTTGCACAGAACGCTGTCTTTACCCGTGCACTGGGCGTATCCCGCATGGTGCAGCTGGTGGGGGACGACCGCACCAGCAGCGCGTTGTTCGGCATGATGCTGTGCATCACGCAGGTGCTGGTAGCACCGGTGGCTTTCTTTGCCGGGCGGTGGTTCATTGCCCCGCTGGATAACCGCGCACAGCTGCGCCCGCTGGTGTATATCGCCAGCATCGCCGTGGTGTGTCTGGCAGAGCACTTGGTGCTGTGGCTGCTGCGCAGCCTGCCCCGCCGCGCCCAGCTGCTGCGCATCGTGCCGCTGGCCGCGCTGAACAGCGGCGTGCTGGGCACGGTGCTGGTGGAGCGCACCCAGACCTTTACCCTTGGCGAAAGCCTTGGCTTTGGCCTTGGCAGCGGCATCGGCTATGTGCTGGCGGTACTGCTGGTCACCGAGGCGCGCCACCGCCTGCGCAGCAAAGCGATCCCCAAAGCATTCCGCGGCCTGCCCATCACGCTGGTGTATATCGGCGTGCTGGCGCTGGCAATCTATGGCTTTACCGGACATTCCGTTATCCTGTAATGCAGACAGGGAGGAAAGGATACCATGGCTAAGTATAAACGTCAGAAGGTCAAGCATTATCACCGCAGCTTTTACAGCCGGGAAATGCGCGTCAAGCGCGGCATCGGCATTGCGGTGCTGGTAGTGGCAGTGCTGGCAGCAGCATGGTTTGCCGCACCCCATGTGCTGGATTGGGCCACCCACACATGGTATACCGTGGTCAAGGACCGGGACCTCGAGGCCGAAAGCGCTTCCCGCGCCGAGGCAGCCGCCTCCTCTGCGGCGGCAAGCAGCGCTGCCGCCTCGCAGGCAGCGTCGTCTGAACCGGAGCCGGAAGAGGAAAAGCCGCTGGACGGCAAGGCCATTACGGGCGGCAGCTGGGCAGAGCTGGATGTGACCGCCCTGACCGATGATGCCGCCATCCGCGCCGCCGCCCGTCAGCTGAAGCAGCAGGGCGCAGACTACGCCCTTGTCACCCTGAAGGACGCCGCTGGCACGGTGTACTACGCTTCCGGCGTGGCAGCTGCTGCGCAAAGCATTACTGAGAACCCGGTGGATGCGGCCAATATCGCCGCCATCCTGCGGGAGGAGGGCATCATCCCGGCGGCGCAGCTTGCCGCCTTTACCGACCCGGTGTCGGTGTACACCGACCGCAGCATGGGCGTGCACTACGACGGCAACAGCCTCTGGCTGGACAACGTCAGCGCAGCCAAGGGCGGCAAGGCGTGGATGAACCCCTTTGCCGCAAGTGCGGTGCAGTATATCGGCGACCTCATTGAGGAGGTGCAGGGCATGGGCTACGAGCAGGTGGTGCTTACCGGGGTGCAGTTCCCCAACATCATCACGCGCAAGCAGGACTTCGGCGCTTCCGGCGGCAAGAGCCGGGAGGGACGCGCCGCCCAACTGACCGCTGATATCGCCGCATGGCAGACCCGCTTTGCAGGCAGCGTGACCCTGTGGGTCAGCTACCCTGACGCGCTGTGCGCCGCTGCCAACGATGCCCTTGGCACCACCGGCACGTCCCTTGGCATGGAAAACCTGCTGGTCACCAGCAGTACCGAACTGGATGCGGACAGCCGCGCTGCGCTGGAGCAGGCCGCTGCCGACGCCGGTGTACGGCATCTTGTGGTGCACGACACCGCAGCATTCCGCTGAGAAGCGGCTTTTATAAAGAGGGGAGGAAACGACTATGAAACCGACTACCTGTTTTGCACCCGCACACATCCTGCTGCCTTCGGAGCAGGTGCCGCTGGAGCAGTGGGGCTGTATTGCCTGTGACCAGTTTACCAGCGACCGCAGCTACTGGCAGCGGGCAGAAAAGACCGCTGCGGGTGCGCCCAGCACCCTGAACCTGATCCTGCCGGAGGTGTATCTGGAGGACGGAGACGCCGATGCGCGGGTGGAAAAGATCCACGCCACCATGCAGGATTACGCCCAGAACGTGCTCACCCGGGCGGTGGACGGCTTTATTTATGTAGAGCGCACCGAGCAGAGCGGCCGGGTGCGGCAGGGTCTTGTAGGGCGTGTGGACCTGGAGGCATACAGCTACCGCCGGGGCGAAAAATGTACTGTACGCCCCAGCGAGTGCACGGTGGAAAGCCGCATCCCGCCCCGCATGAAGGTACGCACCGGCGCTGCGCTGGAAACGCCCCACATCATGATGCTGGCGGATGACCCGGACTGCACCCTCATCGAGCCCATTGCCGCCCACAAGGACAGCCTGCCCAAGGTATACGAGGGCGAGCTGATGCTGGGCGGCGGCCATGTGGCAGGCTGGGCGGTGGAGGACCCCGCCCTCATCGCGCAGATTGAAAACGCGCTGACCGTGCTGGGCAGTCAGGAAGAATTTGACAAGAAATACCCCGATGCCACCCGCCGCGACCCGCTGACGCTGGCCGTGGGCGATGGCAACCACTCGCTGGCTACCGCAAAGGCCTGCTGGGAGGAGCTGAAAAAGACCCTGACCCCGGAGCAGGCAGAAAATCACCCCGCCCGCTGGTGTCTGGCAGAGGTGTGCAACGTGCACTCCCCGGCTATTGAGATCGAGCCCATCCACCGGGTGCTGTTCAACGTAGACTGCGCCACCGTGCTGCTGAGCCTCATTACATGGAGCGATTCCAACATGGCCGGCTGCTGCTTTGGCGGCAGCAAAAAGCAGCCTTTTACGCTGGCGGGCCCCCACATGGCCAATGTGCTCAGCTTTGAGGACCCCACCGAGCCGCTGACCGTGGGCACCATCGACGACTTTATTTCGGATTATATCGAGCGCCACCCGGAGGCAAAGGTGGACTATGTGCATGACGAACCGGCTGTGCGTGCGCTGTGCAAGCAGGGCGCCGTGGCGTTTTTGATGCCGCCCTTCGCCAAGAGCGACCTGTTCCGCGGCGTCGTGATGGGCGGCGTGCTGCCCCGCAAGACCTTCAGCATGGGACATGCGGAGGAAAAGCGCTACTACATCGAGTGCCGGAAGATCACAGAATAATAGGAGAACCATGACATTTAAAGAACTGAATCTGTCCGCCCCGCTGCTGCGTGCTGTGCAGGAAGCGGGCTACGAGACCCCCTCGCCCATTCAGGCAGCGGCCATCCCGCCGGTGCTGGCAGGCCGGGATCTGATGGGCTGCGCCCAGACCGGCACCGGCAAGACGGCGGCTTTTGCGCTGCCCATGCTGGACCGGCTCACCGCCAATGCGCCCCGCCGCAAGGGCGCTGTCCGTGCGCTGATTTTGACCCCCACCCGGGAGCTGGCTTTGCAGATCGGCGAAAGCTTTGAAGCCTACGGCAAGTACCTGAAATTGCGCAGCACCGTCATCTTTGGCGGTGTGGGACAGGCACCGCAGGTGGAAGCGCTGAAAAAGGGCGTGGACATCCTTATCGCCTGCCCGGGACGGCTGAATGACCTGATCGGACAGGGCTTTATCGACCTGTCCGCTTTGGAGATCTTTGTGCTGGACGAGGCCGACCGGATGCTGGACATGGGCTTTGTCCATGACGTGAAAAAGGTCATTGCAAAGCTGCCCGCCCAGCGCCAGAACCTGATGTTCAGTGCCACCATGCCCGCCGAGATCGAGCAGCTGGCTGCCGGCATCCTGCGCGACCCCGCCTTTGTCAAGGTAGACCCGGTGTCCAGCACCGTGGACCGCATCCAGCAGAGCCTGTACTATGTGGAAAAGGGCAACAAAAAGCTTTTGCTGCCGTGGCTCATCAAAAATCTGCAGCCGCCGGTGGTCAATGCGCTGGTGTTCAGCCGCACCAAGCACGGCGCGGATAAGATCGCAAAGGATCTGACAAAGCAGGGCATCCCCGCCGCCGCCATCCACGGCAACAAGAGTCAGACCGCCCGCGTCACCGCGCTGGAGGATTTCAAGTCCGGCAAGACCCGGGTGCTGGTGGCGACCGATATCGCCGCACGCGGCATTGATATCAGCGAGCTTTCCCATGTGTTCAACTACGACCTGCCCGAGGTGCCGGAGACCTATGTGCACCGCATCGGGCGCACCGCCCGCGCCGGTGCGGACGGCACCGCCGTCAGCTTCTGCGCCCCGGAGGAGCAGGAGTATCTGGCAGGCATTGAAAAGCTGAACCGCCGCAAGATCCCGGTGGTATCCGGTCATCCGTGGGACGGCGTGCCCGCCCCGGTGCGCCCGGTGCTGCCCGTGCGTGGCAAAAAGCCCCGCCCCGAAGCGGAAAACTTGGCCGAAGCGCCGAAAAAACAGGCCGAAACTGCGCCCGCAAAAGCTGCAAAGACAGCTGCGCCCGCGCCGAAGCAGGAGCCGAAGGCTGCAAAGAACGCGGTGCCTGCAAAACCGAAAAAAGAGGAAACACTGATGCAAGACAGCAACACAAAGCGCGGAGCCCGCAACGACCGCCGCGCCAACAACCGGGGCGCAAACGCCCCCAAGGAAGCGGCAGCGCCCCGCGCCCGCCGCGAGAATGCCGCCCCCGCCCGGGGCAGCAACGTCCAGCCCAAATTTGACCCCCATTTTGTCAGCGCCCCGGAGGCTACTCCGCTGCGCCCGGCACGCAAGACTCCTGTTGCTCCGGCAGCACCCGCCATCCGCAGCGCACAGGAGCCCCAGAATAACCAGAACGCAAACCGCAGCGGCAGCCGCCGCAACGACCGCAGCGACCGGAGTGAACAGCGCAATGCCCGCCCCGCTGCCCAGAATAATAACGCCCGCCCTGCCCGCAACGAGCGCGGCAATGCCGGGAATCAGAGCCGCACCGGCAGCGCACCCCGCGCTCCCAAGGCCGAGCCTGCCCGCCGCGGCCGCAATGCTGCCGCCCGGGACGAGGACCCGGGGCTGGTGCTCATCAGCCGCCGCCCGCCCCAGCAGAAGTACACCAGCTTTGAGGAGTATATGGACGCCCACGGCGGTGCCACTGCACCCATTGAGGATCACAGCGAAGAAGTATGAGCCGGAACGAAGCCTTTGCCCCGTGGCAGTGCCCCCTGTGCGGCGGCGCGCTGCAAGGGGAGAATGACCTGAAATGTGAAAAAGGCCACTGTTTTGACCGCGCCCGGGAGGGCTACTGGCATCTTTTGCCGGTGCAGAGTATGCGAACCAAAGCCCCCGGGGACAGCAAGGAGATGGTAGCTGCCCGCCGCGCCTTCCTGAACGCCGGATATTACGGCATTTTCGGGCAGGCGCTGGGGGAGTTGTGCCTTACCCACGGCGTGTCCGCCGCGAAGGACGCCCCGCTGCATCTGCTGGACGCAGGCTGCGGCGAGGGCTGGTACGACCGCTGCATCGCGCAGCAGTTCGCAGCGGCGGAAAAACCGCTGCAGCTGGCCGGGTTCGATATCGCAAAGCCCGCGGTGCGGTTGGCGGCAAAGGCGCTGCCCGCCGCGCAGTATGCGGTGGCGTCCAGCTTCAGCCAGCCGGTGCGCACCGGCTGGGCAGACGTGCTGCTGAACTGCTTTTCGCCCTTTGCACAGGAGGAGTTCAGCCGGGTGCTGCGCCCGGGTGGGCACATGATCTACGTTGTGCCGGGGGCAGAGCATCTGTACCAGATGAAGGCCGTGCTCTACGAAAAGCCCTACAAGAACCCGGTGCAGCAGGTGGAGTACCCGGGCTTCCGCGCCATTGATGAGCGTGAGGTGCAGGGAACCATCACCGTGCCCGCCGCCCAGCTGGAAGCCCTGTTTGCCATGACCCCCTACTACTGGAAAACGCCCCGCGACGGTGCCGCCCGCCTTGCGGCTCTGCCGCAGCTGACCACTACCATCGCTTTCCGCTTTCTGGTGTTTGAAAAGCTGTAATAAGATAAAAAGGACTGCCGTGCAGAGTGCATGGCAGTCCTTTTTTGTACCTATTCTCATGCTTGTTGATTTTCACAAGAACTGACATACTAATATATCAATTTCGCACAAAAACAACAAAATCTATTTACAAGTTCGTTATATTGTGGTACGATTTGTGCAGATTTCGATGGCATGATACAACTGGAATGTCTATCGGGCCCGGCAGCAGGGCGTTTGCTGCACAGCTTTGGGCGGCTTTGCTCTGCACAAATGAGCCGTCTGCATTTAAAAGGAGAAATGATGATGAACAGAAGAGACTTTATGAAGCTTTCTGCCGCTTCTGCTGTGACCATGGGCGCAGTGGCTGGCATGGCGCCCGCATCCTTTGCTGAAAACGCTGGCGTGCACACCGATGCTGAGGTGCAGGCCATGGTGGCAGAGGAACTCCGTCTCTCCCGCGAGGTGGCCTTTTATCCGGCTGCTTTCCGGGGCGATTTTGACAAGTTCTATGTGCTGTTCCACAAGCTGTCCCGTGCTCAGTACGAGAAGGTGGACGGTGCACCTGTGCCCGGTATCAACGCCTCCCACTACGATATGTGTGTTGCTCTGACCAATGCCCGCAAGGCGCTGCGCCAGATCAAGGACCCCAAGAGCACCGTTTGGGAAATTTGGGGAGATCAGATGGCCGTGGAATCTCCGCTGCCCACCAACTGGGAAAATTGCTACGATAACGAGGGCTTCCGTCCCTTCCTGAACCCGTACTTGCTGCGAGATCAGGGCAAGGTGAAGGGCAACGTGATCATTATTGCAGGCGGCGGCAGCACCCACCGCAACAACGTGGTGGAAGGCTACCCGGTGGCCGAGTTCTTCAACAAGAACGGCTACAACGCCTTTGTGCTGCAGCGCCGCGTCAACCCTTATGCCGCTGTGGATCAGCAGCTGGATCTGGCCCGTGCTATCCGCTACATCCGCCACAACGCCTCTGAAAAACACATCGGCAAGACCGATATCATGATCGCTGTGGGCTTCTCTGCCGGCGGCATGAATGTGATGCAGGTGGTGGCCGACCAGTTCGGCACTACGAATACCCCGGATAAGGTCTACCCCAGCTACGTCTGCGATGCTGTGGACCATGAGAGCGCTGACCTGAATGTGGCGATTCCCATCTACGGACTGTTCGTCACTGGTCTGAACTTCACGAAGAACCCCAACCTGCCTCCGGTCTTTGGTGTTGTGGGTCAGAAAGATGGCCTGAGTGCGATGATGCTGCCCTCTCTGCCGGAGTGCGCAAATATCTTCACGGACTTCAGCTTCTATCTGGCACCTGATGCGCCCCACGGTGTGGGTCTGGGCACTGGCACCAAGGGCTATGTGGACTACTACACCCAGATCGCCCAGTGGCCGGATATGGCTGTCAACTTCATCGAGAGCCGTCTGGGGCTGATGGAAAAGAAGATCGACATGGACTCCGTGGGCTTTGCATGGTAAGCTGGCCCGACAGGAGTACCTGAAAAACAACGACCCGCCGCATCTCTTTCAGTGCGGCGGGTCGTTGTTTGTAAAAATGTTATGTATGATACTCCATCCATTTGCCCTTCCACGCATACAGGACCATGAGCAATGCGCCCAGACCCCAGCTGACGGGGTAGAGGATGAACACGCCCTCGATGCCGGAGAAGAAGGGGAGCAAAAACTGGATCCACACCACACGGAACAGGCACAGCGAGACCAGCAGCACCACCATGGGCGGGATGCTGGCACCCGTGCCGCGCACGGCACCGGCAAGGCCGTGCAGGATGCTGAGCAGGAAGTAGAACGGACAGAACCACCGCATGGCCAGCTTGCCGTAGGTGACCACGGCCTCGTCGGCGGTGAACAGGTGCAGAATGGCGTCCTGTCCGGCCAATAGCGCCGCGCCGGTGCAAAGGGTGTAGATGACCCCAATAGCAAGGGTGACCCACACCGAGCGCTTTACCCGGTCCAGACGCCCCGCGCCGTAGTTCTGCCCCACAAAGGTGGTAGCTGCCATGCTGATGCTGCTCACCGGCAGGATGTTGAAGCCATCGATCTTCATGTAGGCTGCAAAGCCCGCCATGGCGGCGGCGCCGTAGCTGTTCACGCTGGCCTGCACCAGCACGTTGGAAAAGGAGATGACCATGTTCTGGATGCCGGTGGGCAGGCCCACCCGGATGATGCGGCCTGCCATTTTGCGGTGCAGCCGGATGGCGGAAAGTTCCACCCGGCAGGCGTCCTCGCTTTTCATCAAAAAGCGCAGGCTCAGCACGCAGGACACCAGCTGGCTTAAGTCGGTAGCGATGGCAGCGCCCGCCACCCCCATCCGCAGCCCCACGATGAACACAAAGTCCAGCACGATGTTGGTCACCGACGCCCATGCCAGATACACCAGCGAGCGGCGGGAGTTGCCGGCGGCGTTCAGGATGCCGGCGGTCATGTTATACACCACGCTGAACAGCACCCCGCCAAAGTAGATGCGGATATAGGTCACAGCGTCGGCCAGCACCTCGGCGGGGGTGTTCATGGCCACCAGCAAAGCGCGCCCGCAGGCAACGCCGCCCACCGTCAGCAAAAGCCCCATGACCACCGCAATGGCAAGGGAGGTGTGCACCGCCTCGCGGGTCTCCTTGTGGTCGCCCGCGCCCAGATACTGCGACACCACCACGCCCGCGCCCACGGCAAGTCCCTGACTGAAGCCGATGAGCAGGTAGATGGGCGACCCGCTGGAACCCACGGCGGCAAGGGCATTGCTGCCCACAAAATTGCCCACGATGATGCTGTCGGCGGTGTTGTACATCTGCTGCAGCAGGTTGCCGAAGATCAGCGGCAGGGCAAACAGCAGCAGGCTTTTTACAATGCTGCCCTCGGTCATAAGGGTAGCAGTATTCCGTGTTTTTACGGCGGCCATGGGGCTCCTCCTCTCAGCGCAAAAAATCGCTTGTACCCCTTAGCATAGCACAAACCCCGCCCCGGGACAAGGGGCAGGGCTGACGATTTAAAATGGCTTCCGCATCGTCTCACCCGCCGACAACAGCGGCGGCGCGGCGCTGCCGTGCAGCTTGCGGGCAAGATAGTTCTGTGTGATGCGTACCACCGTACCGGACAGCGCAATTACGCCGATGAGGTTCGGCAGCATCATCAGGCCGTTGAAGGTGTCGGAAAGCGTCCACGCAAGGTCCAGCCGCATCACCGCGCCTACCGGCATCAGCGCCACGAACAGCACCCGGTAGCCCGCCCCTGCCCCTGCGCCGAAGAGATACTCCACGGCCCTGCAGCCGTAGCAGCTCCAGCCAAGAGTGGTGGAGTAGGCGAACAGCAGGATGCACACTGCGATCAGCTTTGACCCCAGCGTGCCAAACACGGCGTCAAAGGCCTGCCCCACCAGTGCACTGCCCGCCGCCCCGGCGGCAATGCGCCCGGTGTCCGGCTCCACAAAGCCGGAGGTCAGCACCACCAGCGCTGTCAGGGTGCACACCACCATGGTGTCCGCAAACACCTCAAAAATGCCCCACATGCCCTGCTGCACCGGCTCCTTTACGTTAGAAGCCGCATGCACCATCACCGAGGAACCAAGTCCGGCCTCGTTGGAAAAAGCACCCCGCTTGAAGCCCCAAGTGACCGCCTGGGACAGCCCGTAGCCTACGATGCCCCCACCGGCGGCCCGCAGCCCGAACGCGCCCTTTACGATGGCGGCAAGCGCCGCCGGGACAGCGGTGATATGCACCCCCACCACGGTGAGCGCACCCACGATGTACAGCAGTGCCATGGCGGGGACAAGCCTTTCCGCCACAGCGGCTACTCGCTTGAGCCCGCCCAGCAAAATCACCGCCGACACTGCCGCCAGCACCGCGCCGGTGACGGCCTCCGGCACGCCGAAGGCCGCCTGCAGATTGCCCGCGATGGAATTGAGCTGGCTCAGGTTGCCGATGCCAAAGCTTGCCAGCGCACAGAACGCGGCAAACAGCACCGCCAGCACCCGCCCCGGTTTGCCGCCAAGGCCGTCCCGCAGGTAGTACATCGGCCCGCCGCGCCAGCCGCCCGCCGGGTCTTTGCGGCGGTAGTAGATGCCCAGCACGTTCTCGGCGTAGCTGGTCATCATGCCCAGCAGCGCCATGACCCACATCCAGAACACCGCCCCCGCCCCGCCGGAAAGGATGGCGGTGGCCACCCCCACAAGGTTGCCGGTGCCGATGGTGGACGCCAGCGCGGTGCACAGGCTCTGGAACTGGCTGATGGCCTGTTCCTCACGGGCGGTATGGGCGGTGACGCTCCGGTCGGTCAGGATAGCACCGAGGGTGTGCCGCATCCAGTAGCCCCACCGCCGCAGCTGGAAGCCCCCGGTGCGCACCGTCAGCAGCAGCCCGGTGCCGAAGAGCAGCCCCAGCCCCACCGGCCCCCACACGATGCCGTTCAAAGCCTCGATTCCCCGCATGAACCGCTCCGGCATCCCATCCCCCCTTTTTACTGCATCCTATGCAGCGCCCTTACTCCTCATGCGGTGCGGAGGGCTTTTCGGGGTTGGGGACGGGAAGGGGTTCCAGCGTCAGCCAGAAGTCCTCCTGTTCCTCGCGGTCTTTTTCGTTGGGTTTTTCCGTTTTATCCATACTGCATCCCTGCCTTTCTGCATAAAGGGTCGCCCGGTGGGCTATGCTTTATGCACAAAAAGGAGGCAGAGCCATGAAACACGCAAAACGCAGCGGCTGGCGTCCCTTCTGGGCGGCGCTGTGCGCCGCCCTGCTGGTGTTGCTGCCGCTGGTGGGCGGCACAGTGCTGCTCAGCCGCGCCCAGCTGCGCAGCAGCCTGCGGCAGGCTGCAAAAAGCCAAAGCGGGGTGCCCGTCCGTCTGCCCAAAGCCGCTGACCAGTGCACCGTGCTGCTGTGCGTGGCAGACGAGACCCCGGGCTTTGTGCTGGCCTACCTGAACGCCGGGCAGAACTGCATCCATCTGCTGGCGGTGCCCGCCGCGCTGGAAGTGCCCTTTGGGGGCAAGAACGTCCCTCTTGCGGACTGTTACGCCGCCGCAGGACCCGCCCGCTGCCGGGAGGCGCTGGGCGAGGTGTTCGCCCTGCCGGAGGATACCGACTATCTTGCCATCGCCCCAGCGGTGCTGACAAAGCTTGCGGCGCGGTACGGCGCAGTGCGGGTGGGCTTTACCGGGGCCCTCACACCGGAGCAGTTGGCGCGGTACGGCAAAGGCACCGGGGTGCAGGGCATCTCCGCCGCCGATGCTCACAGCTTTTTAGCGGCGCTGGATGCCGACACTTCTCTTTCGCCCCGGCGCAGCGCCGCCGCGCGGGCAGCGGTGTGGGATGCGTTTTTCCGGCAGGCGTTGGAGCTGCTGCCCACCACCCTGCCGCAGGGTCTGCGAGAGGTGAGCGGCAGTCTGCTGACCAGCCTGACCGCCGTAGACCTTGCTACACTGGAACACACGCTGGAATTTTTAGCCACCAGCGCCGAGCCGGTGGATATCACCGCCGACGCCCTGCCCGGGGACTGGGCAGGCGGACACTATACGGTGTCTGATGCCTCCCGGGCGGCGGTGCAGAGCTTTTTCAACCTCTCCCCGGCGGCGGCGCAGTCCGCATCCGGCAGCGAGCCGTAACCCAGCACCAGCGTCCCGGCGGCAGAATGCGCCGTGCCGGTCAGGTCGTAGTCGCTCAGCAGGGAACAGCGCACCCCATACTGCCGGGCAGCTGCCCGCAGGGCGGCGTCCGGCGGCGGGTCTTTCAGCTGCGCCAGCAGGTGCAGACCGGTGTGCAGCCCCGCAAGGGTCAGCTCCTCCGGCGCAAAGGAGGTGCGCAGTGCAGCTACCAGCGCATCCCGGCGGGCTTTGTAGGCGGTGCGCTCCCGCGCTAAGTGCCGGGTGAAATACCCCCCGGTGATAAAGCGTGCCAGCGTCTGCTGCTCAAACCGCCCCACCGTGCCGGAGTACAGCCGGTACTTGGCCTGCCATGCGCCCAGCAGCTGCCGGGGCAGTACCATGTAGGCGATACGGATGCCCGGGGCAAGGCTGCGGGAGCAGGTGGACAGGTACACCACCGGGCCGTCTGCGCCCGCCATGCCCTGCAAACTGGGCAGCGGGCGGGTGTCAAAACGGAACTCGGAGTCGTAGTCGTCCTCAATGATGTATCGCCGTCCCGGGGCGCGGGCCGCCCAGTGCAGCAGCTCGGCCCGGCGTCCGGCGGGCATGGTGACCCCGGTGGGGAACTGGTGGCTGGGGGTGACGTAGCACACCGCCGCATCGCTGGCAGAAAGAGCCGTCAGCGACAGCCCGTCCGCATCCACCGGCAGGCAGCGGCAGGATACGCCGTTGTTTTCCAGCACCTGCCGGGCGCGGGGGTAGCCGGGGGTCTCCACGGCGGCAGGGCCGGGCAGCAGCGGTGCCAGCAGCCCCAGAAGATATTCCAGCCCTGCGCCCACCACCAGCTGTTCCGGGTCGCACTGCACGCCCCGGTACTCGGCCAGATACCCTGCCAGTGCCTGCCGCAGGGCGGCATCGCCCCGGGCATCCCCGGGAGTAAGCAGTTCCGGCGCGGAGTAGAGCAGTTCCTTTTGCAGCCGCGCCCATGTGCGGAAGGGGAACAGCCCCGGGTCCACGCCCCGGGTGGATAAATCAAACTGTACCGGCGGGGCAGCATCGGCGGGGGGCGCTGCCGCCGGCACAGAGGGCGCGGCGGGCGGCTGCACCCCCTGCGGCAGGGCAAGATACTCCTGCACCGTGAAGCCGCTGCGCTCCCGGGCGGTCAGGTAGCCTTCGGCTGCCAGCATCTGGTAGGCGGTGTCCACCGTGTTCACCGAGACCGACAGCTCTGCCGCCAGCCGCCGCTTGCCGGGCATCCGGGTGCCCGCCGTCAGGGTGCCCGCCCGCATCTCGGCGGCAAGGCTGCGGTAGAGCTGCTCGTACAGCGGCACCGCCGAAGCCGGGTCCAGCGCCGTAGTCAGATGTACCATAGAATGTCCCTCCCGTGTAGGCATTTTGTCAAACTGACCCCATAAAAAAACTTTGTTCTGGGTATTTTCATAGGGTCAGTTCTGCGTATAATAGGAGCATACCCGCCGAACACCCAAATGTCAAGTAGTTTTGTGGGGTTATCGGCGCGATTGGAGGGAAAGTATCATGTCTACTACTGCAATGTGGCTGCTGCTGGCAGTCGTCGTTATCCTGATCCTGTTTTTCAGTGTGCTGTACAAGCGCCGCTTTACGGTGCACGAGCTGGCGCTTACCGGCGTGATGGCTGCGCTGAGCTTAGTGGCCTACCTGTTCTTCCGCATCCCGTTCTACGGCGGCTCCTCGTTCCATCTGGGCAATACCTTTACCGCCCTGACGGCGCTGCTGCTGGACGGTGTATCCGGCGGTCTGGCGGGTGCCATCGGTCTGGCGCTGGCAGATATTCTTGCCGGTGACCCGGGCTACGCCATTACCACCTTTGTGCTCAAGTTCATCATCGGCATCACCTGCGGTGCCGTGGCACATAAGGTGTTCAAGCTGCGGGATCAGGATCGTCACAGCGCCGGGTATCTGGTCAAGGTGATCGTCTCTGCGGGTTCCGGCCTGCTGCTGAACGTGTTCACCGACCCCTTCCTTGGCTACTTCCGCAACGTGTACATCTTTGGGCAGGAGTACACCGTGGCACAGGCACTGACCAAGATCGCCGGCGGCGTCACCTTTGTGAACAGTGTGGCTTCCACTGCCTGCGCCGTGGTGCTGTATCTGGCACTGCGCCCCGCGCTGGAGCGTGCAAAGCTGCTTTCCAAGGGCGAGTAAAAATAAAAAGGGATCCTGAAGCGCCAACCGGCGCTTCAGGATCCCTTTTTTTATCGTTTTCGGCTGCAAAGGTGCTTTGCGGCGTCCCGCCCGGCGGCAAGGCCGCTGCCGAACGCCCAGTGCAGGTTGAAGCCGCCGCAGCTTCCGGCGCAGTCCAACGTTTCGCCCACGAAGTACAGCCCCGGACAGCCCTTGAACTGGAAGGTCGGTTCCACCTCGGTCAGGGCAAGCCCGCCGCCGGTGGTCTGCGCCTGCCGCCAGCCGCAGGGGGTAAGCCCCTCGAACCGCCAGTGCTTGGCGGTGCGGGCAAGCTTCTGCCAGCTGCCTGCGGGCAGGGCGTGGGGGGCAGTATCCGGCAGGGCGGCGGCAGCCCAGAGGGCGCGGCCGAGCTTGCCGTGCAGAAGGCCCAGCCAGAACGCCGCCGCCGTGTCCTCGGCAAGCAGCGGTGCACGCGCCGCAAACAGGGCGGCAAGCTCTGTCTCCGGCACAGCGGGGAAGAGATCAAGCTCCACCGCCGGGTGCTTCGGGCTGCGCCCGGGGGCAAGCAGGCCGGACAGCTGCATGATGCAGATGCCGGAAAGCCCGTAGTCGGTGAACTGCACCTCGCCCATTTCTTCAGCCAATACCCGGTCGCCGTCCAGCAGGTGGGCGGCGGCTTTGGCGCGGATGCCTGCAAGGCTCTTGTTCGGCTTTGCGCATTGCAGGGCGGTCAGGCAGGGGTAAAGGGGGCGCATCTGCCCGCCGCAGTCGGCGGCAAAGCGGGTGCCAAAGCCGTCCGTGCCGAACTGCGGCCCGGCGGCGCCGCCCATGGCGCAGATAACGGCATCTGCCCGCAGGCTTTCGGTGCTGCCCTCGGCGGTGGTAAACTGCACGGCGTAGCCGCCCTTGCTCTGGCGCAGGGTGCTTACCGTGCAGCCGGTGCGCAGCTGTACGGTGTGCCGCTGCAAATGCAGCTCCAGCAGCGCCAGCACGTCTGCCGCCTGATTGGAATAGGGATACACCCGCCCGGTCTCATCGGTGCGGGTATACAGCCCCAGCTGCTCAAACCACGCCAGCGGCGCGGCGGCATCCACCGCCGCCAGCAAAGGCCGCAGCGCGGCGGGGTCGGCGGTGAAGTACTTTTCCGGCGCAATGGCGGTGTTGTCCAGATTGCAGCGGCCGTTGCCGGTAGCCAGCAGCTTTTTGCCCACCTTGGGGTTGCGCTCCAGCACCGTGACGCGGGCAGCGGGCGCGGCCTGTGCAGCCGCCAGCGCAGCGGCCAGTCCGGCGGCACCGCCGCCCAGAATAAGGATGTGTGCCATGCGGACACCTGCTTTCTTTGGGTTTATTCCTATTTATTGTAGCAGAACCCCGCCCGGAACGCAATGCGGCGGGCAAAGCAAAAAATGCGCTGCCGGTATAATTTGCCGCCGCTGACAGATACTACATACAAAGGAAACCGCAAGGAGGGCAAAATAATGAAAGCAACCGGTATCGTGCGCCGCATCGACGAGCTTGGCAGGGTGGTGATCCCCAAGGAGATCCGCCGCACCCAGCGCATCCGGCGGGGCGACCCGCTGGAGATCTTTACTACCGGCGACGGGGAAGTGATCTTTAAAAAGTACTCGCCCATGGGCGAGGTGAACACCCTTGCCGCCCAGCTGGCAGAGGTGCTCAGCCGCCAGTTTGCACTGACCGCCTTTGTGTGCGACAGGGACCGCATTCTGGCGGTCAGCGGCAGCGGGCGGCGGGAGCTGACCGACCGCAGCATCAGCCAGCCGCTGGAAAAGCTGATGGATGCCCGCAAGCCCTACCAGAGCCCCGGCAACCCGGAAAAGACCCTGCTGCCCTGCGAGGGCGCACCCCGGGTGCTGCTATGCGCCGCGCCGGTGCTGGCGGGAGGGGACGTGACCGGCGCGGTGGGCTTACTAACCGAGGACCGCACCGCCTGCCCGGAGGACGCCCAGTGCAAGGCGGTTGCAGTGGCAGCGGCCTTTCTGGCAAAGCAGATGGAGGAGTGAAAACACCGCCGCCCGGCCTGTGGAGACAAGCCGGGCGGCGGTGTACATGAAAGGATGAATGTGAGGATGATTATTTGGTAATGGTCACAGGCACCTTTTTCAGGCTGTTCCATGCGCGGATGATGCGTGCATTGGTCACCTTGGTGTCCGGGCCGAAGGTTGCGCCGTGGTCGGAGAGCAGACCCTGCTCTGCGCACCAGCGGGCGGCTTTCTGCTGCTCGATAGCGTCAGCGGGGATATCGGTATACAGTGCGGTGCTTACGGGGTCGGGCTTGCCGGCAGTCGTCCACAGGACGTTTGCCAGCTCCTGCCGGGTGGAGGGGATAAAGCCGTCCGGCAGCGCATAGTGCAGGTACAAGGAAGAACCGTAGATATATGTGGCATAACCCAGACCCGCAGTGCCCAGCACGATGCCAAGTGCGGCTGCGCCGGAGGAGAACGCCGAGTCGATCTCGGAGTCATCCAGTGTAGGCGGTGTAGGCTCCGCGGTCACCAGCACGATGGACTTCGGCTGGGATACCTCGATGGTGTAACTGCCGTCCGCGTTTTGTTGTACGCTATCCATAATGGATTCGCCGTCTGCAAGGCAGTCGGTCAATACGGTATCGGTCTTTACGGTAATGGGGTTTGCCTGCTCAGATGTACCGTGAGGCACATAAAGGGTTCCGTAGCCGTTTTCAGAAAAGTCTTCATTTACAGGCACTTGGAAGGTTCTGCCATTCTGATCGCGCACAGTGGCAAAGCCGGTGTTGCTGCCTTGCGGCATGATAGGCTTTGCCACAAAATAACCGCCGGTGATAGAAAGATTGCCCGTGCTGATGGTGTATACATCCACATCTTTGGTAAACAGGCCGCCGGTGATGGAAAGCGAGCCGTAACGTCCTTTGTTGACAACCACGCCGTCAAACAGGCCGTCGCTGATGGTGATGGAAGCGTCACCATTCATGAGCAGCACTTTCTTTTCAAAGGTCCCGCCGGAGATGGTGCCCCGGTTGGACGCTTCTCCTTGGAAGGTGCCGCCGGAGATGGTGCCCCGGTTGGACGCTTCTCCTTAGAAGGTGCCGCCGGAGATGGTGCCCCGGTAGTTGTTGTTCACATCCCCTTGGAAGGTGCCGCCGGAGATGGTGCCGTCGTTGGACATAGCCCCTTGGAAGGTGCCGTCGGAGATGGTGCCCTGGTTGGACGCTTCTCCTTGGAAGGTGCCGCCGGAGATGGTGCCCCGGTTGGTGGTCCAATTGCCGGCGGTGCCGCCCTTAAATTCGGCAGATCTCTTAATAAAGAGACCCGGCTGCAATGCGCTTGCCGCCCCGGGCTCCGAGGAGGGCTGCAGGGTGAAGGTGCCGGAGTTCAAGAACAAGGCGGTTGCGTTGTAGTACCAATGGGCAACGTCACCTTGGCTTGTGGGATTGCCTTTGGCGTCCAGATCGATGGTAATGCTTTCGGCGGTGTTGTTCTCTGCGTCCAGATCACGGCTGCTGCGGGTGGCGGCTTCCTCCTCGGTGCTGCGGGAGACGTCGGCCTCCTGTACAAGGGGTGCAGCCTTTTTGGCCGTGGTCTGGGCGGGTGCATCGAACACCGGGGCGGCTGCCAGTGCAGACACCGGCAGCAGGGACAGCAGCATACTGCCGGTCAGCAGGATGCTTACAATGCGTTTGGCTTTCATAGGGGTTCGCTCCTTTCGTGTGGTTTTTATACGGGGGTCTCGTTACTATAAATATACCATAAACTGGGCAAAAACAAAAGAAATTCTGCACGAATGGTGGTTAAAACTGCGCGAATGGCTGAAAAAGGGTGGAAAACTAAAACACTGCTGCCCGGGGATGTTCTCTTTTGACACCAAAAGAGAACCAGAAAAGTGCCAGCGATTTCGACGCGCTGGAGCCACGAAAAAGGGGCTGCTCGCCCCTTTTAACCCCAAAGAGGAGGGCTGCACCGGAAAAAACTGAAGATTCACGCCTGTTCGGCGTGAAGATCTTTTAACCGTTTTTTCCGGCTCCGCCGATTTAAAGCCCCTCAGTCGCTGCGCGACAGCTCCCCCCGGGGAGCGTTCTCTTCCGCAAGCTTTGCACTTTAGCCGAAAACTGTACCACCATGCCAAAGGCTCCCTCCCAGAGGGAGCTGGCAAAGCCGCAGGCTTTGACTGAGGGAGTTCACACCCCCTTTATGACAGAATTATGAATCTTTATAAACATTTTTGCAAAGGGCTTGACAGCAGGACAAAAACGATTATAATGGTCTTAGCACTCAGGAACAAGGAGTGCTAAACAAACAAAAGCGATACAAAAAGGAGGCAGGCGCTATGACGATGGATGCACGCAAGCAACGGGTCTTGCAGGCGATCGTGGCGCTGTATGGCCTTGAGGGCGAGCCGGTGGGCAGCAGCGTGCTGGCAAACTACTTTGATATGGCAGTGTCCAGCGCAACGCTGCGCAACGAGATGGCGGCGCTGACAAAGCTGGGCCTGCTGGAGCAGCCCCACACCAGCGCGGGGCGTGTGCCCAGCGCCAAGGGCTACCGGTATTATCTGGATAATCTGCTGACCGATGATCAGCCGCTGGACCGCGTTACCCGCGCCCGGGTGGATGCGGTGTTCGCCAGCCTTGACCACGAGCCGGAAAAGCTGGCACAGGGCGCTGCCAAGGCGCTGGCCGCCATCAGCGGCTGCACCGCCGCCGTCAGCACCCCCTGCGCCGAGGATCTGTGCATCGCCCATTACGAGGTGGTGCAGGTGGGCCGCAGCGCAGCCGCAGTGCTGGCTGTGACCACCGCCGGTTACGTCCGCACCCGGGTGGCGCGGGTACGCACCGGGCTTTCCCGGGAAAATGCAGCTGCCCTTGCGGCGCTGCTCAACCGCAACCTTACCTTTGTGGCGCCGGTGGATCTTTCCACCCGGATGCTCAGCGAGCTGTGCGGCCAGATCGCACCGGAACTTGTGCCGGTGGTCAGCGCCGCAGCCGCAATTTTGCAGGACAGCGTAAAGCCCCATGTATTTCTGGGCGGCGAGCAGTACCTGCTGGACTGGCCGCAGCTGGACGGCCGGGTGGGTGATATCCTTACCCTGCTGAACGACGAGGAACAGGCCGCAAGCCTGATCGCACCCCCGGACAACCGCAGCGAAAGCGTGCTGCTGGGCGAGGATCTGGAACCGCAGATCCCCGGGCTGTGCATCGTGAGCGACCGGTATCTGGTAGGCGGCGGGCTGTGGGGCTCCATTGCCCTGATCGGCCCCACCCGGATGCCCTTCCAGAAGCTGATGCCCCTGCTGCACGAGTTTGCAGACCAGCTTGGCGAGGGCATGAGCGGCAAACGAAAAGACACCCCGCAGGCTGCCGTACCGCGGCGGACTGTGATCTATAAGGAGGATCTGGAATGAGCGAAGAAGCAAAGAACACGGTGCCCGAGACCGAGCAGCCGGAAACTGCCCCCGAGGAAAAGACCGCTGCCGCAGCGCCCGAACAGGCTGCTGTCGAAGCTGCCCCCGAAGAGGACAAGAAGAAGGACGGCGGCTGGTTCAACAAGAAGGCCCGGGAGATGGAAGCCGTTAAGGCAAAGCTGGATGCAGCGGAAAAGAACGCCGCACAGGCCAAGGATCAGCTGCTGCGCATGGCTGCCGAGTACGACAACTACCGCAAGCGCTCCACCCGCGAGGCCGACCAGAAGTTTGGCGACGGTGTTTCCCACGCAGTGGAAAAGATCATCCCCATTCTGGATACGCTGGACATGGCTGCCAACGCCCCCACCACCGATGAGAACTACAAGAAGGGCGTGGTCATGACGCTGGATAAGGCGGCAAAGGCACTGGAAGCCCTCCATGTGGAGGAGATCGAGGTGCTGGGCAAGCCCTTTGACCCCAACTTTATGAATGCTGTGCAGCAGATCCCCGCCCCGGACGGGCAGGAGAGCGGCACGGTGGTCACCGTTTTCCAGAAGGGTTACAAGCTGGGTGACAAGATCATCCGCCATGCAACCGTTGTGGTGGCCGAATAAACAAGCCGAACCTCCCGCAAGGGAGTTTGCAATAACATCCGCTTGACATCATCATAAGCATCATATAAACAAGATTTGTTCTTTCGAGAGGAGACTTCATTATGAGTAAGATTATTGGTATCGACCTTGGTACTACCAACAGCTGCGTAGCTGTTATGGAGGGCGGCGAGCCCGTTGTCATCGCCAACTCTGAGGGTGCCCGCACCACCCCGTCTGTTGTCGGCTTCACCAAGACCGGCGACCGTCTGGTAGGTCAGGTTGCAAAGCGTCAGGCTATCACCAACCCCGACAACACCGTTTCTTCCATCAAGCGTCAGATGGGCACCGACCACAAGGTGACCCTGAACGGCAAGGAGTACACTCCCCAGCAGGTCAGCGCTATGATCCTGCAGAA
>ENA-UPWM01000200-UPWM01000200.1-human-gut-metagenome-genome-assembly--contig:-NODE-200-length-22730-cov-21.534190_pt1 | contig 22730 bp, 18 predicted proteins | sample MGYA00250051_ERZ773379 | MGnify/ENA primary metagenome ERZ773379 (study PRJEB29103, sample SAMN06112020) | human gut metagenome | biome: human gut; feature: ankylosing spondylitis patient; material...
GACAATTTCAATTCGTTTTATATCGCTCCGTATGCCCGTTGGAATTTTTGGAAGAAAGATTTTGTAGGCTTATTGGTAGATGGTGGTTTCGGTATTTCTACTCAAAAGTATAAAGGGGCGGATTCGGATACCGGTTTTGAAATTGGCTTTAAGCCGGGTATATCTTTTAATTTGACCGATAATTTCTCTTTGGTAGCTCATTACGGCTTTCTGGGATATCGTACTAAATATAACGGAAGCAGCGTGTCGGGTTTGTCTTTGAGCGGCAATGAGATAAGTCTCAGCTTGTATTATTGTTTTTAATATTTGAAACGAATCGATATTTCGACCGTCCGATTTTTATCGGACGGTTTTTTATTCTTTTCGGTAGAATTGTAAGGTGAGAAGGTGTTGCCGAACTTCTTTTTTGCGAGATGACAAATCGGGATAGGTCAGCGATGTAGGGGGAGTGTATAGGGTGATTGTAGAATTTGAGCCCTTCTCCTTGCGGGTATTTCCCTTATATTTCCTGCCATTTCCGTTGAGTTAACCCTTCCGTCACTTTGTGACACCTCCCCTATATTTTGCGATGCAAAACACCCCGTAAGGCTACGGGACACGGCAGGGGAGGGGTATAGAAATCTTCCAGCGTTTTTGCTCTACTGGGGTTTTGAGTTCTCCGATGCTTCGTTTACTTCTCTTATCCATTGCAGATGAGAAAGGTGAGAAGCCGATGCTTGATTCTGTTTCCGTTACTGTCGGTATTTTTCAACATTTCCATTGAGTTAGCCCCTCTGTTATTCCGTGCCACCTTCCCTATATGTCTATGCCACAGGGGAGGAGCTAAAAGACTATTCTCATTGATTTCCTATTGAGTCGTAAAGGGTGGGGCTGTTTTTTTTGTTCGGGTATGAAAATCCCGCTCTATCGAAATTAGATAGAGCGGGATTTCATTTGTTGTATGGCCTTTTACTACTTTTTCAAGGCTGCTATGCTTTCTTCGAGCGATTTGATTTTTTCTTCGGCATCGGCTTTCTTTTTGCGCTCCATAGCTACCACGGCTTCGGGGGCATTTTGAACGAAGCGTTCGTTGCCGAGTTTTCCCATCACTGTTTTGAGGAATCCCTGAGCATATTTTAATTCGGCTTCGAGTTTTTTCAATTCGGCTTCTACATCGATGGCGTTGCTCATAGGAATCGCATATTCCGTTGCATGTACCCGGAACGAAGCGGCGGCAGGATCTTTTTCTTCGATTGTTTCGATCGTTGCCAGATTGGTCATTTTGGTCAATATGCAATCGTTCGAGTGATCGTGTGCGCCGATAATTTGCAGCGTGAGCTGTTCTTTATTGGCTATGCCTTTTTGCAAGCGGATCGTACGTATTCCCGCTACGACCAGTTTGGTCGTTTCGAATCGGTTTATGATTTCCATGTCGACCGGTTGGGGCTCGGGCATGCGTGCTGTCATGATGCTTTCGCCTTCTTTGCGGTCATACAGGTGTTGCCACAATTCTTCGGTGATGAAGGGCATGAAAGGATGCAACATACGGAGCAGTGCATCGAAGTACCGGAGTGTAGCATCGTAGGTTTTGCGGTCGATAGGTTGTTGATAGGCCGGTTTAACCATTTCGAGATACCAAGATGAAAATTCGTCCCAGAAGAGTTTGTATATAGCCATGAGGGCTTCGGACAGACGATATTTCCCGAACAGGTCTTTGACTTCTTCGAGCGTACGGTTGAGTTGTGCGTCGAACCATTCTACGGCAATGGCTGCCGTTTGAGGTTGGGGGAGGGTTTCATCTACGTTCCAACCTTTTACCAAGCGGAAGGCATTCCATATTTTGTTGTTAAAGTTGCGTCCTTGCTCGCATAACGCATCGTCGTATAGTATGTCGTTTCCGGCAGGTGCGGCCAACATGAGTCCCATGCGGACACCGTCGGCTCCGTAGGTTTTTATCAGTTCGAGAGCGTCGGGCGAATTACCGAGCGACTTGGACATTTTTCGTCCTATTTTGTCCCGTACGATTCCGGTGAAATAGACATTGCGGAAAGGAAGTTTGTGTTCATACTCGTATCCGGCCATAATCATTCGAGCCACCCAGAAGAAAATGATATCGGGGGCTGTAACCAAATCGGTGGTCGGGTAATAGTAGTTTATTTCTTCGTTGCCGGGATTGTTGATACCATCGAAAAGCGAGATGGGCCATAACCACGAAGAGAACCATGTGTCGAGGCAATCTTCGTCTTGTCGCAGATCGCTCATTTGAAGGTCGGCCTTACCACTTTTCTCTCGGGCTAATTTCAACGCTTCTTCGGGTGTGGCAGCTACTACGAATCCGCCTTGCGGGAGGTAGTACGCCGGGATTCGATGTCCCCACCAAAGCTGGCGGGAGATACACCAATCTTTAATGTTTTCCATCCAGTGCCGATAAATGTTTTTGAATTTATCGGGGTGGAATTTGATTTCGTCTTTCATGACGGCATCGAGAGCTGGGGCTGCAAGTTTATCCATTTTGACAAACCATTGCATCGATAGTTTGGGTTCGATAACGACATTGGTACGTTCGGAATAACCCACTTTATTGTCGTAATCTTCGACTTTTTCGAGTAATCCGGCTTCCTGTAAGTCTTTGGCGATTTGTTTGCGAACGTCGAAACGATCCATTCCTAGGTAAAGTCCTCCGGCTTCGCTGATGGTTCCGTTGTCATTGAATATGTCGATACTCGGCAGATTGTATTTTTCTCCCAACATATAGTCGTTTACATCGTGTGCCGGGGTGACTTTTAAGCAGCCGGTTCCGAACTCAATATCGACATAGTCGTCCATGATAATAGGAACCACCCGATTTACCAGCGGTATGATGACTTTTTTCCCTTTAAGAAATGAATAACGCGGGTCGTTGGGGTTTACGCAAACTGCCGTGTCGCCTAAGATTGTTTCAGGTCGTGTGGTGGCAACGATAATGTATTTATCCTCGCCTTCGATAAAATAGCGCAGATAATAGAGTTTGCTGTGTTCGTCTTTATAAATGACTTCTTCGTCGGAGAGGGCGGTGAGGGCTTTGGGGTCCCAATTTACCATGCGGACTCCTCTGTAAATGAGTCCTTTGTTGTATAAGTCGACAAATACTTTCAAAACACTTTCGGAACGGATTTCGTCCATAGTGAAAGCAGTGCGGTCCCAATCGCAGGAAGCTCCCAATTTTTGGAGTTGTTTCAAGATGATTCCGCCGTGTTCTTCTTTCCATTCCCAAGCGTATTTGAGAAATTCTTCTCTGGAAAGATCGCTTTTTTTAATACCTTGCGCTGCAAGTTTATTTACCACTTTGGCTTCGGTGGCGATAGATGCACCGGCCGCCTTCGCCCGCTTCGCGCACCAGGCGAGGCAGGTCGCGGTACGCATCCGGACCAGCGACGATATCCACGGGGTTCTCCCCCTCGAGCAGCCGTTCCCGCAAACGTTCGGCCATACAACCGATAATACCGACGAGCACTCCCGGCCGGCGGCGGCGCAGATGAGCCATCTCCCGCAAACGCCCCCAAATGCGCTGTTCGGCATTATCTCGGATCGAACAGGTATTGATCAGAACGACATCCGCCTCCTCGATCTTGTCGGTATAGACATACCCCTCCTGCTGCATGATCGCTACGACGATCTCGGTATCGCCGACATTCATCTGACAACCGTAGGTTTCTACAAAAAGTTTACGGCCCGCCCCCTGCAACGGACGCAAGGTATTTATCTTTTTTTCGTCATTCATATTCACAGTCCGGAACCACCCGGTAAAATTAGGACCGAAAAACGGGAATCGACGATCGCGGTTCCCGTTTCCCCGGTATTTCTGAAAATTACTGTGCCTGAATTGCACCCGCTTCCGGGAAGGGCTTGAAGCCCTCTCCGTAGGTATCGTAGGCATCCGTAACCACGAAGAATGCTTTCGGGTCGATCTCCTGTACCTTACGCTGTACCGCATGCACCTCCTTGCGATCGACCACCAGGAAAATCATATCCTTTTCCTCCTCGGAGTACATACCCCGTGCCTTGATAAAAGTAGCGCTGCGTTCCAGATCCTCCAGAATGAACGTCCGGAGTTTTTCGTTTTCATCGCTGATGATGAACAGCAACTTGTCGTACGACGCACCGTCGATCACCCGGGCTACGACCCGCGAAGCGAGAAAAATCAAAATCAAAGAATAAAAAGTAAGCACCCAGCCCGAACCCGAACTATCGCCCGTACCGAGACCGAAACCGATCACCACCAAGCCTGAAAGGATCACCACGCAATCCGCCAGGAAGATACCCGTGGAAAACTTGATGCCCGCATACTTCTGAAGCAACATGGCGATAATGTCCGTACCGCCCGTGGTAGCCTGTGTCCGCACGACCATACCCTGCCCCACGCCGATAACGACCGCACCGATGATACAGGTCAGCAACAGATCGTTCGACAAGTTGAGCGAACCGCCCAGCAATAGCGCCGGATCGAGATTGATACCGTCGGCCGTAAATGCCGCATCGGAATAGACCAACCGCGTCAGGATATTCATAAAACCGGGCGTGAACAGCGCAGCCACCACCGTCCGGGCGCCGAACTGTCCGCCGAAAACCAATACGGCGGTAATCATCAGCGGCACGTCGAACATATAGCCGAAAGTACCGACCTGGATCGACGGGAAAATATTATGCAATACGATGCCGGCGCCATAGACTCCGCCCGGAACGAAATTGTAAGGATTGATAAAAAAAACGAAACCGGATCCCATAATCGCACAACCGACAAACAACTGAATCCAGGAACGCCACCAGGCCCAAGACCCCATCGGCTCCAATAAAGCTTTCGTATTGATCATAAAGTTAACTGTTTTAGAGCGGTTAATAATCGATTTAATTTTGCAAATATACGAAAAACTCCCGGATTTCCCGTTCGCTTCGGACTATTTTCCCAAAAAGCCGCAGTATTTAAATTTTTTTCGTTTATATTTGCATATACAATCCTGACAAATAAAGGGCATGATACTAACTTACTATTGCATTATCACGATGATAATCATCGCCTACCTGCTCGGCTCGATCCCCAGCGCCGTATGGATAGGCAAAAAATATTACGGCATCGACATCCGGGAACACGGCAGCAAAAACGCCGGTACGACCAACATGCTGCGGGTGCTGGGACGCCGGGCAGCCCTGCCGGTCTTTCTGCTGGATTTCCTCAAGGGATTCGTCGCGGTCACATTGACCGAGATCCTCAAATACGACGCCTACATCAACGATATGTGGCTGATAAATATCAAGATCATCGCCGTATTCGCCGCCGTGCTCGGACACATCTTCCCCATTTTCGCGGGATTCCGGGGCGGCAAGGGCGTGGCAACGCTCGTGGGGGCGATCACGGGAATTTATCCGCCGGTCGTACTGCTCTGTTTCGCCGTATGGGTCGTGATCCTGATGATGACGCATTACGTTTCGCTCGCGTCTATCGTGGCCGGTTGTTGCTTTCCGATCTTCACGATCGTTTCGCCCAAGGTAAACCAATCGGTGCCGTTCATCGTCTTCTCATTCGTCACGGCCGTTCTGCTGCTCTACACCCACCGCAAAAATATCGTTCGGCTGAAAAACGGCACGGAATCCAAAATATACATCTGGAAGCCCCATCGAAAAGCGGACAAATAGCACGGTAAAAACGATTCGCTTGTTTGGCGAATCGTTTTTTATCGAATAAGGTCCGAAACCGGAACCATATCCGAATAGGCACAAAAAAATCCGACTGCTCCATCTCCTGCCCCAACGGTCATTCGGATCGCTTCATCCGCCCGTTTCAGATCGGACATTCAATCCACGGTGAATAGCGAGCCGGAAATCACCATTATTCAACACGCTTGTATTGTCCGATTTCGATCTATTTGTGTCTGTTTCCGCTGCGATCCGATCTGTCGAAACCGGCTGAAACGGCCTTGTAAAACAAAAGCGGAGGCATCCCCGGATTCTTCCGACAAAAAACGGGTATTTTACCGATTGGATAGATTTTCATATATTTGCTCGCAACGAATACCGATTTGTACGAACTGTCAAAAAGCAAAACACACGAAATTTGCTTTGTTCCCGGCATATATTATCTTTGCCGGAAGAGGTTAGGAAGGATAACCCGAATCCGGCCGGACACCAATCCCCCGGGACAGGCGTTTCGCCCTAAAAATTGAATTATCCACTACTTGATACCGAAAATTCTATGTTACGCGAAAACCTGATTAATATTTACGAAACCAGCTTCCGGGAGAACTATGCACTGCCGGCATTGACCGACTATTTCAAGCAGGAGAACTTCACCTACCTGGAAATGGGCGCCGAGATCGCCAAACTGCATCTGCTCTTCGACGAAGCGGGCATCCGGCAGGGCGACCGAATTGCGCTGATCGGCCGCAACAATCCCCGCTGGTGCATCACCTACATCGCCACGATCACTTACGGCGCGGTCATCGTGCCCATTCTGCAGGATTTCCATGCCAACGACGTGATCCACATCATCAACCATTCGGAAAGCCGACTGCTTTTCCTGGGCGACACGTTCTGGGACGCGATCGAAGCCGACCAGATCCGGAAAGTCGAAGCCGTCTTCTCGCTCACGGACCTGAACGCGATCTACGAGCGCCGGGATCCGAAGAAACTGACGGATTTCCAGAAGAACCGCGAAAATCACTTCCGCAAAGCCTATCCGAAAGGGTTCGGACCGGAGCATATCCGCTTTCACAAGATTCCCAACGACCGGATGATCCTGCTCAACTACACCTCGGGAACGACCGGATATTCGAAAGGCGTCATGCTCTCGGTCAATAACCTGACGGGCAACGTGCTCTTCGCCCGAGGAGCCATAAACACCCAAACCGGCACGAACTATTTCCAGCGCGGCGGACGCACGCTCTCGTTCCTGCCTCTGGCACACGCCTACGGCTGTGCATTCGACTTTCTCGCGCCGCTGGCCGTCGGAGGCCACATCACCCTGCTGGGCAAAATTCCCACTCCGAAGATCCTGATCGAAGCCATGCAGGTCGTGCGCCCCACGATCATTTGCTGCGTACCCCTGATTCTCGAGAAAGTCTATCGCAAACAGGTACTGCCGCTGCTCGAAAAGGGGCCGATGAGTATCGCTATGAAGATTCCGCTGCTGAATACCGCCCTGCGCTCGGTAATCCGCAAGAAGATGATGGAATCGTTCGGCGGAGAGGTGAACATCTTCATCGTGGGCGGTGCACCGATGAATATGGAAACCGAAGCATTTCTGATGAGTATCAAATTCCCGATCACGATTGGATACGGCATGACCGAATGCGCTCCGCTCATCAGCTTCACTCCCGACAACGAATTCAAGGCCGGTTCCTGCGGGCGTTTCCTCTCGGAATTTATCCAGGTGAAGATCGACTCGCCCGATCCCGAACACGTCGCGGGCGAGATCCTGGTGCACGGCGAGCACGTCATGATGGGTTACTACAAGAACGAGGAGGAAACCCGGAAGGTCCTGGACGAAAAAGGGTGGCTCCATACGGGCGACATCGCCACGATGGATCCGGACGGCACGCTTTACATCCGCGGCCGCTCGAAAACCATGATACTCACGGGAAGCGGACAGAACATTTACCCCGAAGAGATCGAAGACAAACTCAACAACATGTATATGGTCCAGGAATCGCTGGTTCTGGAGCACAACGGTCGTTTGACGGCATTGGTCGTTCCCGACTTCGAACAGGCGGAGCTCGAAGGGATCGATAAAGAGGAACTGCCCCGAATCATGGAAAACAACCTCAAGGAACTCAACAAACTGTTGGCATCCTACGAACAGGTCGCAAGCATCACGGTCTATCCCACCGAATTTGAAAAGACGCCCAAACGCAGCATCAAGCGCTACCTATACAATACGGCTCTGCTGGAGAAATAGGCCGATTCGATGACGCACGAAAAATCGCTATCGAAGGGTTTTCCGCCGACAATCCGACAAGTTTCCCTTCGAAACAGCTTGCCGCCTTTTCAGGCGGCAAGCTGTTTCGAAGGCTCCTCGGAAATCTTCGCAATAGTCCGTACGATTGTCCTTACCTTTCACTATCTTTGCAGAAAACAGGATGCGCCTCGGAAAACGATGAACAAGTTCCCGTTTTCTTCTCGGCTTTCACTATCTTTGTATTTGTAGAAGATAGGATGCGGTTCGGCAATCTTTGCGTGCAAGCCTGCACGATTGACCTCACCTTTCACTATCTCTGACACCGAACATTTCGCCTCGACAAAATGCAAATAAATTTGCGTTTGCCTCCGGCTTATCGCTATCTTTGCCAATATGAAATTCAGCAGCAAACAAATGATCGGAGAAAACCTCCTGTACCTGATGGTATGGATGGTGATTATCCTAGTACCGGTCCTCAACTCGAAAATGCTCGAAGAGGTACACGTCAGTCTGGAGAACATTCTGATCGCCTGGCTAAAAATCGCACCTTATCTGCTGATCTTCATCATCCACAACAGCCTGATCGCTCCCAGACTGTTACTGCGAAAACATCGTTATGTATGGTATCTGGTCGTCAATCTGCTGACCATTACGGCCGTTTTCTCGCTGGTCGCCATCTATGAAAAATACGCTCCATACGACACCGAACCCTACATCCTGAACGGCAAAGCGTCATTCACCGATCTGGCGATCTATTGGAACATCCTGCTGGGATTCTTCATGACGGGCCTGAACATGGGTATCAAACTGCTGTATCGCTCCCTGCGCGACGAACAGCAAATGGAGGAGCTCAAACGTCAGAACCTGCAAGCGGAAATGGATTATCTGCGATACCAGATCAACCCCCATTTCTTCATGAATACGCTCAACAATATCCACGCCCTGATCGACATAGATACCGAATACGCGAAAAGCGCCGTCATCGAACTGTCCAAGATGATGCGGTACGTTCTCTACGAATCGGGCAGCGAAACCATATCGCTCAAAAAGGACATCCAATTCATCGAGAACTACATCGAGTTGATGCGCATCCGTTACGACAGCAGCATCGATATATGCTTGGATTATCCGGCCACGATCCCGAACAAAGTGGCCATCCCGCCCCTGCTGCTGATCGTATTCGTCGAAAACGCGTTCAAGCACGGAGTAAGTTATAACCACGCCTCGTTCATCCATATCCGAATCGGCTACCGGGACGACGCGGTGACGGCCGTCATCAGCAACAGCCGTCACGAAAAATCCCGGCCGGGTACTACGGGTATCGGACTCGAAAATGTCAAAAAACGGCTGGCATTGATTTACCAGGACAACTATACGCTCTCAATCGACGATTCCGATCCGGCCGTCTATACCGTCAAACTCATAATCCCCATCATGCCATGCTGAAATGTATCGCCATAGATGATGAGCCGCTGGCACTGCGGCAATTACAGGGTTATATCGCCAAAATCAATTTTCTGAAGCTCGAAAAAGCATTCACCAACGCCATCGAAGCCCAGCAATATCTAGCCGGGAATCCGATCGACCTGATTTTCGTGGATATCAACATGCCCGACCTGAGCGGTGTGGAGTTCGTACGTTCGCTCGTCAGCCGCCCGATGATTATCTTCACGACGGCTTATTCGGAATACGCCGTCGAGGGATTCAAACTCGATGCGATCGACTACCTGCTCAAACCGTTCAGCTTCGCTGATTTCAGCCGCTCGGCAGCCAAGGCGCAGTCGCTGTACGAACTGCTGGCCTATCGGAAGACACAAGGAAACGCTCCTGCCCCGGAAGCCACTCCACGCGACCGGGAGTACATCTCGATCAAAGCCGACTACAAAACGACACTGGTACGCATCAGCGACATCGTTTATCTGGAAAGCGAAGGCGAATACGTACGGCTCCATCTGGACGACCGATCGACCATCACGACTCTTTTCCGGCTCAAGAACATGGAAGCGGCCCTGCCGTCGGAAATGTTCATGCGGGTCCATCGCTCCTACATCGTCAATCTACAACGTATCAGGAGCTACGTAAAAGGCCGGGTTTTCGTAAGCGACAGCGAATACATCCCCATCGGCGAGAACTACCGGGAAACGTTCCAACGGTACATCGAAACCCATTACCAGAATCTATAACGGAGAATCGCGTCCGAAATCTTGAGGAAAAATCGTACCCGTCCCGGAACGGGCATTCGACAGCCCGGCAGCAGACAACAAAGCGCGATCATATGCTTTCGGGGTACCTATGGGAGGCAAACATATGGCGGTGTGTCATAAAGGCGCACTGTTACGTCATTATCGGGATGCGAGTTAAATCATTTACGACAGTAAATTCCTGTTGCCCTTGCCCTCAATGCCTCGCACTGCATCCATTCTGACTCCCCTTAAGGATTGTGCTCGACACAGTCCCTTGTCGGCATTACAGACGCGGCCACAGCCAGCAGACAAGCCCCCTCGAATTCGATACTGTGAGCATGGGATAACGATATATGGAAAGATATGAATCCCCAATATAAACTCTGCATTCCCAGAGTACAGGCACGCTTGCCACCAACCCCGACTATGAGGGGCGAATCTTATTTGCGATCGGCCAGGCAGCTCTGAATATCCAGACTGACCGGCTCACCGTTGAGAGAAAAAGAGAGTGTGCAATCCTCGAAAGCGGTAAGTTTCTCGAACTGCAAAATAACGGTGGAATTATCGCCCCAAATTGCATCGACACTCTTTGCCTGGAAGGTTTTACCACTGTTATAAAGCACCACATCTTCGATTGAAAGTCCGTTGGTTTCATCACGGTCGGATGCAGGGATTTCAATTTTGATAGTTGTTTTGCCGTGTTTGTTGTTCAAACTCAAAAATTTGGGAGTTGCATGGGCGCTTCCTATCGCCAACAGAGCGGCAGCGCACGAAAGAATAATTTTTTTCATAGCAAATGAATTTGAAGTGATGTAAAAGAGTTGATTTCCAATCGTTACGAAATAATATCCAAGATACGAAATAATGTCTTTTACTATATGCAGAAGATTCCGATATTTTTACAATAAATTATTGTGGGGGGGGGCTTTTACTCTTTTCGGTACAAAACTAATATAAAAATCCCCCCCCCAAATATTTTGATTAAATTAACCAAAATATATCCGAATGCAAAAGTATCGGGAAAAATCCATGCGCATCAGGCCCGCATAAAGCCTATGACTTACAAGCGGGGAAAACGGTCCATACGGGTATATCGCCCCTCGGCATACTCGTAACAATAGTGCACCAGGCCGTTGGTCAGGACCACGTAACGGGCCCCCAGCACCGAATTGTACCGGACGGCCTGCGCCAGCACCTGACGGTCTATTCCGATCCCGGCAGCCTTGCACTCGACGAGCATCAGCGGACAGGCCCGATCGTCCACGACCACCACATCGGCACGCTGCGGAGATCCGTTCATCGCTACGGCATACTCCTGAACGATCCGCATGGGCTGTGCTCCGCAATGGGAAATCAGAAACCCGATCAAATGACGGCGCACCCACTCCTCGGGAGTCAGCACCAGGTAGATTCCCCGAAGCGGGTCCCAGACGGTCGTCTGCTCCCCGCGCTGCGAAATCCGCAATTTGACGGCAGGAAAATTGAGCCGGGGATAGTCGGGAGTCATATTCGGAAAAAATTAGTAACTTTACAGGGACAAATATACGAAAAGGCGACGGAATCCGTATCGCCCCGCGTACAAAGAGCGCCAAGCCGCAGAGCACAGCGCAAAGCGGGAGCGAACGTACGGGTTCGCAGACAAAGAGTGCCGATCGTATCTTATTACTTAACTAAACAGCGAAAGGCGGACGGCGGGTCCAACTCGTCCGCATCCGCCCGAGCCGCATAAAAAATTTATCGCCTTATGAAGAGTCTTTTGACCTTGCTCCTTCTCTCTTCCGCATGGATGGCCTGCGCCCAGGATTACGCTTCGCCGGAGCCGGTCGAGATAGGCAAGGAGCTTTCCCGCACCACCTTCGTCGTCTATCCGACGGCGGAAGAAGCCGCCGCCGGATCGCGCGAAGCCTCCAAATACTTCACCCCGCTGGCAGAGTGGGAAAAGACGACGACCGAAGCCGGCACGGAGTTTTCCACGAAATTCACGGTGCCTTTCGCCTGGGTAAACCGCCAGGTGCTCCTGCATGTGGAGTGGGCTTCGTCGGCCTACGAAATTCGCCTGAACGGGAAGGTCGCAGGGTATTGCCAGAACGGGAGCAATCCGGCGGATTACAACTTCACCAAACAGGTCCGGGAAGGGGTCAATAATCTGACGATCAAGGTGCTGTCCAATCCTGCAAGCGCCATACTCGAAAGTTGGGCGCATCCCTCCGAACCGGCGTTAGGCAGTTGCTACGTCTTTTCCCAGCCGACCATCCGCATCCGCGACCTGTTCACCAAAACGTACCGAAACGGCAGCGTCTTCAACGGCGAGGTCGGCATCGTGGTGAAAACCGACGCACTGAATCCCAAGAAAGCGAAAATCCACTACGAACTGCTGACACCGCAGGACGAAGTCGTGACGTACGGCAGCCAGGAGATCGAACTCGACATGCGCAGGGAAGATACCCTGCGTCTGGTCGCCCAGATTCCCGATACGATGGTATGGAGCGCTCGCAACCCGGTACTTTACACCCTGCGCCTCAAGACACAGACCGAAGGCCGTTATACGGAGTACGTATCGCTCAAGGTCGGCTTCCGCACCGTCGGCAACACCCGGGGGCAGTTGGCGATCAACGGGTATCCGGCAGCACTCAAGGCCGTACCCGACCTGGGGACGACCGTATCGCCGAGCCAACTGCTCGAATGGAAAAAGCAAGGGTACAACCTGATTCTGCTTCCGGCAGGCGGCGTATCCGGTGCGTTGTACGACCTTTGCGACCGACACGGCTTCTATGTCGTCGAACAGGCCCCGATCAACACCAGCCGCAGCGGTATGTCCCGCCGCAAGGGAGGGAATCCCACCAACGATCCCGCATGGCAGGCGGCCTATATCGCCCGTATCGAGGAGAGCTACCACACCACGAAACTGCATCCGTGCGTCGTGGCATTCTCGCTCGCCGAAGATTCCGCCAACGGAATCAACCTCTACGAAGGTTATCTCCACCTCAAGGGCCTCGAAAAGGAGCGCCCGGTTCTCTACCCCGATGCCGGCGGAGAGTGGAACAGCGACAAACTCCGGCTGTCGGCCGAACAATAAGGTTTCTGTCAAAGGATAAAAAGAGGCTGTGTCAAAACATCCTTTTTGAAAAATCCCCCCCTGTTACAACTATCTGTAGCAGGGGCAAATCCTTCTATTTCGCATTATGACATACTCCTCTTTTTGGCATACAGGAACGAAGCAAGCCCCCTCGAAATACGATGGCACTGATAGCACGATACACCGGCATGCAGGCAACAAGCGCCCTGCTTTTGCCGCAGAAAGGCCACTCCTTATGCTCAGAACCGAATTCGCACCAGGGATCACAGGTCCCAATGCCGGAAATCATGTACCCAGCATCAAAAAAAAACGAACAATCGCCCGAATGAACCGCACAGCCAATAAAAACCATATAGTCTACATCACAAGAACAACCGCCCCGTACAAACAACATATATATCCGTATAAAAAAACCGTATAACCGACGTCATGAACCCATACTTCGCAGCGAGATTCACAGGACCTGGGCCGAATACAGGATTATAGGTCTGGACCGAAAATCAAATGCCGCCCCCTTCACGGACCTTGACTTTCCGGCACAATTCGGTCTGACATCGTTCCCGAAATCCAAATAAGACCGATCCTTTTTCGATCATCATCGTTCAAAACACAAATGGACGGATCCACCCTTTCGGCCGGGACTGGTGCGCCCACAAAACCATCCATCACCGCTCCCATATCGCCCGATAAGAAAAGCCACTCCGGAGCTACCAACAATACGCTCCAACCAATAACAAACTCCCCGAATCAGCCGGTAACTCTCCCCGGTAGCAAACAAAATGCCCAGGACCTCCGGAAAACATTTCCGGACCGGCCGTAAGCACGCCCAATTAACAGAAAAAAGCTTCTCTCGACAGACAATCCGAGCAACAAAAAGAGGGGAAGAGATCGCTCTCTTCCCCTCCGGGATTCCGTTACTCATCGAAGATCGACGAATAACTGTTCGACTTCAAATTATCGAATATTATCAGTGATATTCTTCAACTGTGCATCCACATCGAAATCCACGTTCACCGTCGCCTCCTTTTTAGGCGTATTGAAGATAGTGGCTTTTCCATGGTCCATACGCTCACGCTCGATCTGAATAAACGAAGCCTGGCTGAAGCGGATCGGAGCAGAGAGGCTCACTTTCGATACGGTCGATACACTGGACTTATCCTCGCGCTTATCGTCGAAACCATCGGTCGGAGCAGTATCGATATCCCCCTGGTGGTCAGGATCGTTCATCATGATTGTTTCGTAGCCCAACGGTCCCCAAGCACCGGTTTCGTCCTGACCTGCATAGTAGAAGCCCCAAGGACCTACTCCCGGCGGGGAACAACGACCGTGCTTAGCATCCTTATAGATGGCTACAAACGGATAATTCTCGAAATAATCGAAGATCAACATATCCGGCAGAGGCAGATCGCCACCACGAGGAGCATGGACAAAGACCCACGTGTGAGCAGTTTCCTCACTAGTCGGCTCCGCTTGGTAAACGCATACATACTGCACTCCCTTATAGTCCTTCCAAGCCGAGGGATAACGAGCTGCAAGTTCATCACCGTTGTAAACCTGCCATGTTCCAGACACAGTTGCGTTATCATTACGCGGCAGCGGTTTCGACTCAACCCGGCCGGTCGACAAGTCGGACTGATAGGTACCGCTCGCATAAGCAAAACCATAAGCTACATACTGGGTACCGGGCGTACAATCGGTCGACAATATCTCCTCACCCACATACTGCGACAAGTCTCCGCCGCCATCGCCATGAATCAAATCGTCGAGGAACTTAAGCCAGTTGCCGTTATACGAATCGAAGACTTCTGCGTTAATGATACCGACATGATACCAAACGTCGTCGTGAGACGGAGTAACTTTACAAGTAAAGCTACGCATTTCGATCTCCGAGAACTCGAATTCCAACTTAAAATCTGTAGGAGCGACATATTCCGGAGTCGTGAATTCGGTCACCGAAACATCGGTAGTACGATGTCCGTATTTGTCGAAACCGAAAATAAAGATTTCGTAAGTGCTCTCCGGCTCGATACGCCACTCCTGATCGGCCCCCATCTTGGTCGTCATTTCGCCTTTCTGAACCCATTTGTTGGTCTGCCAGTTGGGAGGGGTGCCATCACCCAGGCCCGAACCGGAATTATACATATCCAGACGCTGGAGCAGACGCTCGACACAAACGCTTTTACCGTATTTCTCGGCACTGCCGCCGGGATACATACCGATGAAATATCTCGTCTCCAGATTCGAGGGCGTAATCTTGATCTCGCAATCCTGAGCTGTCACATTCACCTTCTCGACCGTGAACGTGCAATTATCGGTTACAGGAATCTCTCCGGTCGTAACCGTGAAATACTCCTCGGCATTCTCGCTGTTGATATTGTAGTTGTCATCCATGCCGAAGCACCAGAAATAGTAGTCGTTACCGCCCCATACACGTTTTTTTAAAGACGTGTTCAACATGAACTTCTGCTCGCCCTGATAAAGAGTCGGACGCTGCTTACGCGCACTGGACTGCAACTCCTGCAAATACTCTTTGCTGGTCCACTCGTCAACCTTGTAAACATAACTGTTCATCGTCGAGAACATCCACTTCGCATCCGGATTGCTCGGAGTTATCGTTACCTCTACGTTGTAAGGATTGTTGTCGGGATAAGGGTCGGCATTGACCTGCTTGGAAGTAACCGTGAACGTAAGGTCGGTCATCTCGACATTCTGGGTCGTGAACTCCGCCTTGAAAAGGTCCGTAGTAGGCACGCCCTCGGACGTACAACCGTACACATACCCATAATATGCCGTATTGGCAAGCGACAAGTCATCCACGGTATTGGTCTTCGAACCTTTCATGAGTAAGATGTTCAACCATTCAGACAACTTCATCCCCCGACTTTCGGCCTGTTCTTTCACCGCCTCCAAGTCGGCCTGAATGAAAGCCTCGTCGGACTCGAACGAATCGACGTATTCTTTAGTCATAAAAGCGCACAGATAGGTCTCGCTCTCGTTCGAAGGAACGATCTGCATTGCACAGCCGTTTGCCGTAATCGACTTCGGATCGATCGTAAGTTCGAACGTCATGGTACCACCCTGATTTACGGTAACGACTACATCGGCTGCCCCCGTATAAGAAAGGGTGATCTGCCCCGAACGAGACTCGACACCCTCGTCGAGTGCAGTGTAATCAAACTGGACGTATCCCGGCTCCGCATAGTTGAAATTCTTGATCCAATCCACGTTCGTCGTTGCCTCGACAATAGACGATTTATCGGCCCCTTGAATTTCATACGCCAAACGACCCGTTCCAGCGTTTTTCGATAAGGAAAGCGTAGTTTTAGCTACGATGGTGACGCTGTAATCCACGCCATCGTCGCTACAGCCACTGCTTGCACTCACCATTGCGAGCATCGCCACAAGCGCCATCGCAAAAGAAAAATACTTTTTCATAGAAAAAAATAACAAGTAGTTTAGTGAAAGAGCTACCGGATCGAAATCCGGACACCCTTTTGTACTGCACCCCAAAAGTTGGACACTTTTGGGGTGTTTTTTATGAAATATAATTATGAGATTCGTTTAAAGGCCGTAAAACTGGTACTCGAAGGCGGACTTTCGGTTAGGGAAGCCGGATGTCACTTGGGCTGTGGCCGCTCGCAAGTTCACTTGTGGGTAACATTATTCGAGCGCCATGGCCTTGCCGGCCTTAAGCTGCGCCACGGTAGCTACAGTGCAGAATTTAAGTTGTCAGTTTTGAAGCATATGCACCAAAATCATCTATCTTTGCTGGAGACAGCAGTGCATTTCGGCATTCCGGGCCCTTTTGTTATTCGTCAATGGGAGCGGCTCTATCAAAACCAAGGTGCTGAAGGCCTGCGGCGTAAACCGCAAAGAAGGAGGCCGGCCATGAGTAAATCGAAGACTAAAAAAGTCAAACTCAAAACGACTCCGCACGAAGAGTTGCTTAAGGAACTGGAGTATCTTCGTGCCGAGAATGCTTACTTAAAAAAATTGCAGGCCTTAGTCGAGGAGCGCATTGTCCGCGAGAGCGGGAAAGAGCCCAAGCCATCGAAGGACTAAGGCCGCAGTGCCGGCTTTCAGTATTGCTCAAAGCCGCAGGGATGGCGCGAAGCACATTTTATTATCACTTCAGAAAATCAAAACAACCCGATAAATATGCTCGCGAAAAAGAGAGTATTATAAGGTTATATCACGAACATAAGGGGCGTTATGGTTATCGGCGCATTACCGTTGAAATGAATAAGATCGGATATGCGATAAATCACAAAACCGTACTTAAGCTGATGAATATTTGCGGGATAAAAAGTCAGGTCAGGCTCCGTAAATACTGTTCATACAAAGGACAGATCGGACGGATAGCGCCCAATCTTCTGCAACGCGACTTTGCAGCCGAAAAACCGAATCAGAAGTGGGTTACTGACCTTACGGAATTTTCGGTTTGCGGCGTAAAGTTATATCTATCGCCGATTATGGACTTATATAACCGGGAGATTATTAGCTATAAAATAGCTGAACGCCCTAACTTTATGCAGATCATGAAGATGCTGGACGATGCGTTTGCCAGAATACCGGATTCTCCGGGTATTGTCTTGCATTCCGACCAGGGCTGGCAGTATCAGATGAAGCAGTATCAGCTCCGTTTAAGACAGAAAGGTATTACACAGAGCATGTCGCGCAAGGGTAACTGTCTGGATAACGCTGCTATGGAAAGTTTCTTTGGATTATTGAAGTCCGAATTATTATATTTGCAAAAATCAAATGGAAAATCCGATTGCAACAAACCGTAAACCTCCTTCACTTCCTCTATCGGTTGGGGTGAGAAGACCTGCTTCATCACTTTGGCATACGTTCCCCTCCCTGTTCTGACCAGTACATTTTCATTCACGAGCTTGAACAGATACCAGGACAAAGAGGATTTTTTGATGCCTGTCTTCTCTTGTAGATAAGCAAACAAATCTCCTAAACTAAAGTCACGATGAACTTCAGCATAGTCAAGTATGAATGTCGTCGTCTCGTTGCTCATGTGATTATTATTCCTTTCTTCGACTTCAAAGATAACAAATTTTCGGAACTAATTCAGAATAGTACCGATATTTTGCGGCCAATTAACATGAAAATCACTCTTTTTTTGTGTAAGTAGGACTTATCGGTGGGACTAAACCAATTCAGCCGCAGAGAGGACGACTCTCTACGGCTGAACAGAACAGATAACAGACTTTTATACTCAGCGGTGCATCCCGCCACTGTATTCCAACTCCTCTTTTTGATATTGCTCCATTTCATTCAGCTTTTCATTGACGGATTGGAGATTGGAATCGAGTGAATTGTCGTGGTCATATGGGAAACTGTGACTGACGGCAAGTCCGGCATTGGTCGCCGTGCCGACATCAAGGGTGTCGGCATTCCTGTTATACCCGATATGGAGAATATCTCCGTTTGGCATTTCAAGGACAGGAGTACGCTGCTTTGTCATCGCAGAGAACAGCTCGGCCGCCATGTCTTTGGCAACCTCTTTTATGTCACTGCTTGCCAGCCGGACACCATACCGTGTGATATGGTCACGGATTTCCTGCTCCGAGTATTTCAGCATCACCTCGTAAGTTCCTCCCACGCTGTTGTTATAGACCACGGCAAAATCCTTGTCTTCTATCAGCAGATCATCACCCTTGTTCTGGCGAGGAGAGACAAAGGTATATTGCTCGTTGATTCCATCGCCGTCATAATACTCCTTGGCAAGCCGGAGCAATCCCTCATAATCGCCTTTATCCCGAAGCGCATCCAGCCGTGAGGTGTCATCGGTGGATTGCAGATAGGCTACGGAAGAGTAGAACACCTTTCCTTCGGGTACGGACTGTTTGACCTCATTCCGCTGCCCGTTATCCTGCTGCACCTTGTTTTTCTGTTCCAATTCCTGCACTATCTTATCCACATTCTGCGTAACGAGCGAGGTTGCCCTTTTTACATCCAGAAGTGTGGTCTTGATAAACTGGGGCGATTCCTTCAAGTGGTCCAGCCAGGATTTCAGATAAGCGCAGCTCTCTTCTTTCAATGCCTTGCTCATACCGTATCGCTGTGCCACCAATGCGCTACCTAATTCTGCCACCAGTTCCTCACGGGCGTATTCGTCCGAACCGAAACCGGACGGTTTGATACGGTCGAGTTGCCCCTCAATGCCCGTGCTGTGGGTCATCTCATGCCAAAGAGTACCATAATAGGATTCGCCGTCCTTGAACTGGGATTTTTCGGGAACCACAATCTCGTTCTTGGAAATGGAAAAGTATGCCTTGTCCTGGTGCATCGGCTTGATAGGGCAAATCCAGCGGTTATCACGGATCACCACATCCATCGGTTCAAAAGACATCTTCTCGCTTTCATCCAACTTTACGGCATCCCCATTCGCCAGCTTGTTCCAAAGTTCTGGACGGGCTTCCTGAAGATTGGTCTGGGCTACATTGAATACCCGAAAGACCTGCATCTTCGGATATACATTGTACATCTTCTTCTCTTCATCGGAGAGCTTTTTAAAATCGTCATACTTGATCTTCTCCTTGGTTTCCTTGTGGATGCAGGTAAAGGTCGTCAGCATCACGGGGAAGGATTTTTCGCCCTTGTTCACTGAAACTCTTGGCAGCTCCACGCTCTCCTTTGCCTGCTTTTCGGACGGTTTGTTCATCCGTTGCACGCAGTCAAAGGTGCAGAAACGCGGTATCTTGTAGCCCTCGTTCTCGCAATGAAGAAGCAACATCAGCGCGTTCATCCCATTATACTCACGTCCGGACAGATTCTTCGGCCACCCTAAGCTGCCCTCGGTAATCCATGGTTTCGTCCAGTCCTTGCTGATGGTCTCGATGCGCTCGATCATCATTTCCGCAAAGAGGTCAAGAGCCTTGTCCTCCGCGGACGGACCGTCACTGCTGTTTTTCCTGTAACCGGCCATGACTGTCAGTTGTTAGGGTTATACGGCTGTTTCACATATTCCGACATTTCCGATACCTTGCAGGCAATGTTCAGCTTGTCGTTATAGATGGACAGCTCCAGTTCACCTTTGGCCTCGATGCCGGTCTGCGGTTGCAGCCACTCCTCACGTTCACGGTCAAAGCCTAAGAAGCGTACCCACAGGTACTCGAAGCCGTCATTGACCTTTTCCGCAGAAAATGCGGAGAACTGCAAGAAATTCTTGCCTTTCTTGTCTGTCTTCTCCTCGATGTTCTTGCCTGTCTTTCCACGGAAGAGCATTTCGCCCTTGATGGAATCCTCGTTTGAAGCCACGGTAAGGTTGACCGATGAAGCCGACATATTGAAATAAAGATTGTTTCCACGCTTCTTGAAAGTCAACACACCGGAAATTTCCACTCTCTTGCCTACGGTATAGTCCGCCCGGTTGTATTCCTCCCCATCCTTGGCGACAGAGATTTCCACTGTTTTGTCGATACCGTTTCTTGCCGGAATCACGCAGTTTACGGCAAATGCCGTGAAAGCCTTGTTCTCATTGTTGGTGCGCACTATAGCCGCCTTGCTGATGGTTCCGCACACTGTTACGTTACACTTAATCATATTGCTTGTAGTTTTATTTTAACCAAGACCATTTGACCGGAATATCCTATTAAATGTGAACTACCTGCATATACGTTCCGTCTTTAATCGGGCGCACGGATTTTAATCCAGACTATCCCTGACGCAATGACAATCTGCACACCCACAATCACGAGTGTCGCCACCAGACCGAACAGCCGGTAGCATACGAGGATGTGCAGTCCTGCAAGGGATAGCCCGACGACCAACAATCCTATTTCCATCATCACGCGTTTCATTATCTTCTGATTTGCTCGTTCTGACCCTGTTGCTCTGACATTCCTTGCTCGAAGTTTTGTGAAGCCTGTTGCGAAAGGACAATGGTATTGACCATTCCTGCCACACGCATCCGCTTGCTTTCCTCCGAGAGTTCAGGATTATTCAAAGTGGCGGACAGCCGGCTCAATTCGCTTGCGCTTAACTCCCTTGAAACCTGCACGGCTCCGTTATCTGCTTGTAACACGGCTTTATTGTTTTCATTGATTATAATGGCACAGGCTTTCATGTGGGGCATCAATGAAGTCAGTTCCACCTTCCGGCTACCTGCCATTTCAGAAATGGCTTCTTTCTGTTCCTCCTCGTTCTTGTTGTCTATTACCACCGCCAGCATCATCAGCGAGGAAAAGGCTTTGACCACCATATCCATAATCGGGTCATTCGTTCCTGAAAGTCCGACACCGCTGTCTTCCGATGATAACAGTTTCTTCATCCACTCTTCAGGACTTTGTGATTTTGTTTCCTGGGGAGTAGCAGTAACCTCCGTCTTGTATTTAGCCAACAGGTTGTTGCCATTATGCAAGGCTTGCAGCTTGATGTTTCCCTTTTGGGCGATGTCTGCCAGATAGATTGCAGGATCAATGTCTCGTTTTTGTCCGTCAGCGGTAATCTGTGCCACTCCGAAATGCAGGTGTTCGCCCGTAGTCCGTGTGCTGGTGTTGCCTGACATACCGATTCTCTGTCCGGCTTGCACCCTATCACCCACCTTGACATCAACAGAGGACAGGTGCATATAAGTGTTCTGTATCTTGCTTCCGTCAGCCCTCTCGTATTCAATGGTTACGGACTTGCCTCCGGCGGTTTTGGCATTTTGGTTTACTGCCACCACTTTGCCGTTATTCTCGGTAGCCAACACCGCATCGCCCTTACAGCGGATGTCCATACCCTTGTGCATTTGCTGTTTGTCAGCATCCATGGGGTCGGTACGCATTCCAAACGGTGAAGTGACAAACAGGAACTCTTCGCGCTCGACCGGGAATGAATAGGCGTTTGTCGTAACCGCTTGTCCGGTTCCTGTTTCCAATCCTTTTGCCTTCATTTCTGCCATGACCATCCGGTCATACTTCTGCAGCCCGTTTGCTTCAATGATTTTTTGCAGACTTTGGGCATAATTGCCGCCACTTGCATACCCGGCCTGGGCAAGTCCTTCCGTCCAACCCTTGTAATCGTCAGGAGACAGGTCAAAACATTCCGCGTACCGTTTGTTCTCTACAAGGAATTTGGAGTGATGCTCGTAAGAATCGCCCACGCTGTCGTAGCTGCAAAACTTCTCGTTGGGCTTGTCATCGGTGTAAATGCCGTATTTGCCACCCTGCGTAATCCACTCCGGAGTGGCTTTGATACCGAAATGGTTGTTTTCGTTCAGGACCAGACGGCTTTGTCCGTTGCTGCTCTCCAGTATGCCCTGTGCCAAGGTCACGGAAGCCGGGATGCCGTATTTGCGCATCTGTTCCATCGCAAAAACGGCGTATTTTTCCGCGTATTCTTTATTCTTGCTCATTGCTTTGTCTGTTTATCGGTGCATTCCTTTTGAAACCTCTTCCTCTTCTTCAACGTCCTCTTTAGGCTGGTCGTGCTTGATGTCCTCGTCACGGCTGATCTTCGTTTCCACTTCCGACTCCTGTTTTTCGGAAGAGGTCTGTTCCTGTGCCTGGCTCTTGTTCAGCACGTCCGCGAAAAGCGTTGCCGCCAGATGTTGTTTGAAACTGTTCCT
>ENA-UPWM01000209-UPWM01000209.1-human-gut-metagenome-genome-assembly--contig:-NODE-209-length-22517-cov-23.334002_pt1 | contig 22517 bp, 16 predicted proteins | sample MGYA00250051_ERZ773379 | MGnify/ENA primary metagenome ERZ773379 (study PRJEB29103, sample SAMN06112020) | human gut metagenome | biome: human gut; feature: ankylosing spondylitis patient; material...
GTAGACAAGATTCTCGCGGACCGTGCCCTCAAACATCCAGGTATCCTGCAGGACCATGCCGAACAGGCCGTGCACCTCCTCGCGGCTCATATCCTTTGTGGAGATACCGTCGATGCGGATGTCGCCGCCGTCCAGATCATAAAAGCGCATGAGCAGATTGACCATCGTTGTCTTTCCGGCGCCGGTCGGACCGACGATGGCGACCTTCTGCCCCTGCGCAACATGGGCAGAGAAATCATGGATGATCGTCTTCTCCGGGTGATCGGGGTAGCTGAAGCGGACGTGGTCAAACTCGATCTCACCGCGCACCGGCTGCGGCGCGGGCAGATTCTTCGACTCGTCCGGCAGCTCCGGCTCCTGCAGGAAATCAAACACGCGGTCGCCCGCTGCGGCGGCGGACTGCAGCTGCGTCATGCCCTGCGCGATCGTCGTCAGCGGCGAGGTGAACAGGCGCACATAGAGGATGAAGGCAGTGATGACGCCGAACTTGATGCTGCCGTTCATCACGAGTGCAGCGCCCAGCACGCACACGGCGACATAGCCGAGGTTGCCGATGACATTCATCAGCGGCTGCATGATGCCGGACAGGAACTGGCTCTTGCGGTTCGCCTCATAGACAGCGCGGTTCATGCCGCGGAACGTCTCCTTGATCCTGTCATTCGCGCGCGAAATGCGCACGACGTCATGGCCGGAATACATCTCTTCAATATAGCCGTTCAGCGTGCCGAGGCTCTCCTGCCGGTCGACAAAGTATTTCTGCGAGCGCTTCATGATGATGAACATGAACACAAAGCCGATCATTGTCGCCGCGATGGCGGCCAGCGCCATGCGCCACTCCGTCACGAACATCATGATGACGCAGCCCGTAAGCTGGGCCACGGCGCTGATCATGGACGGCAGACTGTTGGACAGAGCCTGCTGCAGCGTACTGACATCGTTCGTCACGCGGCTGAGGATATCGCCGTGCGCAATGCGGTTGAAGCAGCTCATGGGCACGCGGTTGATCTTGGCGCACAGGTCGCGGCGCATCTGCTTCGAGAGGCCGAGCGTCACGGTCGCCATGATATAGTGCTCGATATAGGTCAGCAGGGCGCTGAGCGCATAGATGCCGAGCAGCACGCCCGCCACGCGGCCAATGGCCGCAAGGTCGATCTCCCCCATCAAAGAATCGGAGATCAGATTTGTGATCTTGCTGAGCTGATTCGGCCCGAGGATCGTCAGCACCGCGCCCGCGGCCGCGAGCACCAGCGCGATCAGCATCGGGAGCCTGATCTTTTCGGAATAAGAGAACAGCTCAAGCTGCACGCCGCGCAAGCCGCGCTTGCTCTTCTCAGCAGGGCGCATGCCGCGCCCGCCCATCGGTCCCATTGCCATCAGACTCCCTCCTTTTCCAGCTCTGCCGCAGAGAGCTGCGACATGGCGATCTCGCGGTAAACACCGCAATTCTTCATCAGCTCGTCGTGCGTGCCGATCCCGGCCACACGGCCCTCGTCCAGCACGACGATGCGGTCGGCATGGCGGATCGTGCCGATGCGCTGCGCCACGATCAGGCAGGTCGTGTCGCTCAGCTCGCGCGCCAGACCGGCGCGGAGGCTGGCATCGGTGCGGTAATCCAGCGCGGAGAACGAATCATCAAAGATGAGGATCTCCGGCTTGCGGGCCAGTGCGCGCGCGATGGAAAGGCGCTGCTTCTGGCCGCCTGAGACGTTTGCGCCCGCCTGTGCGATCGGCGCATCGAGCTTGCCGGGCAGCTTGTCCACAAATTCCGTGGCCTGCGCCAGCGAGAGAGCGCGCTGCACGGACTCGTCGTCCTGCGGGGCGCCGCTTTCGCCGAACAGCACATTGCTGCGCACGTCGCCCGCAAACACAATGGCCCGCTGCGTCACATAACCGATGCGGTCGTAGAGCGCATCGAAGCTGTAGCTGCGGACATCCTGCCCGTCGATGAGCACCTGCCCCTCCGTTGCGTCATAGAAGCGGGCCGCAAGGCTGACAAGCGTCGTTTTGCCGCTGCCGGTCGCGCCGATGAAGGCGATGGTCTCGCCCTTGTTTGCGCGGAAGCTCACATGCTCGAGCACGTCGCCGGACGAGGACGGATAGCGGAACGAGACATCGCGGAATTCTTGCTGCCGTCGGCAGAGTAGTTGTACAGCCAGTTCCAGTTCACCTGGCAGACATCCTGAGCGTTGCCTGCGATGAAGGCAGCAGCCATCTTCTCTTCCCAGCCAGACCATGCGGCGAAGGTGGGCTCCACGGTGATGTTGGAGTGCTCAGCCTGGAAAGCCTCCAGAGCGCTCTGGTAAGCAGCGTGACGGCTGTCGCCGCCCCACCAGCTGATGCTCAGGTTGACGGGGCCGTCAGACAGGGCCAGGCTCTCGTCTGCGGAAGCAGCGGGGGCCTGAGAAGCAGCGGAAGAAGCGGTGGAAGAAGCAGCGGGCTTGCTGCCGCAGGCAGCCAGCAGACCTGCAGCACCGACAGCGCCGGTAGCCATCAGGAAGTTACGACGAGAAATTGCCTTGCTCATTTTTGTTCTCCTCCTAATAGAAAACATCTTCATGTAGGGGGTCTGCACATGCCCCCTTGTATACAATTATGATAACAAAAGCCACCGAAAAAAGAAAGATGCAAATTACAGTGATACGGGATAAAAACGTACAAATATTGTCCTTGTTTTCGCGTGCAATTCGACGTCCTTGCCGAAATGAATAAACTTGCGCTGAAAAACTGTGCAACTTGTATACTTCAATGACTTGCATAAAAATCTGGGATGCAACATGGGAAGAACGGCAAAAATTTCAATAATTCCTGTTACATTTACCGTTCCGCCTGTAATTTTTTATGCTCTGCCGCCCCCGCTGCTTCCTTCTTCTCCCACGCCCTCTCCCCTCCGGCAAGTAACTGCCCGGTCCGAACTGATATATCAATAGCGCAAAAAACGTGCGAATTCCGTCCGGTTGATATATCAGTTTCTCTCACAAAATGCAACAAATTGATATATCAGTCTGTATACAGCCTGTTGGAGACTCTGGCGAGTGTAGCGAGACTGAGGGGGTAGCTCTTCCGCAAATCACGCAAAAAAGCCGCTGCACCCGGCGCGGTACAGCGGCTTATATCCATATATAGAACGCTCTCAGTTTTTCTTTGCAGCGTAAAACGCCCGCCGTGCCTTGAAGTAGCACTGGGGGCACATGCTGACATACTGCACATCGTTTTCAAGGTCGATGGCTACCTGCTCGCCCTCAAAGACGAACCGTCCGTTCACCTTGCGGCAGTTGCAGATGGCCTTGCGCCCGCAGGTGCAGATGGTCTTCATCTCCTCGATGGTGTGCGCCAGCTCCAGCAGACGGGTAGAACCCGGGAAGCCCTTGAGGGAAAAATCTGCCCGCAGACCGTAGCAGATCACCGGGATGTTCAGATCTACCGTGATCATGAACAGCTGCTCGGCCTGCTCCGGGGTAAAGAACTGGCTCTCGTCGCACAGCACACAGGCCAGCGGCCCGGAAGCAGCGTTTGCCGCCTTCACGGCTTCGAACACGTCCAGCTCCGGCGGGATCAGCAGGTCTGCCTTGCGGCGCACGCCCAAACGGCTCACCAGCTCCCCGCCGCCCTTGGTATCCACCTGCGGCTTCAAAATGAGCACCTTCATGCCCTGCTCTTCGTAGTTGTGTGCCACCTGCATCAGCGCCGTGCTCTTGCCGCTGTTCATGGCACCGTAGCGGAAATACAATTTTGCCATGCCGTCACTCCTGATTGCGCAGACGGTAGCCCAAGCTCATCAGGCTGTCGCCCAGATGGACGTTTTCCACCACCACATTGGGGTACGACACCGACAGGTCATAGTGGGAGAAGTTCCAGAAGCCCTCGATGCCCAGATCCACCAGCCGTCCGCTGACCTGCTGTGCACCATCACGGGGGACGCAGAGCACCGCCACCTTGGGCTTGTTTTCCTCGCAGAAGGCCTCCAGCTCGTCAATGTGCCGGATGCGGATGCCGCTGATCTCCTTGCCCACCTCGTTCTCGGCCACGTCAAAGGCCGCGATCAGCTTGTAACCGTTGGTATCGGTGGTGATAAAGCGGCTCACCGCCTTGCCCAGACGGCCGCAGCCGATCAGAATGGTGGGCAGACGGTCGCCGTTGCCGAACAGCAGGCTTTCCAGAATGGAAAGCAGGTTCTCCACCGAGTAGCCGATGCCCTGCCGTCCGTTCACGTCACCGATGCAGTTAAAGTCCTGCCGCACCTGCGAGGCAGTGGTGCCCATCTGAGAAGCCAGCTCCCGGGAGGAGATGCTGGTAATGCCGTCGTCCTGCAGGGAGCGCAGATACCGGTAATATTTGGGGAGACGCTTGATCACAGGGATCGATGCTTTCTGGGGGGTGTTCATAGCAAAATTCTCCTTTCTGCCCAACGCGCTGCAGCTTCTGCCGCCATGCAAGGGGCTTCTTTGCGCGCAGAGAGATGTTCCGTTTTATCCTGTTATATTATTTAAAGTATACAGCATGAAAGGCGAATGTCAAATACCTATTTGTAAAAAAGCAAAAAATTCACAAAGTTTTTTGTATTCGCGCTCCTGCATACTTCCCCGGCAGCCGGGGGATACTGACCCCACAAAGACCCTGCTACGGAAGGAGAACGCGCATGGATACGGCAAAAGACACCCCCGCAGAGCAGCACCGGATGGAAAAAGAGGATATCGAGGATCTGGGCACGGTCACCCTGAGCCGGGGCGGTCATGTCATCCACTGCCTGACCGTCATCGGCCAGATCGAAGGGCACACTGAAGCGCCGCAGGGGCAAAAGACCACCAAGTACGAGCACGTCATCCCGCAGCTGGTGGCGGTGCAGGAGGACCCCCGCATCGAGGGGCTGCTGGTGCTGCTGAACACGGTGGGCGGCGATGTGGAGGCCGGCCTTGCGCTGGCAGAGCTGATCGCCAGCATCTCCAAGCCCAGCGCCACGCTGGTGCTGGGCGGCGGGCACTCCATCGGCATCCCGCTGGCGGTCAGCGCGCGGCACAGCTTCATCGTCCCCACCGCCACCATGACGGTGCACCCGGTGCGGCACTCCGGGCTGATCTTAGGCGTCCCGCAGACCATGCACTGCTTTGAGCAGATGCAGCAGCGCATCACCGGCTTTGTGGCCGCCCACAGCGGCATGCCGGAAAAGCGCTACACCCAGCTGATGCTCCACACCGGGGAACTGGTCATGGACATGGGCACGGTGCTGGACGGACGCCGTGCCGTAAAGGAAAAGCTCATCGACGAGCTGGGCGGTCTTTCGGATGCGCTGGCGTGGCTGTATAAGGAGATCGAACGGGGGTAAGGCCTTGCGTCTCCCCCGCCGGACGATTTGAACTGCGCTCCGCGTTCGCTTTGCGCAGAAGCAGCGGAATTATTTTTTATTTGCAGTTCCGAAACGCCTGCGGGCGTTTCGGAACTGCCTTTTCACGAGAGGGGCTGGGTTCGTTCCATTTTCCTCAGCAAAAACAACATTATGGTTTGCCATTTTTGCCCTTGCGTGGTACAATAGTAGAATCAATTATTGTGTCTATGGGAAGTTGGGGAACAGAGTAGAATGGCAACGAAAAAACGAAAATCAACGACACGGCGTACTGCTGCCCGCCGTAAAAAGGCAGAGCAGCGGCTTCCGGCAGGGCTTGGCACCCTGTTCGGCGGCCTGCTGCTGATGGTGCTGGCCTTTGTGCAGGGCGATTCCGTATGGCGGGTGCTCCATGATGTGCTGTTCGGGCTGTTCGGCTGCGGCAGCTTTGTGCTGGGTGCAGCCGTGTGCTGTCTGGCCGTTTTGTACACCCGGGGCGAGGAGCTGCTGTCCCGCATCCTCAAGCTGGTGCTGGGGCTTGTCTTTGTCTGCGGCACAGTCATCGTGTTTTCCGATATCCAGCCGCAGGGGCTGTCGGCGCTGCAAATGCTTTCCGCCTGCTACGCCAATGGCGTCAATGCATGGCTCTCCGGCGGCGCAATAGGCTTTGTGCTGGGCGGCGTGCTGCTTTTGCTGTGCGGACGTCCGGCAGCAAATCTCATCATGGTCGTGCTCTTGCTGTGCGGCAGTCTGTACATTTTTGATGTCACCCCCGCCGAGGTCTGGGTCTGGCTGTGTGCCGTCACCGGCGGTATCCACGCCCGCGGCGCTGCCTTTGCAGAGCAGCGCGCTGCCCGCCGCGCCGAGCGCACCTCCATCCGGCAGGCAGAGCGGGAGATCGACGAGGAATACGACGAAACCGAGGACGAACCGCTGGACGAGGAGGACGAGCCCGCCGGGCTGCATCTGGGGGTGCCGGACTGGATGTCCGGCGTGCTGCGCTGGGGACACAAGGTAACGCAGGAGATGGAGGCAGACGCTGCCGAAACTGAGGCTGCACCCGCCGCCCTTGCCCAGCCGGAGCCTGCCGCGCCGCCCATCACCCCGGTGCGGGTCAGCGTTGCCCATCCCCGCGCAGCCTTTGACGTAGACCTTGGCCCCGACCACACCGCCCTCTCCGAGGGCGGCAGCGAGCCCATTGAGCCGCTGATCGTCGGGCCGGGCGGCACCTTCGGGCAGGACCCGCTGCGCCCTGCATCCAAGCCCACGCAGCCGCCCATCGTGGCAGACCCGGTAGTCGCCTCTGCGGCAGATTTCTTTGCCAAAGATGCCCCCCAGCCGGAAGAGCCTGCCCCTGCCCCCGCTTTTGATACGCCCATCGTCCAGCCGGCAGCGCCGGTGGTGCAGCCGCAGATGCCCACGCAGCCGGAGGCTGCGCCTATCCAGCCCGCCGTGCCCCGGGTGAGCGCCGAGAACGCCGTGGCGTTCCGCTCTGCGCCGGACGAGGACGGCTGGATCAGCATCACCGCCGAGCCGGTGGAGGAAAAGGACATCAACTCGCTGGTGGCAGCGGCCATGGAAAAGCCCGCTGTCTCGGAGCAGGCAGCCGCCACCGCCCCCGCCGAGGAGACCGAGCCGGTGGACCGCTACGAGTACCAGTACCCGCCCATCGAACTGTTTGAAAAAACGCAGGAGGAGAGCGACCCCGGCGCACAGGAAGAGCTGAAGGCCAACGCCCAGAAGCTGGTGGACACGCTGGAAAGCTTCGGCGTGCGCACCCGGGTGCTGGATATCTCCCGCGGACCCTCTGTTACCCGGTACGAGCTGCAGCCCATGGCAGGCGTAAAGATCAGCCGCATCACCTCGCTGGCGGACGATATCGCCCTGAACCTCGCGGTGGCAGACGTGCGTATGGAAGCTCCCATCCCCGGCAAGCCCGCCGTGGGCATCGAGGTGCCCAACCACAAAAAGACCGCCGTTTCCATCCGCAGCATCTTTGAGAGCCAGAGTTTTCTGCGCATGACCTCGCCGCTGGGCATCGCCCTTGGCAAGGACATTGCCGGTGTAGCGCAGGTGACCGACCTGTGCAAGATGCCCCACCTGCTCATCGCAGGCAGCACCGGCAGCGGTAAATCCGTGTGCGTGAACAGCATCATTATGAGCCTGCTGTTCCGCTCCAGCCCGGAGGACGTGAAGTTGCTGCTCATCGACCCCAAGGTGGTGGAGCTGGCCGAGTATAACGGCATCCCCCACCTGCTGATGCCCGTTGTCACCGAGCCCCGCAAGGCCGCCGGTGCACTGGGCAGCGCGGTGCAGGAGATGGAGCGCCGCTACCGCCTGTTTGCGGAGAACAATGTGCGCGATATCAAGTCCTTCAACAAGCTGGCTGCCGAGCAGCCGGAGCTGGAAAAGATGCCCTACATCGCCATTATCATCGATGAGTTGGCCGATTTGATGATGGTGGTGGGCAAGGATGTGGAGGATTCCATCTGCCGCATCGCCCAGAAAGCCCGTGCCGCCGGTATGCACCTGATCGTTGCCACCCAGCGCCCCAGCGTGGACGTGATCACCGGCCTGATCAAGGCCAACATCCCCAGCCGCATCGCCTTTGCGGTGTCCAGTCAGGTGGACAGCCGCACCATTCTGGACGGTGCCGGTGCAGAAAAGCTGCTGGGTCAGGGCGATATGCTCTTTATGCCCGTGGGCGCACCCAAGCCCACCCGTATTCAGGGCACTTTTGTGCGGGATGAGGAGATCAGCCGTGTGCTGGACTTTATCAAGTCCAGCGCCACCGTGCAGTACGACGAGGCCATGATCGAGGCCATGGAAAAGCACGCCATTCAGGACGGCAAAAAGGGCGGCGGCGGTGCCGACGCCGAGGAGGACGCAGGCTCCGACCCCATGTTCAAGCAGGCCGTGGACGTGGTCATCGACGCCGGTCAGGCTTCCACCAGCCTGTTGCAGCGCCGCTGCAAGCTGGGCTACGCCCGCGCCGCCCGCATCATGGACGAGATGGAGCAAAAGAGCATCATCGGCCCTTACGAGGGCGCAAAGCCCCGCGCCGTGCTCATCAGCCGCCAGCAGTGGCTGGAAATGCAGATGAACCAACCGGAGGAATAATAAAGGAGCACTATGGAACATTCTACTCCCCAGATCTACACCGAATTTCTTCCCATCAGCCGGGCGGACATGGAAGCCCGGGGCTGGGAGCAGCTGGACTTTGTGGTGGTGGGCGGTGACGCCTATGTGGACCACCCCAGCTTTGGCACCGCCATCATCAGCCGCCTGCTGGAGGCCGAGGGCTACAAGGTGGGCGTGCTGGCGCAGCCCCGCTATACCGACTGCGAGGACTTCAAGCGGTTCGGCAAGCCCAAGTACGGCTTTTTCATCGGCGGCGGCAACGTGGACAGCATGGTCAGCCACTATTCCGTGGCAAAAATTCCCCGCGCCGAGGATGAATACTCCCCCGGCGGCAAGGCCGGTGCCCGCCCGGATCGCAGCGCCACCGTGTACACAAAGCTTGCAAAGCAGGCCTACCCCGACCTGCCGGTGATCTTAGGCGGTCTGGAGGCCAGCCTGCGCCGGTTTGCCCACTACGATTATTGGCTGGACACCGTGCTGCCCAGCATCGCCGAGGACTCCGGCGCGGATCTCATCAGCTTCGGCATGGGCGAGCACCAGACCGTGGAGATCGCCCGCCGTCTGGCCGCCGGAGAGCCGGTGGAGACCATCACGGACGTGAACGGCACCTGCTACCTGACCGATTTCGACCACCTGCCCCAGCGGTATGTGGAGTGCGCCGGTTTTAAAAAGGTGGCCAGCGATAAGACCGCCTACGCCAAGGCCTGCCGCATCCAGATGGACAATCAGGACGTGGTCAGCGGCCAGATCATCGTGCAGAAGCAGAGCGAGAAGTATCTGGTGCAGAACATCCCGGCAAAGCCGCTGGTGCGCTGGGAGCTGGACAAGGTCTACGCCCTGCCCTACACCCGCCGGTATCACCCCATCTACGAGGCCATGGGCGGCGTGCCTGCCATCCGGGAGGTGCAGTTCTCCATCATCCAGAACCGCGGCTGCTTCGGCGGCTGCAACTTCTGCGCCATCCAGCTGCATCAGGGCCGCCGGGTCACCAGCCGCAGTGCCGACAGCATTGTGGCCGAGGCCGAGCGGATGACCCACGAGCCTGATTTCAAGGGCTACATCCACGATATCGGCGGCCCCACCGCCAACTTCCGGTTCCCGTCCTGCCGGGAGCAGATGCTGCGGGGCATGTGCAATGGCGGCAAGCACTGCCTGGCCCCCACCACCTGCTCCCACATGATCGTGGACCACAGCGATTATCTCAAGATCCTGCGCCGGGTGCGGGAGCTGCCGGGTGTGAAGAAAGTGTTCATCCGCAGCGGCATCCGCTTTGATTACCTCATGGCCGACCCGGACGACACCTTCTTCAAGGAGCTGGTGGAGTACCACGTCTCCGGCCAGCTGAAGGTGGCCCCGGAGCACTGCGCGCCCAACACCCTGGCCTACATGGGCAAACCGCCCATCGAGACCTTCAACAAGTTCAAGGACAAGTTCTATGAGCTGAGCAAGAAGGCCGGCAAAAAGCAGTATCTGGTGCCCTACCTCATGTCCAGCCACCCGGGCAGCACCCTGAAGGATGCCGTCTATCTGGCCGAGTACCTTTATAAGAACCACATGCGCCCGGAGCAGGTGCAGGATTTCTACCCCACTCCCGGCACCGTGAGCACCTGTATGTTCTACACCGGCCTCGACCCCTACACCCTCAAGCCGGTGTTCGTGGAAAAGACCCCCGAGGGCAAGGCCCTGCAGCGGGCTTTGCTGCAATACTATGAGCCCCGCAACGCCGAAAAGGTGGTTAAGGCCCTGAGGATGACCCACCGAGAGGACCTCATCCCCCTGCTGGTGCCCGCCGAGGGCCGCCGCGCGGTGCAGCGCTCGGCCCGCCGCGCCGACAGCCCGGAGGTGACCATCCACAACGACGGCACTTATACCGTACATTCCAACCAAAAGGGACGCAGTACCGGCAAAAATGCCCGCGCTACCGCCCCGGCAGGCCGTCAGCCCAGCCCGGGTGCCCGTTTTGCGCCGCACTCGGCCCCCGGACACAAACCCAAAAAGAATCAACAGAAAGAGAATACATCGTGGAAAACCGGAACAAAGAAAAAGTGACCCCGAAAAAGAAAGCTGGCCTGCTGCAGCGGCTGCTGTCGCTGGCCGCTGCGGCCGCACTGGTCCTGAGCCTTGTAGGCTGTGGTACCTCGGCTGTGGTGCCGGGCGGCAGTGCCGACGTGGTGCCCAACCCTTCCTCTACGGCAGCCAGCGTGGATGCCCCGTTCGAGATGCACTTCATCGACGTGGGGCAGGCGCTGAGCGTGCTGGTGGAATGTGACGGCCAGTTCATGCTGTACGACGGCGGCAACGTGGACGACGGCAGCCTGGTGGTGTCCTACCTGCAGAAGCAGGGGGTGGAAGAGCTGCAGTATGTATTCTGCTCCCACGCCCACGAGGACCATGTAGGCGGCCTGGCGGCTGCGCTGGCCTACTTCCCGGCCAATCATGTATACAGCCCGGTGACGGAGGCCTCCACCAAGTGCTTCCGGGATTTTGTCAAGTACACCCAGCAGCAGGGCCTGCAGGTGGAAGTGCCCGCCGTGGGCACCACCTGGCCCCTGGGCGGTGCTAGCGTGACCATGCTGGGCCCCGTGGCGCAGTACAGCGACACCAACGATACCTCCATCGTGCTGCGCATCGACTACGGTTCCACCAGCTTTCTGCTCACCGGTGACATGGAAAAGACCGCAGAGAGCGACCTTGTGGCCAGTGGTGCCAATCTGAAAGCCGATGTGCTGCAGGTGGGCCACCACGGTTCCAGCACCTCCACCGGCTATGCCTTCCTGAACGCGGTCCTGCCGGAGATGGGCATCATCTCCTGCGGGGTGAACAACAAATACGGCCACCCGCATGAGGAGACCCTGAGCATCCTGCGGGACGCCGGGGTGAACGTGTACCGCACCGACCTGCTGGGCACCATCACCATTGGCAGCGACGGCCAGAACTACACCGTGGGCACCGAGCACTTTGCCACCGATGCCGAGTTGAACCCCACCGACCCGGCGGCTGCCAGCACGGCACAGCAGGCTTACATCGGCAATGTGAACAGCAAAAAGTTCCACCTACCCACCTGCCCGAACCTACCGGCCGAGAAGAATCAGATCCTCTTCTCCAGCTACGATGAGGCCATCGAGGCAGGCTACACGCCCTGCTCCACCTGCATCAAATAAGAGTACTCCCTCAGTCAAACCCTTCGGGTTTGCCAGCTCCCTCTGAGATGGAGCCTTCTGACGGAACTGGGATGTTTCCTGTTGAAAGCGGAACGTTTCCGGACCGTCAAGGCCCCCTCCCCGAGGGGGCTGGCACGGCGTGAGCCGTGACGGAGGGATTTTTTGCATTCTCCGGGATTGATAAAATCCCATAGCTGCGGTATACTTAAAATCACTTTATTTCAAAAAAGCAAGGAGGAACCGCAGATGCAGCTGGGGCAGAGCAGGACCCTGCCGGTGAAAAAACCGGAGCTGATCGACCTTGCACAGGCAGCGCGGTATTTCGGCGCGCGCGGGGAGGCGGACACCGCCACCATGGCCCTGCTGCAGCGCTGCGCCGTACCGTTGCTGGCCGCTGCGACGCCCCGCGCCGTCTGGCTGCGGGCGGAGGTGAAGGCGCTGGCCGAAGCCGGCATCCTGCGGGGCAGCGACGTGATGCGGCATCTGGAGGGCTGCGGGCAGGCCATTCTGCTGGCCGTGACCCTTGGCCCCGGGGTGGATGCCCAGATCCGCCGCGCCGGGGTGGGGGATATCGCCGCCGGTGTAGCGTCCGATGCGCTGGGCAGCGCCCTGGCTGAGCAGACCGCCGACGCGGCGGAAGCCGAGCTGCGCCAGCTGGCCGCAGCCGAGGGGACTTACCTCACCGGGCGGTTCTCGCCGGGCTATGGCGACTGGGACATTGCGGTGCAGCCGCTGGTGGCCGCCGCGCTGGACACGGCGCGCCGGGCCGGGCTGTGCGTCACCGATACCAACCTGATGACCCCCCGCAAAAGCGTGACCGCCATTCTGGGGGTCAGCGACCATCCGGTCAAGGGACATCTGGCCGGGTGCGGGCACTGTGTGCTGCGCACCCGCTGCGAATACAGAAAGAGGGGAAAGACCTGTGCAAGTGAGTGAACTTTTCAAGCAGAGCAATACCATCCTGCTGGACGGCGGCATGGGCACCATGCTGCAGGCGGCCGGCCTGAAGCTGGGCGCCCGGCCGGAGGAACTGAACATCACCGACCCGCAGCTCATCGAGGGCATCCATGCTCAGTATGCCGCAGCGGGCAGCCGCATCATCAACGCCAACACCTTTGGTGCGTCGGCCCACAAGCTGGCGGGCAGCGCCTACAGTCTGGAAGAGATCATTGCGGCGGGCATTGCCAACTGCAAGCGGGCCTGTGCGCCCTATGGTGCGCTTGCCGCGCTGGATGTCGGCCCGCTGGGCGAGCTGCTGGAACCCAACGGCACTCTGGCCTTTGAGGATGCCGTGGAGGAATACGCCCGCATCGTGCGGGCCGGTGCGGCGGCCGGGGCCGACCTGATCTTTTTTGAGACCTTCACCGACCTGTACGAGCTCAAGGCCGCGCTGCTGGCCGCCCGGGAAAACTCCAGCCTGCCCATCCTGGCCAGCATGAGTTTTGAAGCCGGCGGCCGCACCTTTACCGGCTGCACGGTGGAGAGCTTCGGCGTCACCGCCCGGGGTCTGGGGGCCAGCGCCGTGGGCATCAACTGCTCGCTGGGCCCCAAGGAGATCTTCCCCATGGCAAAGCGCCTGACCGAGGCCGTGCCCGGCAACTTCCCGGTGTTCGTCAAGCCCAACGCGGGTCTGCCCCGGGCCGACGGCAGCGGCTACGACATTACCCCGCAGCTGTTTGCGCTGGAAATGAAGCCCTACCGGGAGCTGAATCTGTTTGCCGCCGGAGGCTGCTGCGGCACCACGCCGGAGTTCATCCGGCTGCTGAACGGGGTGTTCAAGGGCTGTGTGCCGGGCCGCCCGGCCCACGCCATGCCCTCGGTGCTGTGCACCCCCATGAATGATGTCAACGTGGACGGCATCACCGTGGTGGGCGAGCGCATCAACCCCACCGGCAAAAAGCGCTTCCAGCAGGCACTGCGGGAGAATGATATGAACTACGTTCTGGAACAAGCCGTGAGCCAGGTGGAAGCCGGGGCGCAGGTGCTGGACGTGAACGTGGGTGCCCCCGGCGTGGATGAACCGGCCCTGATGCCGCAGGTGGTCAAGGCCCTGCAGAGCGTGGTCAGCCTGCCGCTGCAGCTGGATTCCTCCAACGTGCAGGCACTGGAAAACGGCCTGCGGGTGTACAACGGCAAGCCCATCGTCAACTCCACCAACGGCGAGCCGGAAAAGCTCAAGGCCATCCTGCCCCTGTGCAAAAAGTACGGTGCGGCCATCGTGGGCCTTGCCATCGACGAGCGGGGCATCCTGCCCGCCGCAGAGGACCGCGTGGCCATTGCCCGCCGCATCACCGAGGCGGCACTGGAAGCCGGAATCCCCCGCGAGGACATCTACATCGACTGCCTGACCCTGACCGCCAGCGCCCAGCAGAAGGATGTGCTGGCCACGGTGCAGGCGCTGGAAACCTGCAAGAAGGAGCTGGGCGTGCGCACCATCCTGGGCGTGTCCAACATCAGCTTCGGCCTGCCCTGCCGCCCCTACCTGAACACCACCTTCCTCACCATGGCCATGTATGCCGGGCTGGATCTGGCCATCATGAACCCCTCCAGTGAAGAGATGATGGCCGCCGTATATGCCTACAACGTGCTGACCAACCGGGACGCGCAGAGCATGCAGTACATCGAGCGCTACGCAAACCGGGTGCCTGCCTCCACGGCCCTGAAGCAGGCAGCCCAGGCCGCACCTGCGGCGGCAGCTTCCGACGGGAGCACTGAAATTTCCGGCCCCTATGCGGCGCTGATCAAGGCGGTGGAAAAGGGCCTGAAGGGCGACGCCGCCGCCCAGACCCGCGCCCTGCTGGCCGAAAAGCAGCCGCTGGAAGTGGTGGACGAAGCCCTGATCCCGGCGCTGGACATCGTGGGTGCCAAGTATGAGAAGGGCACCCTCTTCCTGCCGCAGCTGCTGCAGGCTGCCAGCGCTGCCCAGAGCGCCTTTGAGGAGATCAAGACCGCCATTGCCCAGAAGGGCGAGGGCAGCGCCAGCAAGGGCCGCATCGTGCTGGCCACCGTGAAGGGCGACGTGCACGACATCGGCAAGAACATCGTCAAGGTCATTCTGGAAAACTACGGCTTTGAGGTCATCGACCTGGGCCGCGATGTGCCGGTGGAGACCGTGGTGGACACCGTGCGGGAAAAGGATGTGCATCTGGTGGGCCTTTCGGCCCTGATGACCACCACCCTCAAGAGCATGGAGGAGACCATTGCCGCCCTGCATGCAGCCAAACTGGACTGCAAGATCATGGTGGGCGGTGCCGTGCTCACCCCGGAATACGCCGAAAAGATCGGCGCGGACTGGTACGCCAAGGACGCCAAGCGCAGCGCCGACATCGCCAAGGAATTCTTTGGGGTGTAACACTGAATACAAGACCAATACAAAAAGTACAGAAACAAAAAAGCACCCTCTGTTCTCACTGTGCGGGAACAGAGGGTGTTTTACATTATACGCTTTGTTTTTTTCTTAGACTTGTTTGCCAGACTGTCAACGATCCACGAGGCGAGGGCGCCCAGTGCAAGGCCCAGCACAAGGCCGCCCAGCACATCGGTGGGAAAGTGCACATACAGGTACAGCCGGGTAAAGGCGATGAAAGCCGCCAGCACCAGCGCGGGGACGCCCAACTTCCGGTTTTGCAGCCAGAGCGCAAAGGCTGCCGCAAAAGCCGAGGCCGTGTGCCCGGAGGGGAAGGAGTGCCCGTGGGGACGCTTGACCAGAATGGTGATCGCCGTGTTCACGTCGCAGGGGCGGGGCCGGGCGAACAGCGGCTTGAGGATGCAGTCCCCGGCCACCAGATACAGTACCAGCGCCGTGGCCATGGCGCACCCGGCCTTGCGGGTGCGGCGGAACAGCAGCAAAAGCAGCGTGAACGCGATCCAGATCTCACCGTGCTCACCGGCGTAGTTGAGAAAGACGGCCAGCGCATCCAGCACCGGGTTGTGGAACTGCTGCAGCCAGTCCAGAAATGCGAATTCAAACGGCATAAAGAACCTCCTGTCTGTTGGTTCTATGGTAACACATCTTCCGGCCCACCACAACCCGGCAGGCAAAAAACAGGAGTGCAGAAATAAGTCACGACTGTTATATTGAAATGTGATATTACAATGCGGAAAGCAAAAACGCCCGTTCCGACGGCAAAGGCCGGAACGGGCGCAGGATGCGAGAGGATCAGAGGCCCATCTCGGGCAGGGTGGGGTAGCTGTCGATGGCACCGTGCTTCTGTACGCTCAGGCCGCAGAACCGGTTGGAAAAGTCCAGGTACTCCTCCAGCTTTTTGCGGGGCAGCTTTTCCAGCTTGTCCACCGTCACGCCGTCCCGGCTCAGCTGCCACAGGAAGGAGCCGATGAAGCCGTCGCCCGCACCGGTGGTGTCCACGGTCCTGACCTTCTGGCAGGGGGCAAAGGCATGGGCGGCGCGGGTGTAGGCGTAGGCCCCTTTGCTGCCGCAGGTGTACAGCACCAGCTGCACATCCCCGGCAAACAGCTGGGGCAGGGCGGCTTCGATGTCGGCGGTGCCGGTGAGGAACTCCAATTCCTCGTCCGAGACCTTCAGGATGTTGGACAGCGGCAGGAACTGCAGCACGGTCTGGCGCAGCATCTCCCGGTCGGGCCAGAGGGGAAAACGGAGGTTCGGGTCAAAGCTCACGATCGCACCGGCCTCCCGGGCGGCTCCGATGGCGGCCAGATGGGCGTGGCGCATGGGGCTGTCCACCAGCGAGACGCTGCAGAAGTGCAGGGCAAAAGCGTCGCGGAACCAGGCCAGGTCGATCTGCTCCGGGGCATACAGCAGGTCGGCCGAGGGCTTGCGGTAAAAGCTGAAGGTGCGGTTGCCGTCCTCCTCCAGGCTCACGAAGGCAAGGGCGGTGTTGGCCTTGTCGGTGAACACCAGATGGCTCAGGTCGATGCCGCAGGCTTCCAGCTCCCGTGCGATTTTGTGGCCGAAGGGGTCATCGCCCAGCTGGGTGAGAAAGCTGCTGGCACCGCCCAGACGGGCAAAGGCAGCGCAGACATTGGCCGGTGCGCCGCCGGTGCGCGGGCTGAAGGACGGCACCTCGTCAAAGGCGCATCCCACGCGAGACGGGATCATGTCGATCAGCGCTTCGCCGATGGAAAACAGAGTATTGCCGGGCATAGAAAACCTCCAGATCACAAATTGCAGAGTTCACAGGCTGCCCCGGTCAGCTTTACGCTCACGTCGCCGGGGGCAGGGTAGTACCGGGTGCTGAACACCGTAGCTCCCCCGTTCAGGAAAATTTCCAGCGAGGAATTGTCGCCCACCACCCGCAGGCTGCGGCAGGGGGCTGCCAGCCGGGCGCGGCGCACGGTGCGGCCGTCGGCCAGAGCGGGGTCGGTGAAGCGCAGGGTGCAGGTGCAGTCCTGTTCAGTATACACCAGCTGCACCCCCCGCGCAACCGTCAGGCAGAAGTCTCCGGCGGGTGCGGCGATCAGGTCAAAGCGCGGGGCAAGGAACACTTCCTCGCCGCTGGCGGCATGCAGGGCGGCGGCGCTGCGCTGTGCGTCCAGCTCCGGCACCGGGTTCTGCAGCAGGGTGCCGTCCGGCCCGGCCGTCAGCACGCGGGGCACGGTGAAGCAGTGCTGCCAGCCGTAAGCCACGGTGGGCGCGTTGCCGTAGTCGGCGTCCGGCATGCCCATCCAGCCGATCTGGATGCGGCGGCCGTTGCCGTCCACAAAGCTCTGGGGGGCGTAATAATCAAAGCCTGCGTCCAGCTCGTGGAATTCGCTCAGGGTGCAGTCCCCGCGCCAGTCACCGTGGATGGCAAACCAGCCGCAGCCGTAGACGTTCTGGCACTGGATGCCCTGGGGGGACACCGCCAGATACCACTGCCCGTCCAGACAGAACAGGTCCGGGCACTCCCACATGTAGCCGAAGGGCTCCGGGGTGGTCAGGGTGTTGATGTGGGTCCAGCGGAGCTTATCGGTGCTTTCCAGCACCAGTACTTCGCCCTTGGCCTCCAGCGTGCGGGCACCCAGCACCATGTAGTACCGGCCTTCGTAGGCGAATACCTTGGGGTCCCGCACATGGCAGGTTAGCCCGGCGGGGTAGTCGCGGTTAGTCAGCAGGCACTGCTTGCTGTCGAGGGTCACGCCGTCCTTGCTGACGGCCAGGCAGACGTTGTGCCCGCGGCCCTCCTTGATGTAATCGAAATTGCCGGGGTGCTTGACGTTGCCGGTGTAGTAGAGGTACATGGTGCCATCCTCCACCAGGGCCGAGCCGGAGTAGGCACCGTGGCAGTCAAAAGGCTCGTCCGGATAGAGCATCACCGGCAATTGCTCCCAGTGGAGCAGGTCGGTGCTCACGGCGTGGCCCCAGTGCTTGACCCCGCCGTTCACGTCGAAGGGGCCGTACTGGAAGAATGCGTGGTACTGCCCGCCGTAGACGCACAGGCCGTTGGGGTCGTTCAGCCAGCCTACCGGCGGCTGCAGGTGGAACCGCTGGCGGTGGGGGTCGGCGGCAACGGTTTCCTTGCCCAGTGACTCCACCAGAGGCACCAGCTTTTTCAGGTCGCGCTGGAGTGCGTTCATGCCTTGACCTCCTCAGGGTTCCAGATGACCCAGGTCACGGCGAAGGACACGCCGAAGGAGATGGCCATCATGATGATGTACTGCAGCGGCATGTGCAGGTGCAGCAGGATGCCGAAGATGCCGGTGACGCCGGTGCCGGTGGCACCCAGCCCCACGATGCTGGCGTACAGGGCACCGCAGGCACCGCCCAGCAGGCCGCCGAGGAAGGGCTTGAAGTAGCGTAGGTTCACGCCGAAGATGGCAGGCTCGGTGATGCCCATGCAGGCGGACAGGGCAGAGGGCAGGGCCATGGACTTGACCTTGGTGTCCTTGCTCTTGAGGGCCACAGCCAGAGCGGCACCGCCCTGTGCCACGTTGGCGGCGCTGGCCAGCGGCAGCCAGTAGGTATAGCCGTAGCGGGCCAGCTGGCCCAGGTCGATCAGGGTGTACATGTGGTGGATGCCGGCCACGACGGTGACCGCGTACAGGCCGCCCATGATGAAGGAGCCGATGCCGTAGGGCAGGGTGATGAGGGTCTGCACGCCGGTGATGATGCCGTTTTCCAACTTGGTGAACACGGGACCGATGGCGGCCAGGGTCAGGTAACCGGTGACGAACACGGACACCAGCGGGGTGACGAACAGGTCAAACATGGCGGGCACCACCTTGTGCAGTCGCTTTTCGATCTGGCACATGAGCCACACGGCGATGATGACCGGGATGACATGGCCCTGATAGCCCACCAGCGGCACCGAGTACAGGCCGCCGAACACCGGCTGCATCACGTTGATGCCGTTGGAAACGGTCCAGGCGTTCTGCAGGTCGGGGTGGATCATGATCATGCCGATGACCGCGCCCAGATAGGGGTTGCCGCCGAATACCTTGGCGGCGGAGTAGGCGATGAGGATGGGCAGGAAGGTGTAGGCCGTATTAGAGAACAGCTTGGCGAACACATACACCGAGCCGGTGGTGTCGATGTTCAGGAAACCGTTGTTCACCATGAAGTTCAGCGCTTCCATGATGCCCATCAGGAAGCCGGAAGCCACGATGGCGGGGATGATGGGCACAAAGATGTCGCCCAGGGTCTTGATGGCCCGCTGATACCAGGGTGCTTTGGCGGCAGCCGCCTGTTTCACGTCCTCCTTGCTGCCGCCCTCGATGCCGGCCAGCTGGATGAACTCGTCGTATACCTTGTTCACCGTGCCGGTGCCAAAGATGATCTGCAGCTGGCCCTGTGCCTCAAAAACGCCCTTGGCGCCCTCGGCGTTTTCCAGCTCCTGCTTGTTGACCTTTGCGTTGTCTGCGATGACCAGACGCAGGCGGGTGGCGCAGTGTGCGGCCGACACGATGTTGTCCTTTCCGCCGATGCAGTCCAGGACCTGTTGTGCTGCGTGTTTGTAATCCATAGTGCACTTCTCCTTTGCTTGATGCTTCCTCTTTCTGCGCTGCAGGGCAGTTTTGGAATTGACTTGACACGCGGGGTGTGCTACAATACCGCTTTGTGTATGACAATTTCCGGGAAAAAGGGAAAACCAAGATGAATCTGACAAAGCAGTTCTTTAAATATGTATCGCAGAATATTTTCGGTCTGCTGGGCACGTCCTGCTATATTCTGGCCGATACCTATTTTATCTCGCAGGCGGCGGGCACCGACGGCGTGACCCTGCTCAACCTCTGCCTGCCCATCTACAACTTCATTTTTGCCATCGGTTCCATGATCGGTCTGGGTGCGGCCACCCGCTACGCCATTCTCCGCGCACAGGGCGAGGAGCGGGCGGCACAGCGGTATTTCTCCAATGCCATCTTTTGCGCCTGCCTGCTGGCCGTGCCCTTTGTGCTGGTGGGCATCTTCTGCCCCGGCACACTGCTGCGGCTCATGGGCGGCGATGCCGGCATCGTGGCGCTGGGCATCCCCTATGCGCGTATCTTTCTGCTGTTCACGCCCTTTTTTATGTGCAACTACATCGTGTCGGCCTTTGTCCGCAACGACGGTGCGCCCTCGCTGGCCATGGTGGCCACGCTGAGCGGCAGCCTGTTCAATGTGGTGTTCGACTACATCTTCATGTTCCCCATGGGGCTGGGGCTGGCCGGTGCGGCACTGGCCACCGCCGTTTCGCCGATGCTCAGCATCGCCATCTGCAGCCGCCACTTCTTCCAAAAAGACAACACGGTGCAGTTCGTGCGGCAGCTGCCCTCGGCAAAGCTGCTGGGGCAGAGCTGTCAGCTGGGCATCTCCGGCTTTGTGGGGGAGATGTCCTCCGGCGTGACCACGACGGTGTTCAACTTCCTGCTGCTGGGTCTGGCCGGGAATGTGGCCGTGGCGGCCTACGGCGTCGTGGCCAACTTTGCGCTGGTGGCCACCGCCATTTTCAACGGTGTGGCCCAGGGTGCCCAGCCGCTGGTGAGCCGCTGCTACGGCCACAGCGACCGGGCCGGAGCCCGGAAGCTGCTCATTCTGGGCAGCTGCACCGCGCTGGCACTGGCGGCCGTGCTGTACGCGGTGGTGTTCGGCATGACCGATACGCTGGTGAGCTGGTTCAACAGTGAAAACTCGGCGCAGATGGCCCGGTTTGCCCACAACGGCATGCGGCTGTACTTCGTGGGCTACTTCTTTGCCGGGTTCAACATCGTGGCGGCGGGCTACCTGAGCGCCACCAACCGCCCGGTGGAAGCCTCGGTCACCTCCATCTGCCGCGGCGTGGCGGCCATTGTGGTCTGCTCGCTGGTGATGAGCGCCCTCTTTGGCATGAACGGCGTGTGGGCGGCCTTCCCGGCATCGGAGCTGCTGACGGCGCAGCTGACCCTGTTTTTGCTGTTGCGCCCCAAGCCGCAACCTTAAATAAACAGCTCCTGCTCTCGCTGGGCCTCCTGGGGGGACAGCCCGGAGTGGATGGAATGACCGGCCAGTGTCCGCCATTGTGCGGGGGACTGGCCGGTTTCTTTTTTGAACACCCGGCACAGGTAGTTGGCCCCGGAAAAGCCGCACAGGCTGGCCACCACGTCCAGCGTGTACTCCCGGTGCAGCAGCAGCCGCTGGGCGGCTTCCACCCGCACCCGGGTCAGATAGCGCCCCGGCGGGATGCCCAGCGCGGCGGTGAAGGTGCGCACCAGATGGCTCTTGGACACCCCCAGCCGCTCGCTGAGCTCCTCCACGCCGTACAGGCCCGCGTAGTTGGCCCGGATGTCCGCGATGGCGGCCTGCACCAGCGGCGGCAGGGCGGGGGCGGCGCTGTCGGCGTCGGCCAGCTCACACAACAGGGCAAAGGCCAGCTGGCTGCGCACCCGGCCCGGCAAGTCCTGCTCCGAGGCAAGGCGGTCCAGCAGCTCGGCGGCGGCGGGGCAGGTCTCGCCCCGGGCCAGAAAAGGCAGCTCGTGCAGCCCGGCCAGAAACTGGGCGCTGGCCTGCCCGGTGAGCTGGACGCACAGCAGGTGGCAGCTGCCCTCCGGCTCCAGCACCAGCGGGGCGCGGCTCAGCACCAGATGCCCGGCCGGGACGCTCTGGGGCGGCAGCAGCAGCGCAGCCCCGGCAGGCAGGGGCCCGGCGGAGGGCACACTGGCGGTGCACCGCCCGCTGGAAACAAGGCAGACCCACAGCCCGTCGCCGGTCAGGGTGAGGGGCGCGCAGGGCTGCACATCCTGCACCTGACCGGGCGCGGCCACGGCATTCCAGTCAAACAGCAATATCCGACACCTCAAATCAATAAAATGCTATTTTATATCACAAAATAATCTGTTATTATAATACCAACGAACCGAAGCGCCGTCAAGGGCGCTGCAAACACAAGATTATGGAGGCAAACGATTATGGCTTCGATTAGCTGCCAGCACATCTATAAGATCTACCCGGGCGCTACCGCTCCTTCCGTCACCGACTTCAACCTGGAGATCCAGGATAAGGAATTCATCATCTTCGTCGGCCCCTCCGGCTGCGGCAAGTCCACCACCCTGCGCATGATCGCCGGCCTGGAGGAGATCTCCAAGGGCGAAATGTACATCGGCGGCCGTCTGATCAACGACGTTCCCCCGAAGGACCGCGACATTGCCATGGTGTTCCAGAGCTACGCTCTGTACCCCCACATGACCGTTTACAAGAACATCGCATTCGGTCTGGAGCTGCGCAAGACCCCGAAGGACGAGATCGACAAGCGCGTGCATGAGGCAGCCAAGATCCTGGAGATCGAGCACCTGCTGGACCGCAAGCCCAAGGCTCTGTCCGGTGGTCAGCGTCAGCGTGTTGCTCTGGGCCGTGCAATGGTCCGCAACCCGGCAGTCTTCCTGCTGGACGAGCCCCTGTCCAACCTGGATGCTAAGCTGCGTACCAGCATGCGCACCGAGATCATCAAGCTGCACAAGAAGCTGGCTACCACCTTCATCTACGTTACCCA
>ENA-UPWM01000220-UPWM01000220.1-human-gut-metagenome-genome-assembly--contig:-NODE-220-length-22164-cov-14.385702_pt1 | contig 22164 bp, 17 predicted proteins | sample MGYA00250051_ERZ773379 | MGnify/ENA primary metagenome ERZ773379 (study PRJEB29103, sample SAMN06112020) | human gut metagenome | biome: human gut; feature: ankylosing spondylitis patient; material...
GAAGAAGAATATAACGGACCATCATGGTTCAACGGGAAGAAAATTGCCACATCATATCCCGGCATTCTACAAACTTAGACAGATACATGGAATATTTGGAAGAAAATTGTGCAAACGTATATTCTAATAAAATGAATCATCGGACACATACAAGAAAATATGTTGGAGTGGTACTTAAAATAGACAAATTTTTATATTATGTGCCAATGTCTTCACCTAAAAATTCTGATTATCAGATTGCTGGAGAAAAATTTGTGATAAAGAAAAGTATTGTTCCAATTATTAGAATGATACATAGAAACTCTAAAAAAGAGAAAGAATTACTGGGAACTCTTCGTATCAGCCACATGATTCCAGTTCCAGAATCCGAGATTACGTTATACGATATTGACAATGAAATAGATGAAAGATATAAAGATCTCATTATGAATGAGTTGTCATTTATCCGCGAGAATGAAACAAAGATAATCAAAAATGCAACAGTCATGTACAAACAGAAAATGGAAGCGGCTGATATTGGCTATGTGAAATCTGCACTGCCTTTTCATCAAATAGAGCAGTTATGTCTTAAGTTCGAAGAAGAAAATCAAAAAGAAATCCCATAAATGAATGAAATAACAGAAAAAATTCCCATTCCTACGCAGCATAGGGTGCATTTTTACTCAAATATGAGTATAATAGAAAGCATATAGGAGAAGAACAAGCATATTTGGAGCGTGTAATGGAAAAGGAAAAATAGCAGAAAAAACGGGGGATGCAAATGAGAACAGAACAAAAATATCAGGATAGACAGAGAAAAATACGGAAAAGAGGTAAGAAAGTCGTTGGACTGGGCATATGTGTCTTTCTGGTGCTTTTGCTTGCCTCGCAGTTTCATTATGAAAAGCGGATACAAAAATTTGTGTTGAGGCACGAGGAAGAGCTTACGGAACTTGCAGAATTATATCTGGAGAGCGATGAGACGTAGAAACAGAAACTTCTGGAAAAGGAACGGAGAGATGTTCATGGTGCAGTACTGACGGGATTGTTCCCGGAAACAGTGGCAGCATTTTATATGGGAGGATTTGGGCTTGCACCTTCTGCCGTGTATTATGGATTTTACTATTCACCCGAAGATATTCCGGTTGGAACCGGGGAAGGTCAGCTTGTAAAAGCAGAGGAAGACAGTGCGTGTTGGAGCTGGCAGGGATACGGAGACAATGGAGGGGAGATTCGAAGAATAAAGCCAAACTGGTATTATTATAAATGCTGGTTTTGATGCAGGAAAAGCAGTCACTTCTCACGAATGCATAATAATACCCCACTCACTTCTGGAGCGCCACTGCTCATTCATCCAGTCGACAGCCTGCTGTTTTCCTTCTTCTGTGAATGGAAAAGTGGCGGAAATTTTCTGGTCGTCGGGAGTGGTTGCAAAATTATAAGGTCCAGGCCAGACTGTGGCACGGAAGATATCGTTTTCCGCGTCATCTTTGTCTTTTTTTACAAGGTAGCGCATGCCCTTGTAACTTCCGGTAAACTTTTCTTTTTTATAAAAATTCATATTTAAAATTTCTTCTGTGGTAATCATGGAAAACCTCGCTTTTGATAAACTATATTCATTATAATCTTTTTTCAAAAAAAAGATAGTAAAAACAAAATGTTCTCTATATAATGAAATACAGATGCAGGTTTGAAAAAGACAGCAGGAATAAATTATAGCAGGACAAAAAGGAGAACCACACCATGAAATTTTCAGAAATGCCATACAAACGCATTGATATGGAAGAAGTAGAAAAAGAGTATAAGAGCATTATCGAGCGCACGAAGAATGCAAAAAGCGGAGAGGAGCAGTTTGAGATCCACCGGGAGTACTATAAATTTACCGCGGATGTGCAGACAAGCATGGAACTTGCAATGATCCGCCATGATATTGATACGACCGATGAATTTTATGAGAAAGAAAGCGATTTTTATGATGAGGTCGGACCGATCATCAGCCAGTATGAGAATGAATATGGAAAAGTACTTTATGATTCTCCTTACAGAGACTATCTGGAGAGTAAGATCGGAAAAGTGACATTTAAAAATATCGAGATCGCAAACAAGGCTTTTGACGAGAAGATCATTCCGTTAATGCAGGAAGAAAATGCATTGAGCAGCCGTTACAGTAAGCTGATCGCTACAGCGAAGATTCCTTTTGAGGGAGAAGTTTACAATCTGTCTCTCATGAGAAAGTTCCAGACCAGCCCGGACCGTGAGTTGAGAAGAAAAGCATGGAAGGCAGTCAGTGACTATTTCCTGTCTGTTACAGATGAAATCGACGAGATTTACGATAAGATGGTGAAAAACAGAACCGAGCAGGCAAGACAGCTTGGCTATGAGAATTATGTGGAGCTTGGTTATTACCGTATGAACCGCAACTGTTATGACAAGGAAATGGTCGAAAATTTCCGGAAACAGGTGAAAGAATACTTTGTCCCGTTTGCCAATAAACTACATGAGCAGCGCAGACAGCGTATTGGTGTGGAGAAGCTTTCCTATATTGATACAGATGTCTATTTCACGAATGGAAATCCTGCGCCGATTGGAACACCGGAGGAGATCCTTGCGGCAGGACAGAAAATGTACAGTGAACTGTCTCCGCAGACAAAGGAATTTTTTGATTTCATGATGGAGAACGAACTTTTTGACGTGCTCGGAAGAAAAACAAAGCGTCAGGGCGGCTATATGACCTATATTCCAAATTTCAAGTCTCCGTTTATTTTTGCAAACTTCAACGGAACAAGCGGAGATGTGGACGTCATCACCCATGAATGTGGCCATGCATTCCAGGGATATCTGTTAAGAGACGAAGAGATCCGTGAGTTCGCCGATATCACAATGGAGACAGCGGAAATCCACTCCATGTCGATGGAGTACTTCGCATATAACTGGATGGAATTATTCTTCGGAGACCGGAAAGACGATTACCTGAAAATGCATCTGGAAGATTCCGCTGCGTTTGTCCCATACGGCTGCATGGTGGACGAGTTCCAGCACATTGTGTACGAAAAACCGGAGATGACACCGGCAGAACGCAAGGCAGTCTGGGCAGGATTGGAAAAAGTTTACCGCCCGCACATGGATTACGAAGAAGATCCTTTCTTTGGACAGGGCGGCTTCTGGCAGAAACAGCCGCACATTTTTGGCAGCCCGTTCTATTATATTGATTACTGTCTTGCAAGCGTGTGTGCGATGCAGTTCAAGGTCATGATGGATGAAGACTTTGGGAAAGCATGGAAGAATTACTATAAACTCTGTAATCTTTCTGCACGTGATTTCTTTACCAATGTGATCGTGGAAGCAGGGTTAAATAGTCCTTTTGAAGATGGATGTATGGAAAAGCTGGTTGACAAATTCGAAAAAAAGGCGTTTAATAGATAACAGATTTGGACAGGCGGATGTCTGTAAAAGTTAGTCGGGAAAATGAATAGAGACAAAGAGCAGGGAAAGGCCCCTAATATGGGTATCCCTGCTCTTTTTTTACTATGTCAACGAGAAAAATGTTTCTTGGTAAACAAATTTTTTATTGACAAATGTCGACTGCTTTGTATAATACATATTAAGGCAATGCTCTGATATCGAGATAATACAGTACATAAGTAAAGCGATAAAAGCTTAAAGAGATATGAAGAGACAGAGGCATTGCAATAAGCTGTAATTAAGCTGTAATAAAGAAACGATGGGAGAGAAAACAGCGGGAAAATATATGATAAAACGTGTGTATAAGGAAGAAAGTGACAAAAGAAAAACTATTGACAAAATCGCAGATGCATGTATAATAGAAGAAGTGTTGTACGTGGGAAAAAGACACTTGTATCTAGTGAGTGCAATAGACGGAAAAGTCTGTTGGCACTTTTTTTGGTTGTAAAAAAATAATTTAGCACGATAACGTGGCGCAATGATAACACATTGAAATTGAAAGCCCGGATCAGAATACGTTTTTTACCGCAGAGAAACAGGAAAAACTATGTTATAAGCGCATAAGCGTTTATATAGATTATTTCTACAGGAGGAAATATTATGAAGAAAAAAGTAGTAAGCCTTATGCTTGTACTTGCTATGACAGTCAGCATGACTGCATGTGGCAATAAGAACAATGCCGCAGATGATGCAAATGCTGTCGAAGACACAGAAGCCGGTACAGAATCAGGCAGCAGCGAAGAAGCAGTAGCTCCGGCTAATTATGAAGAAGTATCTGCAGAGCTGTATGACAAAGAACTCGGTGATTTTTGGGCAGCTTACCAGAAAGCTGATGAAGCTGAAACCGTTTCTGAGAAATTTGCACTTGAAGCAATCGCAGAAGCAAAGTTAATGGAATCAGGCGTTATGCTTCCATTACAGTCAAAGGGTGGTAACTATTCCATCTCACGTGTAGCTCCTTACACATTTGACTATACACTGTGGGGCAACGATATGGACAGATACCATAATGCAGTTGTCACAACAGAGCTGATCAAAGCTTCCGATGTCAGCACAATGAGAGCAAAATGGGCTGAGTTAAAAGGAACAGGTGAGTATGAAGCATGGGCAAAATCTTACTTAGAGGAGCAGGGTTACACGCTCAAAGATACTTATAATTATCAGTTATATACACAGGATCCTACCACATGGGATATTCTTGCAACTTCTCAGGCTGTAGATGCTGAAGCAATCGTGAACACATACGATGGATTAATGGAGTATGATGGAGAGGGAACTTTACAGCCTGCATTAGCAGAGAGCTATGAAGTATCTGATGACGGATTAACTTACACATTCCATCTTCGCAAAGGTGCTACATGGGTTGATTCCCAGGGCAGAAAAGTTGCTGATGTGACAGCAGATGACTTTGTTGCCGGAATGCAGCATATGATGGATGCCCAGGGTGGTCTTGAGTACCTGATCGAAGGTATCATCACAAATGCATCCCAGTACATCTCCGGTGAAGTAACAGACTTCTCACAGGTCGGTGTAAAAGCGGTTGATGATTACACATTAGAGTATGATCTGGAAGCTCCTTGCACATACTTCACAACAATGCTCGGTTACAACGTATTTGCTCCAATGAACAGATCCTTCTATGAATCCATGGGTGGTAAGTTTGGTGTTGAGTATGATCCGGATGCAGCAGATTACACATATGGTAAGGATTCTGATTCTATCGCATATTGCGGACCATACGTTGTTAAGAACTTTACATCCAAGAACACAATCGTATTCCAGGCTAACGAGTCCTACTGGAATGCAGATCACATCAATATCCATACACTGACATGGGTATACAATGATGGTTCTGATGCGACAAAAGCATATAACGATGCAATCGCAGGTGTTGTAGATGGAACAGGTCTTAACACAGCTTCTGTTGCAGCAGCAAAAGCGGATGGAAACTTTGATGATTATGCATATGTAGCACTTACAGATGCAACAACATACAGCGGATTCTTTAATATCAACCGTAATCAGTTTGCAAACGCAAACGATACAACAAAAGCAGTTTCCTCACAGACAGAGGAAGATGCTGCAAGAACAAAACAGGCTATGCAGAACGTCCACTTCCGTAGAGCACTTGCCATGGGCTTGGATCGTGGTGCTTATCTTGCACAGCAGGTTGGTGATGATCTGAAATATGCTTCTATGAGAAACTCTTACACACCGGGTAACTTTGTTACTTTGGAAGAAGAAGTAACAGTTGATATCAACGGAACAGAAAAAACATATCCGGCTGGAACATACTATGGACAGATCGTACAGGATCAGATCGATGCTGACGGCGTGAAGATCACAGTATGGGATCCAACAGCTAACGAGGGTGCCGGTTCTTCCGACGGATATGACGGATGGTACAATGCAGATAACTCCTGGGAAGAAATGAGTCAGGCAGTAGAAGAGTTAGCAGCAGATGGTCTTACGATCGATGCTGACAACCCAATCCAGATGGATGTTGTATATGCTTCTTCCAGTGAAGTATTTACAAACAGAGCAAACTCTCTGAAACAGTCTATCGAAGCTTCTACACAGGGACTTGTCCAGGTAAACTTAATTGCAGCAGCAGATAACACAGACTGGTACTACAGCGGATATTACATGAACTATGGTTACGAAATGAACTATGACTTCTGTGACTTATCCGGATGGGGTCCTGACTATGGTGATCCTGCATCTTATCTGGATACATTCCAGCCAGAATATGCCGGATACATGATCAAATCTATCGGTATTTATTAATCGTATCTACGAAATAACAACACTGCATCGGAGCGGGGATTCCCCGCTCCCCTGCACTATTGATGAGTGAACAATTATGACAAAATATTTATTAAAACGTATATTACATGGACTGGTGTCTATCGTGATCGTTGTGGCGCTGGTCATGATCATGATCTACACAATGTTAGACCGAAACCTTGTTTTTGCAGGGGATACAAAATATTCACATACAAGTAATAATGCAAGAGTTGCCTATAAATACTCTAAATGGGAAGATTATGGTTATCTGGATTATGTCACCTACTCTGACTGGCTGAATGAACTTGTAAGCAGTGGAGAATTAACAGAGGAAGAGCGATCTGCAGTGGTTGGTTTCGGAAGAACCAAGGCACAGGATTCTGAGCAGGTCAGTGAATATGTCAAAAAATTCACAAAGTATTATAAGTCTCAGGGATACACGGTAGTCCGCAAAGACGCCGTCATGATGAACAAGAAGAAGTATGCCGACGGTGGCCAGCAGCAGCTTTTTGCGTATAAAGATGTCCCATTGGCATCCCGTATGGGAAAATATTTTGCAAATTTAATAACAATTGATGATATTAATAATGTAGAAGACATCGTAGGTGAGAGAGGTCTCACCTTTACGTTACATGATCCTGTCTATGGTGGGGAAAAATTCTCACCGGCGATCATTGGCAATGGTACAACACACAAGTATTTACTGTATTTTGATTCCAAGTTTCCGTTTGTTCATCAGAATATTGTGACGATCAATCTTGGAACATCCTACACGGTAAATCAGGGAGTGGATGTATTCAGTACGATGACAAGCCATCAGGGATCTTATATAAAATCAACTGTCACCTATCCAACCGGTCTTGTGGAGGAGAGTGCGGACAATCTGCACACTGCAACCTATATGCAGGGTTCCAGAGAATCCAGCTTATTGTATGCAGACCGTTATGAAGATGACTACACCAATGTTGCAACATACAAAACAGGAAAATCCAAAGTGGGTTATTCCTTTGTGATCGGACTGATCGCAGTTATCATGTCTTATCTGATCGGTGTGCCGCTGGGCATCCTTATGGCGAGAAAGAAAGACAGACTGGTCGATAAGATCGGTACGCTTTATATTGTATTTATTATCGCAGTACCATCACTTGCGTATATTTTCCTGTTCAAGGCGATCGGCGGAAGCTTTGGTCTGCCAACAACCTTTGATATGGAATCGCCGAGCAGACTGATGTATATATTGCCGATCGTATCGTTAGCACTTCCATCCATAGCAAATCTGATGAAGTGGATAAGACGTTATATGATCGACCAGATGAATTCGGACTATGTCAAATTCGCAAGATCCGGTGGTCTGACAGAGGGTGAGATTTTCACCAGACATATTTTGAAGAACGCAGCGATCCCGATCATTCAGGGAATCCCTGCGGCAGTGCTTGGAGCATTGACAGGAGCGATCATCACAGAGCGTGTGTATGTCGTTCCAGGTATTGGTAACTTATTAACAGAGGCTATCAACAAATATGATAATGGTGTTATTGTCGGTGGAACACTGTTCTATGCGATTTTAACAGTCACATCCCTTATTTTAGGTGATGTCCTAATGGCAATGGTTGATCCTAGAATTTCATTCTCAACAAAGGACAGGTAATTAGAAATGAGTCAGGATTTAGAAAAGTTCGGTATGCCGGAGGAAGAATTATTCGCTCCGGTAGACCACAGTGATCTGGAATCAGAAAAGATTACAGCGCCAAGATATTCTTACTGGCATTCTGTATTCCGTGTATTTTTTAAGAAAAAGATTAATATTATTATTTTGGCGATTCTGGGTGTGTTGATCGCATTCACTTACCTTTACCCATTATTTGTGGAATATGATAAGTTTGGTAACTTAATGGATGCGACAACTAAACACTTGTCACCATCTGCAGCGATCGAACGTCTGGGAATGAACATTCACTGGATCTTAGGTACCGGTGCAGCCGGACAGTCTACATTCGATGCCGTATGGTTTGGATCAAGGATTTCCATTTCCCTTGCATTTATCTGTGCAGCGATCAACCTTTCCGTTGGTGTTGTTGTCGGATCTATCTGGGGATTTTCAAAGAAAGTGGATGTTTTTATGCAGGAGGTATATAACATTCTTGCAAACATTCCATACATTTTATTGATCGCCGTTATGGTTATGTTGTTTAAAGCTGGTTTCTGGACCATGGTACTGGCGCTGACCATTACCGGATGGCTTGGAATCGCATACTTTATCCGTACACAGGTAGTGATCATCCGAGACAGAGAGTACAACCTTGCATCCAAATGTCTGGGAACGAGTACACTTAAGATCGCAATGAAGAATATTCTTCCATTTATGACATCTGTTATTGTAACACTGGCAGCAACAGAGATCCCTTCCTATATTTCTTATGAGGTGTTCTTAGCATATATCGGTATGGGTATGTCAGATATGTCACTTGGTAGATTGATTTACGAGTCAGAAAGTGCGATGCTTACCCCTGGCTGGCAGTTCGAGTTCTGGAGCCCGGTAGTCGTTGCTTCTATCATCACGATTGTTTTATATGTCGTTGGACAGAACCTTGGTGATGCATCTGATCCGAGAACACACATGTAGAGGTTAGGTAGATGGAAGATAGAAAAGTATTATTATCAGTAAAAGATTTGATCGTGAAATTCCATGTGAGGGGCAGGGTGCTTACTGCTATCCGTGGAGTGTCACTGGATATTTATGAGAATGAATCCATTGCGATCGTAGGAGAGTCCGGTTCCGGTAAATCTGTTTTTACAAAAACATTTGCAGGAATGTTAGACAGCAACGGATTTATTGATAACGGCAAGATTATTTTCAGTGATGAGGAGCTTTCCGACACTGTTGTAAAATTAAATGACAATGCAAAGAAAGTCATCGCAGAGAATAAGAAAAAATTAGACGAGTATTCCAGACTGGAGTTTGGTGCAGACACTTATAAAGCAATCCTTGAGTTAGAGTCTGAAAAGAGAAGAAGAGCCGATATAAGCCAGGAAGAAGCAGAAGTGTATGAAAAAGAACTCCTTGAGTTAAAACATGAGAGAACGAATACCTTCAACTTGAAACAGACTTACGATCCATCCAAAGAGAAGGATAAGATCAAAGAGGCTGGAAAGAAAATCTCCGAATTGGATACAAAAATCAAGGCATTCGAGAAAGAGCATGAGCAGAAGGTAAAAGAGCGTGCAAATAGTCTGGCACATGATACCGCATACAATCAGGAATTTGATAGGAAGATGGCAGAGCTTAAGGCAAAACATGCGAAGGAAGTCAGCGAAGCGATCTCAGCAGAGACAGAAGCGAGAAATGAGATCCTTGCAAAAGAGGTATATCTTTCTGTCGGACGTTTTGGTTTCCGTAAGCGTATGAAACAGAACAATGCGCTGCTGGATGCATTAAAAGAGGCAATGCAGCTTGGCGTGGATCTGAATGATGAAGAGCAGAGAAATGCTGTTTTTGATAAAGTTACATTCCGCGTAAAATATCTGGATGAGAACAGTGAGAGATTACATGGAACCTGTATCTTAAACCTTGCAAATATCAGGGATGGAAGAGACTGGAGCCAGATCCGTGGTACAAAGATCGCTACGGTATTCCAGGATCCTATGACATCCTTAAACCCAATTATCACGATTGGAAAACAGATTACCTCTGTCATCATGAAACATCAGGATTGTACCGAGAACGAGGCAAGGCTTCGTGCACTTGATCTGATGGACAAGGTTGGTATCCCGAACCCGGAGGCACGTTTTGATGATTATCCGTTCCAGTATTCCGGTGGTATGAGACAGCGTATCGTTATCGCGATCGCACTGTCCTGTCAGCCAAAGATCTTAATCTGTGATGAGCCTACCACAGCGCTTGATGTTACCATTCAGGCACAGATCTTAAAACTGTTAAAGGATTTACAGAAAGAATTCAATTATACAATCGTATTCATCACACATGACTTAGGTGTGGTTGCCAATATCGCAGACCGTGTTGCAGTTTTATATGCAGGACAGATCGTAGAGGTTGGTACAGTAGAAGAGGTATTCTATGACCCGCGTCATCCATATACATGGGCATTACTTTCTTCCCTGCCACAGCTGGCTGAGAGAAATACAACTCTTTACTCGATCACAGGTACACCACCTTCGCTCTACAACAGTATCGTCGGCGATGCATTTGCACCGCGTAACCCATACTGTATGAAGATCGATACCTTAGAGGAACCACCAATGTTCAAAGTAACAGATACGCATTACGCCAAAACATGGCTGTTACACCCGGATGCGCCAAAGGTTGAAAAACCGGAAGGAATCCAGAACATTCATGAGAAACTTGTTAAAGCATTCAATATATAGGAGATTTAGATCGTGTCTAAACTAAATCGAAACACAGAAAACCAGGAGCATGCTTCTCATTTACCAGAGCATGGTCCGATTGATGAAAATGGTAAAGAAGTATTATTATCTTTAAAAAATGTAGATATTACTTTTGGTAAGGGCGATAACGCCGTCCGCGCTGTAAAAAATGCGACATTTGATATTCACAAGGGAGAAACCTTCTCCTTAGTAGGAGAGTCCGGTTCCGGTAAGACAACCATCGGCCGTGCAGTCATCCGTGTCAACCCGTTGGCAAACGGAGAGATTTTGTACAAAGGTGTGCGTATTTCCGGGAAAATCCCAAAATCCCTAGATCGTGAAGTTATCCGTAACATCCAGATGGTATTCCAGGATCCGGCAGCTTCCCTGAATGAGCGTGCAACTGTCGATTACATCGTATCCGAAGGTCTGTATAACTTCCATTTATATGAGAATGAGGCAGACCGTGTGCGTAAAGTTGAGGAAATGATCAACGAAGTAGGTCTTTTGCCGGAACATCTGACAAGATACCCACATGAGTTCTCAGGTGGACAGCGTCAGCGTATCGGTTTAGCCCGTGCCATGGTAATGGAACCGGAACTTGTTGTTGCTGATGAGCCAATCTCTGCACTTGACGTATCTATTCGTGCACAGGTATTGAACTTACTGAAAAAGTTCCAGAGAGAAAAAGACTTAACATATTTATTTATCGCACATGACCTTTCCATCGTGAGATTTATCTCTGACCGTATCGCCGTTATTTATAAGGGTGATATTGTGGAGATCGCAGATGCAGAAGAGTTGTTCAACTTCCCACTGCATCCGTATACACATTCTCTGATCTCTGCGATCCCAATCCCGGATCCACAGTTAGAGAAAAATAAAGTGCTGTTTACTTATGATCCATCCATTCATGATTACAGTACAGACAAACCGGAGTTAGTCTGTATCGGTCATGACCACTGGGTATTTGGTAATAAGAAAGAGATTGAAGAATACAAAGCTACGCGTGAGAAGAATGTGCCTTTAAAAACAATTACGATTTTAGACAAAGATGCACCAAGACCAGAAGAACATCATGACAATATTGCACATGATGAGATCCAGCTTCCGCCACTTCATGATACAGGAAGCGCATGGTACGCACTGCTTTCGTTCTTACTTCCGGTCATCGGTATTATCGCAGCGATGATCTTTAAGAAACACAGACATTATCGTAACTACAAGATGTGCAAAAAGGGTGCCATTGCAGGATTTATTGTACTTGCAGTCATTCTTGCATTGTTCCTGTTAGCACTTGCAGCAGTGTTTATTTAAGATATGGGAAGAACCGTCAGAGGTGGCAACAGAAACCATACTCCGAATGTGAGACCGGTTCAGAAGGTGGAACTTTCGGAGAAAAATACAAGACAGAGATTGATCGCAGTGATCGTATTACTGGTCATTGCTTCGGGCGCATTTATGTATGCACTGAATGGATTGATGTCAAATGACAGCGGATGGACAAACATTGAAGCGAGTTCATCCGCTGAAATTCATTGTGGAGATGATTATATCTTCCGCTATTATGTTGGAGCAGCGGGCGTAAATGCCACCGCAGAAAAAAAAGCGCTGACGCTGCTCTACACAGATTCCATTGTAAAAGCCTATAAAATATTCAGCAGTGATGAATCATTTGAAGGAATCACAAACGTGTATGATCTTAACCGGCACCCGAATGAGACAATGGTTGTGGATGATGCATTATACCATGCTTTTGAGCTGATCGCAGAGACCGGAAACCGGGCAATTTATCTTGCGCCTGTGTATACAGAATATGACAATCTGTTTTTTTGTAATGATGACTCTGAGACAGTTAACTATGATGCTTACCAGAATGGGGAAGTGGCAGCTTATTTTTCAGAGGTGGCTGCTTACAGCAATGATCCGTCTGACGTGAACGTCGAATTGCTCGGCGGCAATCAGGTAAAATTGTCTGTATCCGACGATTACCTTGCTTTTGCAGAGAAGAATTTTATTTCGGATTTCATTGATTTTTCGTGGATGAAAAACGCTTTCATTACTGATTATGTGGCGGATGTCATGATAGAGAACGGTTACACACTGGGTTCGCTGACAAGCTATGATGGATTTACAAGAAATCTGGATCTGACTTCTGCTATTACCAAATTAAATGCCGGTCCGGATACTTCCGGGACAGCAGAGGAAAATGCTGATTATTCCTTCAATATATATGACAGGCAGGGGAATATTATTTATCCTGCCGGTGTCATGCATTATAATGGGGCGGAAAGCATTGTCAGTCTGCACAATTATCCGATGTCGGACAAGGAAAAATATCATTATTATGAATTTAAGAGCGGTGATATCAGGACCCGTTATGCAGATACCGCAGACGGACTGTGTAAGTCCGCAGTCAATAATATGGCAGCTTATGCGGACGACATCAGCTGTGCAGAACTCATTTTGAAGGTAAGCCCGGTTTACATCGCTGATACGATGGATACAGAGGCGGTAAAAAATCTCGCAGAAAACGGTATCCAGACGATTTTTGGAGAGAACAGTGTGCTCTATTACACGGATCCAGATTTAGAACTCACAGATTTATATGACAAAGACGGCGTGCATTATACATCAGAGTTATTAGAGTAAGCAGACAGGCAGTTGCGGAAAGCCGCAATTGCCTGTTTTGCTGTCTTGGATTATACTAAGCAGAGAATATTAGTTGAATGTTCGCAGGTTGTGGAAGAGGAGAAGACAGACATGATTTTCGGAGAGAAAACAGAGGAACAGAAACGTGTGGCGGAACTGACGCGCGAGGTAAAAGAACTCCGCAAAGAACTGCTGGCGAGTAAACTGGACAAAAAACAGGTGGAAGTCCAGATGAAAGATTTAAAGGACGCATTAGAACTCGGTGGAAACCTGCGTCAGGGGTATGTCGATTCGCAGGAACATATGGCAGTTGCAAGGCGCGGACTGATCAATATGATGGAAGACATGAACGAGATTCCCATTGAGGATGTGAAGCGAGATCTCGACAGACTGAACGGACATTTGGATCAGATCTTCCATGAGTGCAGTATCCGGGAGGATGATCCGGATTTTAAGTCCACAGCCGACGGACTGAAAAATATGGCGGCAAATATGGACAAGATCAATCTGATCATGCTGCGGAGCGAGTTGGAAAATCTGCAGGCATTGCTGGAAGATACATCGGAATGGCGGTCGCCAAATTTTTTTGCACTTGCATATTATCTACAGCATGAGGAAGAGAGCAAAGTCGGAGAGATGGAAAATGAGTTCCGCAACAGCTTTTTAGAGCGATATCTGGAGGAACATCTGATGGAATCGCTGGCTATGGAAGCCAATTACGCGGGATGCGGAGAGAAGCTGGAACATATGATACAGCACTATATTTATGCGTAAAAACCGTATAGTATGACACACCTGCATAAAAGCCATAACCAAAAGTTATCATAATGAGTAAATTGCATAATTTGACGTTAAAATACATCAATAATTTAGGTGATTCTGAATATTGTGCATAAAAAGAAAATTTGATAAGATTCTCTACAAGAAAAAGAAAGTTGAGAAGAAGAAATTAAATTATCTCAATAAAATTTAATTTTTGCTTTTCAAAAAGGAGGCTAAATCCTCTCCTCACTCAGAGGAAAAATTTTACTTCGTAAAATTGGATTTGCTTCGCAAACAAGGAGGATTATTATGAAGAAAGCAGTGAGTATGTTTTTAGCAGCTGCACTGGCAGTTGGCACATTCGCAGGATGTGGATCATCCGCAGATACAGGAAGCACAGGAAGCGCAGCATCAACGGAGAGCGGTTCCACAGACAGCGCAGCAGATGGAAGCGTATTTAAGATCGGTGGTATCGGACCTACAACAGGTGCAGCAGCAATTTATGGTTCCGCAGTTATGAATGCCGCACAGATCGCAGTAGATGAGATCAATGAAGCAGGCGGTATCAATGGATATCAGGTAGAATTCAAAGCAGAAGATGACCAGAGTGATGCAGAGAAATCTGTCAATGCTTATAACTCTTTAAAAGACTGGGGTATGCAGGTTCTGATGGGAACTGTTACAACAACTCCATGTATTGCAGTTGCAGATAAGACAGCAGAAGATGGTATGTTTGAGATCACACCATCCGCTTCTTCCACAGATGTCATTGAAAACGACAATGTATTCCAGGCATGCTTTACAGACCCGAATCAGGGAACAGCTTCCGCACAGTACATTGGCGAGAACAATCTTGCAACAAAAGTAGCAGTTATCTATGACAGCTCTGATGTATATTCATCCGGTATTGAAGCTACATTCGTAAAAGAAGCAGCAAATCAGGGATTTGAGGTTGTCGCAGAGGAAGCTTTCACAGCAGATTCCAAGACAGACTTCTCCACACAGTTACAGAAAGCACAGAGTGAAGGCGCTGATCTGGTATTCCTTCCAATCTACTACACAGAGGCTTCCATCATTTTAAATCAGGCAAACGGAATGGGTTATGAACCGACATTCTTCGGATGTGATGGTATGGACGGTATCCTTGATGTGAAAAACTTCGATACATCTTTAGCAGAAGGTTTAATGTTATTAACACCATTCGTTGCAGATGCAGATGATGAGAAGACACAGGCATTTGTATCCAAATACAAAGAGCTTTACGGCGATACACCAAACCAGTTCGGTGCAGATGCATATGATGCAATTTATGCGATCAAAGCTGCAATCGAGGAAGCTGGCGTAACACCGGATATGAGCGCATCTGATATCGGAACAGCTCTGACAGAGGCTATGACAAAGATTTCTGTAGATGGTCTGACAGGTGATGGCATGACATGGGAAGCTACCGGAGAAGTAAGTAAAGCTCCAAAGGCTATGGTGATCAAAGACGGTGCTTATACAGCAATGTAATCTGCGATAATGATACAACGAAAATAAGGGCGATCCAGTTTCCCCAGAGGGTGTCAACGGTGGCTTGGGCTGCCGTATGACACCTTCTTTTTAACAGAAAGATTGTATACAGGTATTTTATATGTTATAATCCTTGATGTGAAAAAGTAATGTTTTAACGTAGTAAATCAACAGAAAGACAGAGGTGTAGTTATGAATTTTTTATCCTACCTGATCAACGGTATCAGCCTCGGTAGTGTCTATGCAATTATCGCATTGGGATACACCATGGTTTATGGTATCGCAAAAATGTTAAACTTTGCACACGGTGATGTTATTATGGTAGGCTGCTATATTGTCTTTATGACAATGAGCGGACAGGGCTGGGGAGCGGTCCCGGCAGTGGTACTTTCTATTATCGTGTGTACCGTACTCGGCATTGTGATTGAAAAGATCGCATACAAACCACTCAGAAAGGCAGCGCCTCTGGCAGTTCTTATCACTGCCATCGGTGTCAGCTATTTCTTAGAGAATGCAGCATTACTGATCTTTGGCGCTGATACAAGATCGTTTACAAATGTTGTAACGCTTCCGGCATTGAAACTGGCAGGTGGAGCACTCACAATCTCCGGTACAACAATTGTTACATTTCTGGCGTGCGTTGTGATCATGGCTGCACTGATGCTTTTTATCAAGAAAACCAAAGCCGGTCAGGCAATGCTCGCAGTATCTGAGGATAAAGATGCAGCGCAGTTAATGGGAGTGAATGTAAATGCAACGATCTCCCTGACATTTGCAATTGGTTCCGGTCTTGCAGCGGTAGCAGGCGTACTGTTCTGTTCCGCTTATCCGACACTGACACCGTATACGGGTGCAATGCCTGGTATCAAGGCGTTCACAGCCGCTGTATTCGGAGGGATCGGTTCCATTCCGGGAGCATTGATCGGAGGGATTCTTCTTGGTGTGATCGAGATCTTAGGCCGCGCATATATCTCGTCCCAGTTATCCGATGCGATCGTGTTTGCAGTCCTGATCATTGTGCTTCTTGTGAAGCCTTCGGGAATTTTGGGCAAACAGGTTCATGAGAAAGTGTAGGTGACAGATATGGCAAAGTTAAATTTGAAAACAATGAAAAAAAGTACAAAAGATCATATCATTACATTTGCTATGGTCGTTGTGGTTTACATAATTGTACAGGTTATGATCACAACCGGCAACATGTCCTCCCTGATGCAGGGACTTCTAGTTCCAATGTGTACCTATTCGATCGTGGCAATTGGTTTAAACCTCTGTGTCGGTTATCTGGGCGAACTTAGTATCGGTCATGCCGGATTTATGTGTGTGGGAGCATTTTCCAGTGCATTCTGCACCAAACTGTTACAGGACAGCATTCAGAATGAAGTGGTTCTGTTTTTGATCGCAATTGCAGTTGGAACTATCGCAGCAGCATTTTTTGGATTCCTCATCGGTATTCCGGTGCTTCGTCTCCGTGGAGACTATCTTGCGATCGTAACGCTTGCTTTTGGTGAGATCATCAAAAATGTCATTAATGTTTTATATATTGCAAAAGATGAGAATGGTTTCCATTTTGCTATCTCGGATGGAAATAAGATCGAGTTAAGCGAAGATGGCATCTGGCTGATCAATGGAGCAAAGGGAATTGCAAAGATTCCTCATTTATCCAGTTTTACAGCCGGTGTGATCATGATCCTGGTCATTTTATTTATCGTATATAACTTTGTAAATTCCAGAACCGGCCGTGCAGTGATGGCGATCCGTGACAACCGGATCGCAGCAGAATCTGTCGGTATCAATATAACAAAGTTCAAACTGATGGCATTTACCATTTCCGCAGCGATCGCAGGTGCTGGCGGTGTGCTTTATGCGCATAATCTTTCTACCGTTACAGCAACTCCGACAAACTTTGGATACAATATGTCCATCATGATCCTGGTATTTGTCGTATTAGGCGGCATGGGAAGCTTCCGTGGATCGATCATTGCAGCAGTCATTTTAACACTGCTTCCGGAGGTGCTCCGTGGACTGAAGGATTATCGTATGTTGATCTATTCCATCGTTCTGATCGTAATGATGCTTTTCAACTGGGCACCAAAATGTATTGAGATGAGACAGCGTATCGCAGCAAAATTCAAAAAGCCAGCAAAAAAGGAGGCAGCATAATATGGCATTATTAGAGGTAAAAAATCTTGGGATCTCCTTTGGTGGACTTCGTGCGGTAGACGGATTCAACATTACAATTGAAAAGGGACAGTTATATGGACTGATCGGACCAAACGGTGCAGGAAAAACGACCTGTTTTAATATGCTGACAGGTGTGTATACACCAACCGATGGAACTATTACATTGGACGGAAAAGACATTACGGGCAAAAAGACGGTGGAGATCAATAAAGAGGGAATTGCCAGAACGTTCCAGAATATCCGGCTTTTCAAAGAACAGTCTGTTCTGGATAATGTCAAAATAGGTTTACATAATCAAATGCCTTACTCTACATTGACAGGAATCCTGCGTCTGCCAAAATACCGCAAAGTGGAAGCAGAGATGAATGAGAAGGCAATGGAACTTCTGAAAGTGTTTGATCTGGATAAAGAGGCTGATTTCCTTGCATCCAATCTTCCTTATGGTAAACAGAGAAAATTGGAGATCGCCCGTGCACTTGCGACAAATCCAAAATTATTACTGCTTGACGAACCGGCAGCAGGTATGAATCCAAATGAAACAAAAGAACTGATGGAAACGATCCATTTTGTCAGGGATGAGTTTGACATGACGGTTCTTCTGATCGAACATGATATGAAGCTTGTGTCAGGAATCTGTGAGGAACTTACGGTGTTGAACTTCGGACAGGTGTTAGCACAGGGAAAAACCAGTGATGTATTAAATGATCCACAGGTTATCAAGGCATATCTGGGTGAATAGGAGGACGTTATTATGGCAATGCTTGAGGTAAAAAATCTGGAAGTATATTATGGTGTGATCCAGGCCATTAAAGGTATTTCCTTTGAAGTAAATGAGGGCGAAGTCATTGCATTGATCGGTGCCAACGGAGCTGGAAAGACCACAACGTTACAGACCATCACTGGAATGCTTCAGCCGAAAGCCGGAGAGATTATTTTTGAGGGCAAAGATATCAGCAAAATTCCGGGACATAAGATCGTATCCATGGGAATGGCACATGTACCGGAAGGAAGACGTGTGTTTGCAGAATTATCTGTGTACGAAAATCTGAAATTAGGCGCATATACCAGAAAAGATAAAAAAGAGATCGAGGAGACATTGGCACGTGTATACAAGAGCTTCCCGCGTCTGGAGGAGCGGAAAAACCAGCTTGCCGGAACACTGAGCGGTGGCGAACAGCAGATGCTTGCTATGGGACGTGCACTGATGTCAAAGCCGAAGATCATTTTAATGGATGAACCTTCCATGGGACTCTCTCCGATTCTTGTAGAAGAGATTTTCCATATTATCCGGGAGATTTCTGCGGGTGGAACAACGGTACTGCTTGTAGAGCAGAATGCAAAAAAAGCACTTGCGATCGCAGATCGTGCCTATGTATTAGAGACCGGCAATATTGTGCTGTCCGGAGATGCAAAGGAAATGATGAACAATGATTCCATTAAAAAGGCATATCTTGGCGAATAACGGACGATGTAAATGAGGATAAGAGATACACTTTTTGGACAGAGAGGTGTATACTGAAAGAAAGAATTGCAGAAAGGCTGGGCAGGATATGAAAAAAACTGTAATTACAATTGCGAGAAGCTACGGCAGTGGTGGTAAGACACTTGGCAATTTACTGGCAGAAGATCTTGGCATTAACTGTTATAGCAGGGAAATCTTAAGAATGGCATCTGACGAGAGCGGAATCAATGAGGCATTGTTTGGCGAAGTGGATGAGAAAATGAAAAAGTCACCACTCCTGTTTAATATCTTAAAAAAGAATCCATATAAAGGCGGAGTGCTTCCGCCGGAAAGCAGTGATTTTGTATCAGATGACAATCTTTTCAATTATCAGGCAAAGGTCATCAAGGATCTTGCCGCACAGGAGTCATGCATTATCATTGGCCGCTGTGCAGATTATGTTTTAAAGGACAATCCGGATGTAATCCGTTTATTTTTCTACGCACCGTTGGAGGACTGTATCAGGCGTGTCGTTGACCAGAATGGTATCTCTGCAAAAGAGGCGGAGAAGAAAATCGCAAAGATTGATAAATACCGTGCAGACTATTATAAGTACTATACGGGCAATGCATGGAATGATGCGAGAAATTACGATTTCTGTCTGGATACTTCATCGATGAGTTATGAGAAACTGGTTGCAGTGGTAAAAGACATCATCAAAATCTATCAGGAGTAAGCGGAGTTTCACTTATGAACTGCCGCCTGTAGGTGGTGTTACGGATTTCCTAAGGTTATGTTGTATTGCATGCCAACAAAGTGTGTAGAAATATAAAAAATAGAACTGTTTGTTTTCAGGAGCGCTTCCGCTTGTTGTCGCTGGCAGCGGTACTAAGAAAGCATCCATCGTGATTTCAAAATCCAATTGACATTTCCTTTTGAAATCGCAATGTCTGCTTTCTAAGGACCGGCCGCTCCCAAAATCCTGAAAACAAATCAGTTCTATTCATTCAGGCGCAGATGGATCTTGCCCAGCTTAAAATTCAGAAAACCACGCTGGAAGCTCAGCAGAACAACACCCTTTCCAGCACCTATAAGCTAGTGGTCGATGCAAGCAAAAAATCGCTCGATGAAATGGAGGATATGGTCGCTTCGCTGAGGAGCGGTTGGATCGCACAGGATGACGGTGTGGTCACAGCGGTCAACATCAAAGCGGGTGAAACCTATCAGGGCGGGGGTGCGTCCTCCTCCTCCAATTCCTTTGACATCTCTTCCATCCTACAGGCAGTATCCGGCGGCACGGATCTCAATAGCCTGATGAACACGCTCACCTCTCTTGGTTCCGGCGGTAATGTCGGCATGACAGTGGAGAATTATGGGCAGTTTTATGTATCCTTCTCCCTTGATAAATATGATGTGCTCAAGGTGAAAACCGGTATGCCCGCCGTGATTACTACAGCAAGCGGCGAGCTTGAGGGCGTGGTTTCTTTCATTAGCCCGGTTGCATCCTCCGGCGGAGGGTTGGATCTCAGTTCTCTTGCAGGTTCTTTAACCGGTGCAGGCACCTCCAGCAGCATCCCGGCAAAAGTGAAGATCAATAACCCGGATGCCAGCGTCATCATCGGCGTGGATGTGGATGTTTCCATCCAGACGGATGAAGCAAAGGGGGCAACGCTGATTCCGCTGGAATCTCTGCTGGTGGAGGAAGGCAAAAAATATGTGTTCGTCTATCATGAAGCGGAGGAAACGGTAACGAAAAAAGAGGTCGAAACCGGCCTTGTCTCCGATACGATGTATCAGATTACGTCCGGTGTTTCCGCTGGGGAGCAAATTGTCAAGAACCCCTCCAAAACCTTGGCAGATGGTTCACGAGTGACTATTCAAGAAGAGGGTGAGAACGTCTCCTCCTCCCAGAAAAATTGATGCGGAGGCGGTAGGTTTTGAATATTCGGGAAAATATCCGTATAGCTATTTTCAGCATCCGCACCAACCTGCTGCGCTCCTTGCTCACGATGCTCGGCATTATCATTGGTGTTGCGTCCGTGATCGCAATCATCACGGTCGGCAATGGTGGGCGAGATTATATTGTGGGCATGATTCAGGATATGGGCCAGAGCGCAATCACGATTCAAGTCAATCAAAAAAACACGTCGTCCAGCGATTATATCACGGATGATGACCTTAAAGCTATGAAGGGGCAGGATAGTATCGACTATGTTTCCCCTTTCCTGCTTGGGATGGGCACGTTTAAGGCGAACAGCGAGAGCGGCATGTGCTTCCCGGTAGGGTGCGCGCCAGATATGGAGCAGATTTCAAAGCTTTCCGCAAGCTATGGGCGCATGTTCACTGAAGAGGAGTACGAGGCGGCGCGCAACGTATGTATCATCGATGGTATGAATGCAAAGGGCCTGTTCGGCTATGAGAATGTCGTTGGCGAATATATTGAAGTTACCGTCGGCGATAAAACCGCAAGGCTTCGCATCATCGGTGTGATGGACGTTTCCGCCATGATGGGCGGCATGGATAACGAGGCAATGATGGAGCAGATGTCTCAGATGACCAACACCATGGGCAATATGTGCTATGTGATTGCGCCCGCTCCGGTGGTTGCAAACCTCATGGGCTCCAGCGGCCGCTACAATATGGTTTATCTTTCCGCGAAGGATGAAAATCAGCTTGACGCCGCGGGGAATGCGGCCAAAAATATCCTTCAGGCGCGGCATAACAACTTTGACCGGGAGGCCTATACGGTCACGAATATGGCTACCTATATTGAACTGCTGGATAAGGTGATTAATGTATTTACGACATTTATCGCAGCGGTGAGTGCGATTTCGCTGGTCGTCGGCGGCATCGGCGTGATGAATATCATGTATGTTTCCGTTAGCGAACGAACGCGGGAGATCGGCATCCGCAAGGCGCTTGGTGCACGAACACGGACGATCCTATTCCAGTTTCTGACTGAATCAGTGATACTTGTAAGTTGACCCATCGGCCTGGTGCCAATT